>Ga0315278_10000422_pt1 | contig 37405 bp, 46 predicted proteins | sample YL17G06_0_MG_FD_203880 | JGI IMG/M metagenome (GOLD analysis project Ga0315278, IMG submission 203880) | Sediment microbial communities from Yellowstone Lake, YNP, Wyoming, USA - YL17G06_0 | ecosystem: Environmental > Aquatic > Freshwater > Lake > Sediment | place: USA: Wyoming | collected... | reverse complement strand
GTCCGGATAATACAAAGGCAGTATGTAATCCACGTAGGCCTTGTAGCGCTCATCGGGAAATGTTGCCTGGCCGGCAAAGCGGACCTTGGAAGGGACAGAAGCTTTTTTTAGCGGGTCCAATATACCGACCTCGTCGGCATAAGGAACGACCTTGGTTTCCCCTTTAGGCTGGGGTTGCGGCTGAGACTGGGAGCCAGCAGCAGGCTTGGCTTCAGAAGCTTGCGCGGTTTGGGCCCCGGAATCAAAAGCCGAGTTAACGATCTCTTCCCTGCCGGCCTTAGGAGCCTGGTTTGATGAAGCAGTGCCCTTAAGGCCAAGGCCCTTATTTATGGAATCCAGCAACCCCACATCATCGGCAAAGGTCTTGGATCCTGATTTTAATACAGGCTGAGCTTCATTGCGGGTAATATAATCCTGAAGGTTCAAAGGGCTGATGCCATCCTCCATCTCAACCCGCTTCAGCTGATCATCCATGACCTGATCGCGGTAATCCGCGCGGGCCGGGATACAGAGGATATTGAATAAAATAAATACTAAAAATGCCTTAAAAAATGTTTTAAACTTCAAAAATTTTCCTCCGCCAAAAACTCACTTAGTATAGTCTATAACATATTACAATTGAACAACTTATTATATACCCAGCAAAGTAGCTTTGTCAATGAGAGATGGGAATAATAATAGGTAAGGAGGCGGCCGAAGGAATTCGGCGCTATTTTCTGGCTGTATCTATCGCTTTGAGATTGTAGTAACCCAAGACTTTGACTTTAGCCTTGGATTTGGAGACAAGCCAGTCGTGGTGCTTCTTCATAAAGCGGTCGTGGCAGGATTTAGCGGTCCATTTATAAACCGAGGTGTATTGATTCTTGCAGCCGTAGCGCTTCATCGTAAAATAGGCGATGAAACCTTTGGCTTTCTTGGTGTAACTTGCCCACATCAGGCTATCCTTGCGGTACTTGGCGACCTCCCTGGGCTTTATCTCGAATAAAACAGCATGAATGAACATCTTTTTCTCCTTACGTAAACTATTATATGCGCAAAAGTTTGAAGGTTCAATAAGAATTCAATAAATGCCGATTATGAGAATTAATTGCATGCCAGCGGGTGACATGGCGGATGCCCCGAGGAAAATTTGACGAGGGGCGCCGCCATGGCAGGCCCCGCTGGCGATCGGAATCGATCTTTACCATTCAAACTTTACACCCCCCTTGATCCACCTGCCCGGTTGCGCAACGCCGGAGAGCTCGCAGTATTTCCTATCGGTAAAATTATCCACTTTAAAGAACGGCTCAAAAGACATATCACCGCACTTTATTTTTTTAGCCAAACAGGTGTTGCCCAAGAAGTAGGCGTCGCCGTAATACCGCTGGTTATAGCTAAGCCCGAAAGACAGATCGAATCCAAACACCTTAAAATAAGGCTCCACGATATACTGGTGCTTCAGGATATCCAGCGCGTACTTTGAATAAAACCCGCTCGCACTCCTGTCTGCGCGCATGTAAGTATATGAAAATCTTACTTTATCTATTGAGCCGGCGTCAGATTTTAATCCGGGCCTCAAAAGCGAACTGAACTCCACCCCCTGATAATCCACTCCGCCCAGATTTGTCGCCTGCCAGGGATCACTAGTTGATGAGCGCGTCCAATCGATCATATTTCTCCCGCGGCGGTAAAAACCCTCTAATCCCAGGTCTATGATCTCATGTTTTGATTCAAGCCCCAAGGCCAGATTGTCGGATTTCTCTACTCTTAACTCGGGGTTACCTTTGTTTGCGGCGTCAGAATAATACAAATCGGTAAAACTGGGAACCCTGAAAGAATGCCCCAATGAACCCTTCAACCTTAAGCCCTCGCCCAACAGGTATCCCAGCCCCATGCTGTAAGAATCCTGGGCGCCCCAATCCTCGTAATTATCAAGGCGCACTCGCAGGTCCGCACTCAACCTTTCGCCTAATTTAGGCACTGCCCCGAAAGAGCCCGCCTCATGCAGCCGCGCATGCTTTCCTAAATTAGTAGAGTTGATCTCGTCACTTCCGGCTTCCATCCCGAAAATAATATCAGCGTAATCAGTCGGAAGGTCAAGCTGGGAAGAACCGCCATAGACATAAGTAGTGTGGTAATTTACCGATGTCGGATTGTTCCTTCTTAATATGAACTTGTCCCGGTGCTTGCGCAAGTATATATTGTTCTTTAAAGACGCTGAACAGATTTTTTGCTCCAGGCCAGCCTTATAAAAGAAAGTCTCGGTGTGCTCCTCCTCCTCGGAAAACATGTTGGAGTAAAAGCTGTCCGCCCCGAAATCCTTCTTCTGGTATCCAAACAAAAGATCCGCACCCGTATCCCCCATGTCCTTGTCCAGATACAATGTGGCGGTCTTGTACTCAAAATCGGTATTGGGCCGGGCGGCTTTGGATATTTTATGCTCAAAAGAAACCCTGCTCGAAACAAAATCATTGGGCAGGGTATAAGAAAAAGCATTGCCGAACAACGCGTGTTCCCCGGCCACGCTCTCAATACTTAAAGACCTCTTGTCGGGTTTCTTGACCACAAAGTTTGCGCTTCCGGCAAAAGCCCCCGCGCCATACAAAGAAGACGCGCCCTCCTTTAAAACCTCAAGTTTTTCTATATCAAAACCGGTAAGAGGTATATCAAGGTTGTGGTGGCCGGTCTGCGGATCCATTACCTTGATCCCGTCGATCAATACCGCCACCTCCTCATAAGTCGAGCCCCTAAGCGAGAGATCCCCCTGCACCCCGGATGTCCCGCGGTAGCGCAGGTCCATCCCCGGGACATAATCAAGCGCATCGGCCGGGGAATTAAGATTTTTCTCATTTATATCCTGCGCGGATAAGGTGGTAAGAGAATAGTTGTTTCTTGAATAACTGCCCGCGGATGAGCCCTGGGCGGTTTTTACCACGATCTTCTCCAGCACGCGGGTTTCAGCAGAAACAGAGAGCACGCAAGAAAGAACAATAAAAACAGAAAGTAAAAAAGCTTTCATTCCCGGATCCCCTTGCCTTTTTGAAAATCAATAAAAATCTGCTACCCATTATACGGGTAGCAGATCAATTGTCAACCTGATTTGTATTATTAGTTTACAATGAGGCTATCGGCAATGAACTACATCGCCCGACATAACTTTCTGGAGCAGCCCGGAGTCTTTTCGCACCAGAAGCCCTCCGTCAGAGTCGATATCCAGCGCCTCCCCCTCAACATGCTCCTTCTGGCAATAGACCCTGACCCTGCGTCCGAGGGTAACACTATGCTCCCTCCATCTTTCGATAATAGTTGCGCTCCCCTTCTTATTGAAAATTAAATAGTTATCCTCTATCCTGCGCAATATCGGCTGCAGGAGCTGGATCCGGTTTATATTCTCTTTTTTATGCTCCTTAAGCGAGGTTGACCCGCTTATAAGCTCCTTCTTCGGGTTATTTATATTAAGCCCGGCTCCAATGACTACAAAATTAACCTTATCCGTCTCGGCGCTTAACTCAGTCAGTATGCCGCCTAATTTTTTATTCCCCAGCAAGATATCATTAGGCCATTTTATCTCAGGGCCAAGCCCGGTCGTTTCTTTTATCGCCTCGCAAATGCTTACCGCAGCCAAAAGCGTCAGCACCGGGGCCTGCGAAGGAAGGATCTTCGGGCGCAATATAAGCGAAAAATATATCCCCTTATGTTTAGGGGAGAACCAGGTCCTGCCGAGCCTTCCCCTGCCCTTGGCCTGAGACTCAGCCAGAATAAGCGCTCCTTCGCCCGCTCCCTGCAGCCCAAGCTGCGCAGCCGCATTCATCGTCGAATCAATGCTCTCAAAATAATGGATCTTATTCCCGATAAACTTAGTATTGAGGCCGTGCGACACTTCAGAGGGGAATAACCTGTCCGGGGCTCCGGAAAGCTGATATCCAAGATGCGGGACAGCTTCTATATCGTAGCCTTCTTCTTTTAACTCCTGGATATGCTTCCAAAGGGCCTGCCGGCTGATCTTTAAGGAACTGCTGAGATCCTCCCCGGAGACATAGCCCTCTTTATCCTTCAATAAAGCTAATATTTTATCCCGCATCTTTGCTTAAAGTACTCCTTGGAAGTTGCCCCCCAAAAGAAAAACAGCCCTTCCGGAAGGTTTAAAAGGCTGACTTTTTCCTGAAGCTCATTTCTTATCGTAAAGCGGGGACATGGCGCGCAGCTTGGCCACGACCTTGGGAAGAGCTTCCAGTAAATTATCGATATCGCTGTCCTTGGTCCACCTGCCCATGGTGATCCTAAGTGATCCGTGGGCTATCTCATGGGGAAGTCCGATCGCCAATAAAACGTGCGAAGGCTCTAAGGAAGTGGATGTGCATGCCGACCCGGTGGAACAGGCGATCCCCAAAAGGTCCAAATTCAGGAGCATGGATTCGCCTTCAATGTATTTTATGGAAAAATTTACGTTATTAGGCAGGCGCTGTGTCGCATGTCCGTTAAGGATAACTTCGGGAATTTTCTCCGGGATCTCCCTGATCAGTCTATCCCTCAAAGAGGATTGGAATCTGGCTTCCTCATCCATCTTGGCCTTGCAAAGCTCAATTGCTTTACCCAAGCCGACGATGCCGGGAGTGTTCTGGGTAGAGGCCCTTCTTCCGCTCTCCTGATCACCGCCATGCAGGAATCTTTCTATGCGCGTTCCTTTCCTGACATATAAAGCCCCGACCCCTTTAGGCCCGTAAAATTTATGCGCAGAAAGCGATAACAGATCGACATTCAGGTCATTCACATTCACCGGGATGTGGCCTACGGTCTGCACCGCGTCAGTATGGAAATAAACGCCCTTTTCTTTAGCGATCTTTCCGATCTCTGCGATCGGCTGGATCACGCCGATCTCATTATTGGCATGCATCACCGAAATAAGGATGGTCTGCGGGGTGATCGCCTTACTGATATCCTCGAAAGAGACCAAACCGCTCTTATCCACTCCGATATAAGTGACCTTAAAGCCCTGTTTCTCTAAATATTTGCACGGCTCGGATACGGCATGGTGCTCGATAGCGCTGGTGATAATATGATTGCCCTTATCCTTTAAAGCGGCGGCGACGCCCTTGATCACAAAATTATTGGACTCCGTTCCTCCTGATGTAAAAATGATCTCTGAAGGAGTGGCGCCTAAGAAAGACGCGAGTACCGAACGGGCATCCTCCATGCCATTCTTGGCTTCCTGCCCGAAAGAGTGTATACTTGCCGGATTTCCGAACTTATCAAAGAAATACGGCTCCATCGCCTTTAGAACTTCGGGATCGGTAGGCGCGGTGGCCGCGTAATCTAAATAAACCCTTTTTTTCATTTTATCGTCCCTCGTTCATGCTCCCCATGCGGTAACCCTGCAGGTCGACAGTGATATAATTATACCCTAAACTTTTTAATTTAGCGACAATATTGTCTTGCCTGCTTACTAAGCGCGGGATATCCTTCTTAGGCACCTCGATCCTGCAGAGGCCATTGTAATGCCTGACCCTGACCTGACGGAATCCTAACCCAACCAGATAATCTTCAGCCCTCTCTATGCGCTTCAAAAGGCCTGCCTCGATCTTTGTGCCGTAAGGTACCCTGGAGGCAAGGCAAGCCAAAGAGGGCTTATTCCACGCGCTCAACCCCGCAAGCCTGCTGAAACGCCGGATATCATCCTTGGAAAAATCTGCCTCAGCAAGCGGAGAACGCACGCCCAGCTCTATTTTAGCCCTAGCGCCCGGCCGGAAATCTTTTTTATCCGATACGTTGCTTGCGTCGATTATAAATCTTATTTTATGCTTGCGCGCGATATCCTTAAGCCTCAGGAAAAGCTCTTTTTTACAGAAATAGCAGCGGTCCGTAGAATTTGAAGAGAAATCATTATTTTTTAATTCGCTGGTCCTTATAACCTTATGCCTGGCCTTTAGCCTTTTGGCCATACCCTTTGCAAAAATAAGTTCAGAGCGCGGATAGGTCGCGGAGTCAGCGGTAACAGCCAAAACTCTGTCACCCAGGGCATCCTTGGCTGCTTTCAATAAGAAAGTGCTATCCACCCCTCCGGAGTAGGCCAGAAGAACCGAACCCATATCAACAAGTATCTTCTTAAGCCTTGCCCTTTTATCCATCATCAAAAATGAACTTCCATGGCGCGGGTAGGGCAGATCTTGACGCAAAGCTCGCAGGCGATGCACTTATTGTCATAGAAGTGGACCTTGCGCGTGAGCGGATCGATGGAAAGCGCGCCCGTCGGGCATATCGGAACACACACCCCGCAGTCAGTGCACTTGACCTCATTGCGTATGACATCCTGGCTTAAAGGCTGGATCTTGACCCCGCAGGACTGCAGATACTCGACGCCCTTGTCGAAGTTTTCCTTGGTGCCGGATAGCTCCAGGACCATCAGCCCCTCCTCCTGCGGAGTGACGTAGGCCTTCAGGATATTGAACTTGACGTCGTACTCCTTCACCAGCTTATAGATTATGGGCTGGTCGACCAGGCGATGCGGAAAATGCAGGACTATTCGCTTTGAAACCATAGCAGTTCTCCTTTTTAAACTATGGGCTTCTCCTTTAACGGTTTAAAGGTGTAGCCGGATTCCGCGCCCGGAATAGCCGCCACCGGTTCGGTAAGACTGAAGTCGCCTTTTCTGATCCAGGACTTTAACTCCTCGGAGATCTCGCGAGCTTTAGAGTAGCTGGAAAGATTTCCAGTCGGTATGCTCTTGCCCTGGACAAGGATCTTGCCGGATTTTAACTGGGCGTAAGTAACCTCGCCGAGAGAGCCGGGGATCCCTTGAGGATAGTTCTGGCCGTAATCCACGACCTGGGCAACCAGCTCACTATCCTTTGCCGCGGCATATTTTATCACATCTTCATCCAGGACTGGAAGAGGGATCCCCATTCCGACAATAAGGCTGACGCCGTAACCAAGCATGCTTGTTCCCACCAGCCACTCAGGCTTCATCTGTTTCAGGTCTCCGATAACTGCCAGAGTCCCTGCAGGCGCCTGCGGAACGCCATTGGGCTTACGCGCAACAGACGGATTATGCTGTGTGCCGTGCCAGGCGACATAGCCGATCCCGCCGCCCAAGAAAATCTTGGTGCCCACGCCTATCGTTCTGTAATAAGGGTCCTTCAAGAGCGGTGAAAGCTGGCCCGCAGAACAATAATTGGCGTTGCCCAGGTTAGCTTTGACTGCGCCCATATAGGTATAAATTGTTTTATCCGACAAGTTCACCGCTACGTTGTAATTCTGGTAGCAGTTCCTCATATTAAAAAGCACCGCCTCATTTATATCCTTGATATTGATGTAGGTATCGAGTTTCTTGCGCGGGTAGCAATCCGTGCCATAGGCAGTCGCCTCAAGGCGCACATCGTTCCCTGCAACAAGCTCATTGATAACATGAGCGCCTCCATACCTAAACTCTCCCGGATAGATCTTATTGCGCGGGTCATCATCAGGGATAGCGGTTGCGCCCAGATAAACGTCCACCGCCGCAAATCCGGCGTAGGCAGGCACATCGTTTAATTTGCAGGTACCGCCGCCTATCTTTATTTTAGGCTTTGAGTGGCCGACATTAAAGTAGGCGCCGGATGAACACATCGGGCCGAAGGTCCCGGTTGTGACGACATCTACCTCCTCCGCTACCCTCTTAACGCCTTTCTTCTCAACCAGTTCAATGACTTCCTCGGCGGTGACTACGACCACCTCGCCTTTTCTGATCTTTTCGTTTATCTGTTTTATCGTTCTCATTTGATCCTATCTCCTTAAAAATTAAATTGCCACGACCTCTTTTATCTCAGGGATATCCTGTTTTAAGATCTTCTCGATCCCCATCTTTAAAGTCATCTGGCTCATCGGGCAGCAGCCGCAGCTTCCTTTTAGCCTTAACTTGACCACCATATCAGGGGTGACCTCGACCAACTCGACATTCCCGCCGTCGGCCGCCAGCATAGGCCTTACCCTGTCCAAAGATTTCTCGATTTTGTTTTTCATGTCAGCTTCCATTTTTAGCTCCTCCCTTTTAAGTGAATAATCCCGTGCTCAGATAACGCTCACCTGTGTCAGGCAAGATAACGACGATAAGCTTGCCTTCATTTTCCTTTCTTTTTGCCACCTCAAGCGCAGCGTAGACGGCAGCTCCGGATGAAATACCCGCCAAGATCCCCTCTTCTTTGGCCAGAGCTTTCGCTATCGCTATCGCGTCCTCATTAGAAACCTGAATTATCTCATCAATGATCTTCATATCCAAGACCGCCGGAACGAACCCTGCGCCAATTCCTTGTATCTTGTGCGCACCCGGTGCGCCCCCGGACAAAACAGGAGAAGCCGCAGGCTCAACCGCGATCACCTTCAAAGACGCTTTCTTTTTCTTGATCACTTCACCCACGCCGGTTATAGTACCGCCTGTGCCTACGCCGGCAATTAAAATATCGACCTTGCCCTCGGTATCTTCCCAGATCTCTTTGGCAGTAGTGCGGCGGTGGGCTTGCGGATTAGCCGGATTCTTAAACTGCTGTAAAAGAAAGAAATTCTTATTAACTTTAGCCAGCTCCTCGGCTTTTCTGACCGCGCCGCTCATCCCTTCTGCCCCGGGAGTCAAGATTATCTCTGCGCCGAAAGCCGCTAAAAGCTGCCTGCGCTCCAGGCTCATCGTCTCAGGCATGGTTAAAATAAGTTTGTAGCCTTTTACCGCTGAAACAAAAGCCAAGGCAATACCGGTGTTTCCGCTTGTCGGCTCGATCAACACAGCGCCCTTCTTTATCCTCCCCGACCTCTCGGCATCCTCGATCATGCTAAGGCCGATCCTGTCCTTTACCGAGGAGCAGGGATTAAAAGATTCGAGTTTTGCCGCTATATCAGCCACCGCGCCCTTGGTGATCTTGTTCAGATACACAAGGGGCGTATTACCTATCAACTCCGTGATATCCTTAGCTATCTTCATAATGCTCCCGCTAGATCTGGTACGTAAAAGCTATTTCGACCTTCTTGCTCTTCTTGGCAAGATCTTCAAAATTTATATTATCAATGATCTTAGTGGCAGACCTCGCTACATCTTGCCAGATCCCCCTGAAAACGCAGGATTTCGCCTGGCTGCAGCCTTTATATCCGCAATCAACGCAGGCGATCGGCTCAATGGGCCCGTCAATAAAACGGACCACCTCTCCGAGCTTTATCTCGGAAGCCGGTTTTGCCAATAGATACCCTCCGACCTTGCCGCGGCGGCTCTCCACAAATCCGCCCCTCTTTAAGTCCAGGAGTATCTGCTCCAGGAACTTATTCGGGATATCCAGCCGCTTGGCGATCTCGGTAATAGTCACCGGCTCGCTGGCATGATGCAGGGCCAGATCCAGAATGGCTTTAAGCGCGTAATCCCCTCTGTAAGTTATATGCATAAGCTATCTCCATAATCTCTATCAACATAGTAGAGTTTAACATGAAAATAAAATCTGTCAAGTAATTTAGGCAATTATTTTCAAGGCCTCTTTCAAGCTCTGGCCTTTCCTTATTCCCAACTTCCTTGCCTGCGAAGTCAAAGCAAAGACTTTGGAGCTCAACGCATCCTTAATGCTAGATACCCCGACGATCTTAATAGCGGCATCCTTAAACTTCTGTGCGACTTTCAAATTTAAATACCCGCACATGACGTAACCTTTCGAACCCCTCAAGATGATAAGATTCTTCCCGGAGAGCCTGATCAGCATAGCTTCAACGCGCTTTTTACCTATATATATCCTTTTATTTATGATGGCCACTCTTCTTCTCCAGCTTCTTGATCTTATTCCAGTTGGCAATAATATGCCTGGTACTCTTGACTTTAAGGCCGCCGAAGACGTGCGGATGCCGGCGCTTTAACTTACGGATAAGCCCGTCAATAACATCCTCAATGTCAAACTTCCCGCACTTTGCGGCTATCTGGGAGGCAAACATCACATGCAGCAGTATATCGCCCAACTCCTCCTTCATGTGAGCAGCATTATTCTTCCTGACCGCACAAATAAACTCCTCCGTCTCCTCCCTCAGGTCCGGGATAAGGCTTTTATGGGTCTGTAATTTATCCCACATGCAACCTTTAGGCCCGTGCAGCCTGACAAATACCTCTTTTAGCTCGGTAAATCTAGTTTGTTTTCTCATCGCTTAATGATCAGATTAAAAATACCGGCATGGATCATTTGTAAAGGGCTTTTTTAGGGCAGACCGAAACGCATAGATCGCACTTGAGGCACTCAGGGTCTTTGACCCTTTCTACATTTGCGGATTTAAAAGCGTATGGCCTGATAGCGATAGGACATACCTTGAAGCACTGCTTGCACTTCAGGCACAAAGGGCTTATCTTAAGCGGCAGCTTGTTGCCCCCCACAAGAGAAGAAACGGTGCCCACCGGGCATACCATGCACCAGCTGCGCTGATGAAAGAAAAACGCAAGGACTACGCCTATCACTGTGGTAACGGTGGCCATAACCACGAACGACAACCCTATCCTGGAAAAATCAGGCCAGAATAAGAACAGATTCAACGACACAACCGCGAATAGGAGCGCCGTCACTCCTAAGCGAAAGAACGGTTTCCTGAACAGCTCCGGGATATCTTTCTTAGGGCTTATATTGGATACCCAAACATCGTAGAAGCTGCCGCGCGGGCAGTACCAGTCACACCATTTGCGGCCGCGCTTAAAAGCCATCCATACGCCTGCGAACATGCAAAGGGGGATAAAGAATCCCAAAGCAGGATACCGCCAGCCGAATATCAATATAATAAAAAGAGCAAGGCTTGAAATAATCTGCTTGAATCTTCTTCTGGTCTGATATATCTTGAACTCTTCCATGCGAGAAATCTAGAATTTATGCTGGGATAGATACCGGAATGCGCTTAACGCCGCCTTTGCGCCCTCCCCGGCGGCAACGATGATCTGCTTCTCCGGGACATCCGTGACATCGCCTGCGGCAAAGATCCCGGGAAGATTAGTCTGGTTGCTGGAATCTACCTTGATCTCATTAAAAGCATTCTTTCTCGTTAATGGGGCAAACTCAGAGTTAGGCGTCAGCCCGATCTCCACAAAAATGCCCTCTACGGCCAGATCCTCTTCCCCGGAATCTGTTTTGACCCTTATGCCGCTGACCATATTCTCCCCGGATATGGCGGTCACTTTCGCGTTATTTAAAATAACGGCCTTGGGGCTTGCCTCCACCTTCTGGCGCATTACCGCGTCTCCGACCAAAGCGGGAGCAATATTTATTACATAGACTTGCCTTGCGATATTTATAAGCTGCAGGGCCGCATCAAGCGCGGAGTTTCCCCCGCCTACAACCGCAACCGCCTTATCGGAAAACAGCGGGCCGTCGCAAGTAGCGCAATAGGTCAGGCCGCGGTTTTTAAACTTGGCCTCCTGCGGTACGCCCAACTCCCGGGACCTTTTTCCCGAAGCAATAATGACTGAGCGGGTTTCGTAGGCCACTTTGTCGGTCGTAACCGTTAAAACACTATTTTCCCTTTTTATCCCGGTTACGGTCTCCCCCTCCTTCACGAGGATATCATATTTGCGCATATGCTCCTCGAACTTCTGAGCAAGCTCAGGCCCGGTTACAAACTGATACCCCGTATAATTCTCAATATCCCCGCTCCAGGCTGCCTGCCCGCCGATATCGCGGGTTATGACCAGGAAATTCATCTTTTTTCTGGCGGCATAGACGCTTGCGGTTATCCCTGCGGGCCCTGCGCCGATAATGACCAGGTCATACATATCAAATCCCCAATGCCTGTTTAATCTTGTCCCTGTCAAATCCGATAATGATCGTGCCCTCGATATCAAATACAGGCACGCCCATCTGCCCGGTCTTCTTGACCATCTCATCGGCTTTCGCGTGGTCGCTAGAGACATCTATATTCTCAAACTCAATATTATTATCCTTTAAGAACTGCTTGGCGCGGATACACCAGGGGCAAGTAGAGGTGCTGTAAACCTTTACATTCTTGGCCATAGTTTGCCTTCCTTTCTAATGGGCCTAGATCAAGCCCTTCATGCCCATAAGCTGCCTTAGGTGCCCTTCCTCCTGGGAGATCAGGCTGTCGATCACCTTCCTGTCATACTCCGGGACCACCTTCTTCATCCCCTCGTAGAAAACTATGGAATCCTCTTCAAGCCTGATGCCCTTTTCGACCGCCTCCCGGTCGCCCTTTATCTGCCGGGCAAGCTCAAGCCCCTTATTTTCCTTGGTAAAAACATGCTCCCCGGCTAAGGCGCTCATATAAGCATAGTAATCATCGGCGCCCATGCCTTGCGGCTCATATTTAACGGTCTTTTCAAGGATCCCCTGAAAAGCCTTGATATGCTTCTCCTCCTCGCCTGCCAGGAATTTAAAGACGTCTTTCGCCTTAAGGTCCTTAGACTGCCCGGCCAGCGCACTGTAAAAATCCCTGCCATTCTTCTCGATCTGGATGCCGATCTCTACTATTTCACTGCCTGAAAAAATATTGCCCATATCCAGTCTCCTATCTAGCCCTTGACCAAACCCGCAAATTCCCTGCCGAACTCGTAACAAACTCTAAATTCACCCTCATCAGGCACGAACCTGGCCGATAAGGATGGGCCGGATATCTCGATCCCCGCCTCTTTGATAATGCCCTCTATATTCTTTACCGCGCCTCCGGCCCAGCCGTAGGAACCGAATGACGAAGCGATCCTGTTCTTAGGCCTTAAGCCCTTGACAAACTCAAGGAATCCGGCGATATTCGGGAGCATATCGTTACCGTGGGTCGAGGAACCGAACAAAAATCCTCTTGCATCGAGCATCTGGCTGACGATCTCGGTGCGGTCCCCGGAGGCCACGTCATAGAGCTTCACGCTTACTCCGCAATCGCTTATGCCTTCACCGATCTTACGCGCCATGCGCTCAGTCGCGCCCCACATTGTTTCGTAGGCTATAACGACCTTGGGCCTGGTGTCATTCCTGGCCCAGGAGAGATAGGCGTTTAAGATCTTCCCCGGATCCTTGCGCCAGATGATCCCGTGGCTGGGGGCGATGATCTTGATCGGCAGATTAAGCTTTTGGACTTCTTCGATCTTTTTTAAAACAAGCGCGCTTAAGGGCCAAAGAATATTAGCGTAGTATTTTTGCGCCTCGTCCATCAGGCTGCATTGGTCAACCTCATCATCAAACCTTGAGGATGTGGCAATGTGCTGGCCAAAGGCGTCATTAGGCATTAAGAGCGCCTCTTCCGGGCAATAAGTAAACATGCTATCCGGCCAGTGGAGCATAGGCGCTTCAAGGAAAGTAAGCGTCCTCTTACCCAGGCTTATCGTATCGCCGGTCTTAACCACCTGAAAATCCCAATCCTTGTAATAGTGCCGGTAAAGCCCCTCTTTACAGCTTTTGGTCCCGAGAACCTTGGCCTTGGGACAAAGCTTCATCACTTCAGGCAAAGCGCCGGAGTGATCAGTTTCAACGTGGTTTGCAATAACATAATCAATATTCTCAAGAGGGACAATTGACCTTATATTCTCAATAAGCTCCCTTGAAAATGAACCCAAAACCGTATCCACAAGGGCTATCTTTTCCCCGATCAATAGATACGCGTTATAAGTAGTCCCCTTTTGGGTCGTATAGGTGTGGCCGTGAAAATTCCGCACATTCCAATCTACTGCCCCCACGCAGTATATATCCGGCAGGATCTTGACAACCGACATCTGGAGCCTCCTTATTTAAAGCCGCTTGATTATTTCAACACAAAAAGCAGTCAGGTCAGAGGGATTGCGGGAAGTAATAAGCTTCCCGTCTGCCACGACCTCCTGGTCCTGAAAAATCGCACCGGCGTTGATCATATCATCTTTTATCGCCGAGAAGCTGGTCGCCTTCTTGCCCTTAAGTATCCCGGCAGAGATAAGCACCCATCCGCCGTGGCATATTGCCGCCACGACCTTGCCCTTATTATACATCTCCCTGACGAAATTATTTACCTCGCTGTGCCTTCTTAAGAAATCCGGGGCAAACCCCCCCGGGATGATCACGGCATCGAAATCATCTGCCTTGGCCTTCTGGATCGCGACCTCCTCCTCAGCAGGATAGCCTTCCTTGCTTTTGTAGGCCCCTTTCCCCGTGCCGACCAGGACGGGCTTGATCCCGTCTTCGCGCAGGCGTAAATACGGATACCAGACCTCCAGCACCTGATACATATCCTCGATCAGTATCGCTGCCTTTTTCATGATAAGCCGCCTTATCCTTAGATCTTCTCGAACATATCCTTGCCCACACCACAATCAGGGCAGATCCACTCCTGGGGCAAGCTCTCGAAAGCCGTCCCGGCAGCTATATTCTGCGCGGGATCCCCTACGAGAGGGTCATAGATATATCCGCAAACCGTGCATTTGTATTTTGCCATAATAAACTCCCCTTATTCTTAGCGTTTCATCCCGGACATATCAGATTTCGGGGTTTCCTGCATCTTGCCCTGCATCATAGAGCAACCCGCCATGCCTTTATCCATCATTCCCATCTTAGCTTGCATCATAGGGCAGCTCATCATGCATTTCTTTAGCTTCCAAAGGTGAGGGCGTCCGGTAGAAATTGTATAAACACCTGTCGAGAAAACAAGAAGCGAAGCCACCCACAACATGGCTGCTATAACGTATCCAAACGCCTTAACGCCCTGGGATTCAGCCTTGCGTATCACCACCAGCACAAAGAAGCTTACCGTCAAAAGCATCGTAGTCGGTACAACCGCAAATATCAGTCTAAACATTTTCGCCTCCTAAATTCACCCGCTCTTGCTTCGGGCGAATTTATCCATTTTCTCTTCTGCTATATTCCCAAGAAAATGGACAATTGTTATCCTTCTCTCTTCTCCTATGAAACGCTTATTTTCTTGGACCCTTCCCACAACCCGTGAATATTACAATAAGAGCTTGCCATGATCGTGCCGCTCTTCTCGGTCTTCAAACTGCATAAAACATCCGGCTGGGTATAAATCGTGCTTGTGTTTGGCCCCTGCGCAGATTCCCCGTGAGAACCGAATTCGAACCTGCCTACCTGATACGGGAATTTCTCGCCGTCAGCCAGGAAATAAACCTCGATCCAGCGGATATGATGCTCGGTGGCGTTAGGATGGGGTATCTGTTTGCCTACGCTGACTGAGATCTTGACGATCTCCCCCTTTTTAACCGCATCCGCAGCTTCGATCGCCGGGACATGCTTCTCCGCCTTCCAATCGGCATCCTGGAATAACTCTTTCAATTGCGCCATAAGACCCGCCTCCTCTCAATAACCCACAAAAGATTCTGTCTTTATATTATTTTCGCTTAAGCCAAGTTCTAGCGAAAGCGCCTTCATCGCCTCGACCATCTTAGGCGGGCCGAATATGAACATGAGCCTAGTATGCAGTTCGCATATCCGCTCCTTAACGACATCGGCATTAATGACCCCGAAATAACAGGTCTTATCCTTCGGCTCGCACTCACTGACCAGATAACTGATATTTATATTATTAGCCGCCTTCCAGCCGTCCAGCTCCTTTTTAAAAGCGATCTCATCTTCATTGCGGTTGGAATAAAGAAGGCCGGCATCCGTACCAAGCGCCTTATCGTTTATATATTCGACTATAGAGATGACCGGGGTGATCCCGATGCCGCCGATAAGAAACGCGATCTTTTTGTCGCTATCCTTAAATACGCAAGCGCCCATAGGGGCCTTTAAAAGCAGTTCATCGCCGGCTTTAAGCCCTCTTAATTTCTGGGAAAAGCCGCTGGCGCTAAGGCGCTTGGTAAACTCGATATAAGGCTTGCCCGGAGCGCAGGAGAAGGAAAGATATTTATTCAGCTCCTTATTGCCCGGATTGGATTCGTCGAAAATGACCTGAAGGAATTGCCCCGGCAGGAAATCTACCTTCTTCTGCGGGCTCAACCTGAAGCTCTCCACAGTGGGAGTCCTTGAGATCCTTTCTATTAATTTTACCCTTACTAATTCTGCCATCTAGAATTACCGCCTAATTTGTTATTATACGCCAATATTGCTTATCTTGTAATTATTTTTTAGGCTCTTTTCTTAACTGCCTCCACCTCTCTTCGCCAACGCACTCCCGGGCATATTTGCACCAGTCAACGCAGGAAGGCAACCTTTCCCGGCAGGCAAGGCTTTTGCATTTCGGACACTTTACCTTCACTTCATCCGAGAATATCTCTATTCCGTAGCCGCAATCGGGGCACTTGATGGTCTCAGGCTTTATGTTGCGGTCATCCTGCCCCGGGCACTTGTTGATCATTTCAACCTCTCTCCCTTGATGCCGATATTAACCTCTTCAAAAGGGATATCCTTTCCGGAGAAAGTGATCGCCTCCCTGATAATACCGACCAGCCCGAAGCAACACGGAACCTCCATGTGCGCATAGGCCACGGACCTTAAATTATTATTCTTAAATATATCCTTTAACTTCTGCCGGTATATTTCGATATTATCCAGCTTAGGGCAGCCCACAAGCAGGATCTTCCCCTTTAAAAGGTCCTGATGGAAATTGGCATAGGCAAAAGGCACGCAGTCAGCGCATATCAAGAGGTCCGCATTGTCAAAATAAGGCGCTCCGGCAGGGACAAGCATCAACTGCACCGGCCACTGGCTCAACTGCGAATCAAGCTTAACACCCTTCTTATCATTCTTTGCCGCTTCCTTATTTCTCATGTCCATCATCTTTGACCCGGGGCATCCGCCTTCACCGTGATGCGCCCCCTGCCCAGCCTCGCCTTCAGCAGGAACAGCGATCATTTTTTCTTTCAAGAAGCTCAAAGCCTCCTGCAAATATTTATGCTCCCCATGGCCTTTCAGGTGCTCAAGGTGCGCTCTTATCACATTCGGCCCCTGCCTTACGATATTTTCCATGACCTTTCTTTCGTCATAGGCCCGGGCTTCCCTCTCCTCAATGGTTATCGCGCCTTCAGGGCAATGGCCGATGCAAGCACCCAGTCCGTCGCAAAAAAGATCGCTTATAAGGCGCGCCTTGCCATCTATCACTTGTATAGCGCCCTCAGGGCAGTTGGGAATGCATTGACCGCAGCCGTTGCACTTTTCCGCATCAATATTTATGATATTTCTTTTCGGCATTTAAAGCTCCTTACCACAAAAGGCATGCGATATTCACATCCTTTAATTGACCAATAATATATTTCTCTATGCCATCTATCCTCTTCTTCAAGCCGCAACTCCTTACGTCAGGGCAAACGCGCTTCTTAAGAAAACATTCATTAAGGATAAAAGGGCCCTGGAATATGCGCATTACATCAAAGAGAAGTATCCTTTGAGGGGAGCGCAAAAGCTCAAAACCGCCTCCTGCTCCTTTAAATGAACGGACCAGGCCCCCGTGCTCTAGGGACTGGAGGATCTTCCTTAAGAAAGGGCGCGGGATATTAAGGGCCTGCGTTAATTCCGCAGCCGTTGCCCTCTTCCTGTTCTTAGCGATAAAACACAGCGCCCTTATCGCATAATCCGTATCCCTAGTTATCAGCTTCACCCCGCTCTTCCTCCAACTCTCTAAGATGCCAGAAGGAAGGGCGGGGTTCATCTCCGCCATTCCTTTGCATCTTAACCTAAACCTTAACTTTAAATAGGAATGGGCAGTTTAACGTCTTACCCGGGACAAGATACTGCAGCCCTCTTTGCAGTGAGCAACCGGGCGCAGCATGTATCTTACGGTCACGTCCATATTCGCCTCCTTTTGTATTAATGATACCATATTGGTATCATTTGTCAATAAAAAAATTTAAATATTTATTTGAACTTCACTCAAGGCTTTTTGACAGGCAGATCAAACATCCCTACCTTACCCCCCTCCTTCTGCTTAACACCGTATCTATTTTGGTCTTTAACTCCTTTATGTCAACCGGCTTTGTAACGTAAAGATCGCTATAGAGCTCCGCGGAGCGGATCTTGGTCATATCATCCCCCTCCGTGGAGAGCATGATAATGGGGATCTGCAGGGTCTCATCATCGCTTTTAAGCCGCTTCTGGACTTCCAAGCCGCTCATATGCGACATTAAAACATCCAAAAGGATCACATGCGGCATCAGCTTCCTAGCCAGCTTGATGCCCTCCCTGCCGGAGAGGGCGTACTCCACCTCAAAATCACCGATAGTCTCAAGATTGTCCTTGAGGAGCTCGCAAAAGTCCTTCTCATCGTCTATCAGCAGTATCTTTTTCTTCTGCATAATAAACCCTCCTCTTTATATTATCCCTCAAAAAAATAAATTTGCAAGATATCCTATGAGGATGACCTGGGGCACGCTGATAAGGGGCATCCATAAAGCCACGCGCCTGCCGACATTGGCCCAGAGAAGTCCGATCTCGGTATAGTCGGTGACCACGCCTGCCATCAAGAAAACAAAGCTGTTCCCTAGGGCCCCTGTCTGGCGGTATATCTCAAAGGCCAAAGGCGATGAGCCCTCCGAACAGACCTCGATTACGGTAGCCAGGAGCAAGGTCACTCCCAGGCCCAGCATTGTAGGGCCCATGAACTTGTGGAAAAAATGCACCGGGATATAGGCGCCGGCAAAGCTAGCCAGAAGCATTCCTAAGATGATCCACCACAGGACCATATTCGCAAGCGCCAAAGCGCCTCTGGCAACTCCCAAGGTACCGGACTTCAGGCTATTAAATCCAAATTTGTAATCCCTGAAGCGCATCGCCAGATCAGCGCGGATAGAGAATCCTTCTGACACCTCCACCGTATTCTTATTAGTCTCGATAAGGCCCCTCTTCTCTAAGAACATGAATATAAAACCGGTGTTAATGGCAACGGCCACTGCGGCAATAATAATGAACAGCCCCTTTAATCCAAAGAACGCTACAAGCATTATCGTGATCGTCAGATTTGCCCAAGGGCTGGCCAATAAAAAGGCCACTACCGCGGGATTTGAAGCGCCCTTCTTATGTAGCTGCATTGAAAGGGCAAGTATCCCGTGGCTGCAGGCGCTCATCAAGAAACCCAGCAATACAGCATTAAATATGGTCGAGGGCCTTTTTTGGGAAAGGACCTTGGATATGTATTCCCGCGGTATATAGTAATCGACCAGGCCGCCTAAAAATAAACCCAGAGCCACAGCCCACCAGATAGTCTTAAGATAAGCCAGAAATGAAACCCGGAAAGGAACAAGAAGGGGGATAAAGAAGGATACTGCTATAAGGATCAGGGCTGCCGCGCAAATATTGAGGAGCTTATTTGTAAACGGATTACTCGCGAATGCGGCGCAGCAGGACGCGTCAACCAGCCCCTCCTGCTTTACAAACTTATCCCTGCAATGCGCGCTGCAAAAGAAATAATCCCTGCCGTCTTTAATTGCCTTGACGGAACTATTTTCATCCACTGCCATCCCGCAAACAGGGTCTATTGCCATAAGGCTAGATCTTCTTCAGGTCCTTGGTCAGGAAGTAGCTCAAAATAGTCCTAATGACGACGATCGCGCCCAATATCCCTAAGCTCTGCCAGGTAGGAGTGATCACTGTCTTAACGATATCCCCGGCGATAAAAAACTCGAGGGCCAAAACCAGGTAGCTTCCCAACTGCAGGCGGATCGACTCATTAAGCACAATAGCGTTCTTCCTATTCAGGATCTCTTTCTTCAGGAATTCAAAAAGCGAGATGATGATCCCCCAGATAGTAATAAGCGCGCCGATAACATTGAGCCCGAAGCTTATATTGCTGATAACCTGATGGAACATATCCATAGTCTCCTCCTAAATGAGCACTAAACTTACGGAACGCCAGTGAACGTAAGTTTATGTGCGAATTAAATGAACGCTAAACTTATGGAGCGCAAGCGAACATAAGTTTATGCGTGAATTTATGCACGCTTTTTTGACAGAAATTTATTAACTCTGGAATTCAGAAAGCTCAAACCAAAAAAGCGGGCGGATCAATGGCTCCAGACAAACCAAATAAATAAAGACGCCGCAGTCACCGCTACCAGCGTAAACGGCAAACCGATTTTTACGAACTCCTTGAATTTGACCGGATGCCCCTCCTTTTTAAGCAAGCCGCAAGCCACGATATTGGCGGAGGCGCCAATAGGCGTGATATTCCCGCCGAGGCTTGTGCCGATAAGAAGCCCGAAAAGTAATAGTGACGGATTGATATTTAACCTTGTAGACATGGAGATCGCCACCGGCAGCATTGCAGCCAGGAACGGGACATTGTCGATAAACGCGGAGAGAAAGACAGAAAGAAAAACGATCACAATATAGCCCAAAAATATGTTTGACCCTACAAGCGAGGAAAGCCATACTGCAACGACCTCTATCCAGCCGGTAGTGGTTATACTACCGACGATTATAAATACTCCCGCCAGAAAAAATGTCGTATCCCAGTCAAGGGATTTTAGCCCCTTAACAATTGACTTTTTGTTGATAAACTTCTCCCAAAAAACGCATACGCCGCCGAAAAGCATGCAAATTATCCCTGCGGCGTAAGAAAATCCGGTATCAAAAAATGATGCCAATGCCAGCATAATTACCAGAGTAACCAAAAAAATGGTCGGAACCCATGATTTAACTTTTTCAATAGGCACAAGCGCAGTCTTCTCCTTTTGCTTCCTGAATATCGCATAGAGCACAAAGAATGAGAACAACGCTCCAAGCTCAACGGCAAAGAATATGCTCGGACGGCCGCGGTAAAAAAAGAAGTCCATGAAGTTCATCTTGGCAAACCCGCCCAAAAGCATGCTCGGCGGATCACCTATCAGGGTAGCTGTCCCCTGGAGGTTGCTTGAAATGGCAATCCCGATCATCATCTTGGTAGGATTGATCTTTAATTTTCTGGCTAAAGACAATGCAATGGGAGCGACGATCAGGACCGTGGCCACATTCTCCACAAAGGCAGAGATAAAACCGGTCAAAAGGCATATTAAAAGTATGGCCCAAGCAGTGTTCTTGGCGCGATCAACGATGATCTCAGCGATATAGGCAGGAACCCTGCTCTCCATAAAAACATCGGCGACTATAAGAGTGCCGACAAAGATGCCCATAACATTCCAATTGATGGCGAAAAACGCCTCTTTCGGGGTAAGGGCCCTGAATAAAACTAAAAACACGCTAGCTATTACAGCAATGAGAGTCCTCCTGCTGGGCAAGAGGACAAACAACAGATAAGCTAAAATAAAAATAATTAGGGCAAATATGCGCTGGTCCATGATTTAAATATTAGCATAAGGGCGGAGCAAAGACAACGAAAATAGAAGATCCGGAATCCCTTATAGCTTGCCTTCGGCCTTCATCTGCTGCAGCTTCTCGATTTGCTGCTTCATCTTGCTGTTAAGATCCTCCAGCTCATCCACCTGGGATTTACCGACAAAATAAAGGATAATGTACGCTGCCGCAAGCAGCCCGAGCACAGATAAAACCACGGTTAACACGATCTTTTTCTTCTTCCCCACGAAACACCCCCTTCATTTAAATACGCCCGGGATCAATGCCCCGCAATAGCCGCACTTGCCGTCCTTCATGTGCGATTCAAGTACACTAAAGGCCTCACGCCTGATCAAGCTCTTCTTGCAGCTGTAACAATAAGTATCATTACCGAAGCCATGTACATTTCCGACATAGATATAGTTAAGCCCCGCATCCTTGCCTATATCTTCTGCCATTTTAAGGGTCTGGACCGGAGTCTCCTGGCGGTCGTTAAATTTATAGTCAGGATGAAATCGCGAGATATGCCATGGGATATTCTTGTCGACTCCGGCAATAAAGTTGGCGATGCCGGATAATTCGTCTTTAGAATCATTCTCACCGGGAACGACTAAGGTAGTCACCTCGACCCAGATGCCCAGCTCGCGCATAAGCCTGATGGAATCCAGCACCGGCTGCAGGGCCCCAGAGCAAACTCTTTTGTAAGACTTATCCTTAAAGAACTTGAGGTCGACATTGGCAGCGTCAAGATAAGGCTTGGCCATCTTTAAACATTCGCGGCTCATAAACCCATTGGTGACAAAATTATTGCGCAAACCCCTCTCTTTGGCAAGTTTGGCCGTATCAAGGGCGTATTCAAAGAAAATAGTCGGCTCGGTATAAGTGTAGGATATGCTTTTGCATCTGTTTTTAAGCGCTAACTCCACGATCTTGACCGGGGAAAGCTCTTCCCCCTCTAAATCTGCCGCGCCGTCCAAAAAAGACGACTGGGATATCTCCCAGTTCTGGCAGAAGGAACAGCGGAAATTGCAGCCTATGGTGGCGATGGAAAAACTGTAGGAACCGGGGAGGAAATGATACAGGGGTTTTTTTTCAATAGGATCAGCATGGGCGGCAATAACTTTGCCGTAGGCGAAGGTATTAAGGATGCCGTCTATATTCTGCCTTACCCCGCAGAAGCCAAACTTCTGGTCAGCTATCTTGCACTGGTGAGCGCAAAGAAAGCAGCTCACCGATTTATCTTCAAGCTTCTTGTAAAGCAGGGCTTCTTTCATATACGAAAACCCGCAAACTCCGCGTCTTTAGCAAAAGGGACATTCAAAGAGCTCTTATTCTCCCCGCCCTTCCTGTGCCAGATTATATCATTTTTACCTGAACTATTAATATCGCAATAACGGAAAGTTATGGCGCAGCTTAGCTTGATCAGCTCATCACTGAACACCCCCCTGCCCAGGGATGTGGGCCCGGCCATCTCATCATTGGGCATAAAAAGATGATCCCCGTCCTTGGCCAAATCCATCAACTCTTCGTTCTCGCCTTCATTCCTGCCCACCACAAGCTTTGCATTTTGCGCAAGGCGCAAGTGCCTGCCTACCTTTAATAATTCTATATTATCCAGGTCCAACTCCCCATGATCTATCAACTCCTTGAGCCGCTTGGCAAACTCAGGGTCAGTCAGTAGGCAGCCTCCGGCTGGCTGGGCGAAATCCTTGATCCCCAGCACCCCTGCCAACTTTACCTGCTCCAAACGCCCCCTTCCTCCGAAATTAAGCAGTTTATCCCGCGAAACCCACCCTTCTTTTTCAGGTATCGTCTCATCCAAAAGCTGCGCGGAGAGCGGCCTGAGGACCAGGCCCTCGAGCCCTGATTTTTTGGCGATTATGGAGAGCGCCTGGCGGTGCTGGGACATCGGACGCTGGCCCAATACCTCGCCGGTAATAACGAATCCGGCATCAAGCTCCTTCATGAGCTCTTTGACATGCTTAAGCATCAGGATCTTACAGTCAATGCAGGGGTTCATATTCGAACCAAACCCATGCGCGGGTTTTTTGATTATCTCAAGGTAAGTATCTTTTATTCCTATCTCCTTTAACTCAACGCCTAAATTATCCAGGATAAATTTGGGGAGGCTCCTCGTGGAGGATGCGTCTTTTTTGGCGCGGTGGCAAAAGGGAATAGTAAAGTGAAGCGGAATGACTTCGATACCCAGTTCTTTGACCAATTTCGCAGCCAGTATACTGTCCAGCCCACCCGAAACTAACGCTATGGCTTTCATTGGTTAAACCGGCAATAAACGCTTGGCCAAGGCCATGAATATGATACCGAAAAGGAATGCCGCGAACGCAGCAGTCGAGCGCTTAAGGTCGCTTTCCTTATGTATCTCAGGTATAAGGTCGGAGGTGGCGATATAGATGAAGCCGCCCGCGGTAAGGGGCAAAATAAAATTGGAGAACCCTTGGGCAAAGGTGAATATAAAATAACCCGCAACAGCCCCGATCATCGCCGTTAAGGCCGTGATATAATTATAAAAGAGAGCCTTCTTTTTACTGAATCCCCCGTAAACAAGCACCCCGAAATCGCCTAACTCCTGGGGGATCTCGTGGAGTATTATCGCGCAGGTTGTGACCAGTCCCAGCTTAAAAGAAACGCCGAAACTTGCCGCAATGACCATCCCATCAATAAAGTTATGAAGACTATCCCCCACAAGATTAAGGTAGGTAAAAGCATGGACCTTGCATCCGTGTTCTTCGTGGCAGTGCCGCCAGTGGAAGTATCTTTCCATAAGGAAAAACAGCACGATCCCCAATATAAGGTAAATAAATACCGTCTCGCTCTTATTATTTTCCAGGACCTCCGGCAGGATATGTAAAAAGGCGCTCCCGATGAGAGCGCCTGCGGAAAAGCCGATAAGGCAGAACAGGATCTTATGCAGCAGATTTTCTTTTATGGTAAGAGTAAAGATCCCGGCGAGCGAGATAAGACTTACAATAAATGTAGCAAGCAAACTCCAAGCCAGGACCATAACTTCTAAAAGCCTTCCTTAAAAGTGAAGCTAACCTAAATTAGGCCTTCTGCCTTTATTAGCCTTTTTGGAACGCCAGTTAAGCTTGCCCCTGCGTTTTCTTTTGCCCACGAACCTACCCTCTTTCTAGTTGTTTGTAAATTCGCTCCGACCCCCCCGTTCTTACTGCCCGGGGGCAGGGAGGAATATAATCAATACTTATAATACGCCGGAGGCGTCGCCTGTGAAACGTACCGCACCGCCTCGATGATGCATACGCGGATAGCCTTCTCCATAGGAGTGTTTGAATACGCCGACAACCCTCCACCCAAAGCAAAGCCGCCGAAGAATCCTGTCATAAACCCGCCGGCGACATCCGATGCCTGCCCCTGGACGCGGGTGGCCGCAAGGACCTCTGAAGTAGAAGTATCAACGATGCGGATATCCAAAGCCATATGGGACTTATTAAGGCTTGCGCCTATTAAGCCTCCCAAGATACCGCTGGCCACGCTTCCTCCGCCGCCTATGCCTGCGCTGCCGCCTGAGGCCTGCGGCTCAAACTCCGTAACTGCGGCGGTAATAATTATATCTGCGGTCTTGATCTTGCCTCTCTGCGCCCCGCCCGCACCTTGTTGAGCCGCGCCTGAAGCAGCCAGCTCCTGCTCCTGCATCACTGCACCCAGCGCCTGGCGTTCGACTACAGAAAAACGGCTGCTATTGATAAGGGCTGTGACAAGCATCTCGCGCAGGCCGGAACCTATCTCGCCCGTCGCCTTGGCAGCCTTGACGTCAAAATCCGCAACAGCAATCCTTACCTTGGGCCCGGAGTAAGGAGGCAGGGGCGTGGTCCCTGCATTATTGTCCACCTGCGCCGTAGGCTGCAACCCCGCGCATCCGGTGATCCCTGCTATAAATATGAAAACGCATGTCAGCGCAAATATCTTTTTCATCTTTCAAAACCCTCCTTTATTATTGGGCCTTATTTAATGCCTCGATTATCTTTGCCGCCAGGCTGTCGCCGGCGCCGGATAGCGCCTCCCTTCCTCCGGTAATGGCATCCGGATGAGCAGAGTTGCCGCTTGCGTCTAGATAGGCTATGACCTTGCCGTCCTTTACGCGGATAACCTTGGCTGTGATATTGGCAAAACAGGAGCGCATGGTTGACTGCGGGATATTGCCCCCGGCAGAGGCTACGGCTTTCCCGGATATCACATAATCCGCCTTGGACAATCTGCCTAAATTTACTGACTTATCGTCCCTTATATCGACCATGCGGAATGCGCGGTCTTTCTTCACTGTCTTGGAAAGCACCGAAGGCTCAATAACCGTGTAATTCGATGCAATTAGGGCCCTTGCCACAGCCACCTCGGCAGTAGAAAGGTCCACTTCGCTTGCCCACCACGCGCGCTGCGGGCCTTCAATATTCTGCTCGCTTATAAGGAGTATGACCCTCTTGCCCGGGCCTTCGGCATAAGAGAGCCCGCAAGCAAAGGCAACAAAAGACAATAAGGCCGCTGCCAGGAAGATTCTTTTCATTGCCCTCTCCTTTTAAAATTAATAGATCAGGAATTCTTCTCTGCGATGTCTCCGGCGATAGGAAGTTTGAACATCTCGCCCTGATAGGCCTTGACCATAAGCAGTATCCAGAGGATAAACTGCAGGATACTGACTATCGGCATCACAATCCAGCCCAGGACCGGGATAAAGATCAAAACCATGATGAGGACATTAAGGCCCCCGAACGTGACTATTGACTGCATTGCATGGAAGCGCACAAATTTATTGTCTTTTTCAATGAGATAAAAGATAAGCCCGGTGACCCAGCCGAGAACATAGCTCAAAAGGGCCGCTACATTCGCCTGCATGCCGGTTGAAGTCTTGCCTAGGTCTTTATTCTCCATATTCAGCCCCCTTTAGTTATTCCTGCACCGCCTCAGTATCTACGCCGGTATCACCCGCTGCCTGAGCCGGCTCCTCTTGCGTAGCGTTTCCTTCTTCCATAAAAACCTCTTCCTGCCCGCCCTGATCAGTGGGATTGCCTTCCTCAGGGACCATCTCCTCCTCCGGCTCCAACGTAATAGTCCTGGCCAAATTAACGGCCCCGGCGGATTCATTCTTAATAACATAATCGACGCTCACGTTATCACCCGTCCTGATCCCGTCCAAAGAAGCGGCGTTCTCAAAAAGCGTGTCGGCGTCAGCAACGACTTCGATCTCTTTATCCTTATCAGTCTCATAATCAAAATATTTGAGGGACATCTTGTTATCCGCCGGATTCAAGCTTGTTACCTCTCCCCACACCCACTGCATCTCAAGGTCATCTGGCGATCCAGGCAAAGGAAGCCCCTCGCCAACAGCTGCATTGCCCTCTTCTATTGCGCCAGTATCCTGGCCAAAAGCCCCTGCAGAAATGATAAAGAACGTGAAAAAAGCCGCCATAAATACAAAACGCGATATCCTGCTCATAAATCTCCTCCTTTTAATTATGCTTTAAGCACCTAATTTACCACAGTTTGATTCCGATGTCAAGCTCAGCCTTAGCCTCTTAAAGGATATCCTTTACCCTGCGATCCAGGCCAAGGTAAGCGATGACCGCAACGACGATCTTGAGCAGGTCCCCGGGTATAAACGGGATAAAACCAAGGCGCACCGCCTGAGCGAGAGGCGCGTTAAGGACAGCCTTAAGCCAAAGCGTGCCGCAGGCCAGGATCACAAGATCAGCAAGACAGAATATCCCAAACACGAAAAAAACATTCCTGCCGGCATAACGGATAACTTTGCCTATCATTATGGCAGCCAGAATAAATCCCGCTATGTACCCGCCTGTCGGCCCCAGAAAGTACGCTCCCCCTGAAGAAGTGCCGCTGAATATCGATACCCCCGAGGCCCCCAGGAACACGTAACCTGCCTGGGCTGCCAGCCCCAGCCTCTGCCCCAAAAGCGCCGCAGACAATAAGACGAAGAACGTCTGCAATGTCAAAGGCACAGGCGTAAAGGTAAGCGGGATGCGCACATAAGCCCCCAGGGTGATCATAACAACAGACGCCGCGACCGCGAAAAACCGGCAAAATACTTTATTTGTGATTATCTCCCTCTTTAAAACCGCTTCCATATTCACTCCTTCTTTAAATTGGAAAGGTTAATCCTTGGCCACGGCCAAAAGCACCGCGCCCATAAGGGCCAAAGCAAGAGGCGCTGCCCCTTTGATAAGCATCCATGTATCCTTGTACCACCAGCGCGCGATCAATAGATACGTTGCAAGCCCTAAACAAGCCAACCCTAAAACAACTTTGACGAGCACCGAAATTATGTTTTTGCCATTCATAGATACCTCCACATTTAATATGCTCTTAACTTCCCGACTTCTCGCCGGGCCTGCTCTTCCACCGGCGATGCACCCATAAATGAACGCTAAACTTACGGAGCGAGGGCTAAAGCCCGAGTGAACGTAAGTTTATGCGTGAATTTACGCACGCTTTTCTGGCAAGGTGTTTCTTTATTCTAGAATCTAAAAAGATCAAATCCAGAAAAGCGGGCGATTCAACTACTTTGTCTTCTCTCCGGGCCTGCTCTTCCACCGGCGATGCACCCAACCCCACTCCGCTGGGTACTTACGTATATAAGACTCAATAATCGAAGTGAGCCTCTGGATATTTACCTGCACCGCCTCTTTGGCGTCATTCGCATCCTTCAATTCAATCGGCGGCTCAAAAATTATTTTATTCGTGTTATCTGCCTGCCTGACAATAAAACAAGGAACAATGCTTGCCCCGGTGCGCTGCGCCAAGACCACGGGCCCGGTTGCTGTGGCGGCCTTACGGCCGAAGAAATCCACAAACACTCCCGAAGTGCCGAAGTTCTGGTCTATCGGTATAAAGACTACTCCATTACTGCGCAGGGCCTGAAGGGCAGCATTAACACAGGCGTCCCGCGGCTGGCTGTATATCGCCTGGATATTAAGTTTGCGGCGTTTAGCGGCAAAGATCTTCTCCACCCTCTCATCGCGCATCTGGCGCATGATACCCGATACTTTATAACCTTCCAGGCTAAGCTTTGCCATTAACAAAGGAAAATTCCCGAAATGGGCACTGACCAGGATCACCCCGTTCCCGCGCAAGAGTGCTTTGTCAAGATTATCCCTGCCCGAGAAAGTCACGCGCTCCTTAAGCAGCGCCGGACGGTCCATCAGGAACATAAGCTCAATGGCGCCTTTAGCCATGAGGACAAAACATTCTTTGGCAAGCCTTTTACGCTCCCCGCTTTTTAACTCGCTGCCCAAGGCGGTCTCCAGGCTCTCCAGGGCGATCCTTCTGTGTTTTGCAGCGATAAAGTAGCCCAGAGAACCCATCCAGGAGGCAAAGCCGTAAAGAAAGCGCGCCGGAATAAACCTTACTATAAAAGAGCAGAGGCCCAGACCAAACCATGCAAGAAGACGCCCGAGACCCTTACGTATGCTTTTGAGATCCATTTTAATTTATCAAGATTATACCAAAGGAAAGCCGCATTTGCAAAGATAAAATCACAACTTATAACCGATCTTGCGCAACAGCTCCTTACGCCATTTTATATCCGCATCTGTCTCGATGCCTTTGGGTTTTGCGCCATCAATAACCCCGAGGATCCCCCTGCCGCCGTCCCCATCTTCAGCCACGACCACGCTGACAGGATTAGCTGTGGCGCAATATATATTGCACACTTCAGGAATGAGCTTGACCGCGTTAAGCACATTAATAGGATATATATTCTTAAGCATTATGATGAAACTGTGCCCGGCCCCGATCTCAAGGGCATTATCCGCGGCAAGTTTTTTAAGCTCTTCATCGGTGCCCTCACTCCTGACCATGCAGGCTCCGGAAGACTCCACAAAGGCAAAGCCGAACTTTGCACCGGGCGAGCTTGAGGCAAGCGCTTCATACAGATCCTCAACCGTCTTAATGAAGTGGCTCTGCCCGATGATCACATTAATATCTTCAGGCTTATTGACCTTTATCGATTTAAACTCAAGCATCAAAGACACCTCCTTCTAATTTAGCTCTATCAAGCGGAAGGCAGCGGTTTGTACCGGAATGACCCCCTTGCTGGCACGCACCGAGACCAGAAGAAGATCGGGATCTCCAAGAAACGCAAGCGGAACCTTAAGGAGGAGCGAATCGCCGTTAAGCTCCAGGGACACGCCGTCGGGGTGGATAAGTTTCTTTTTATCAAAGACCTTAAAGAGCTTGTGTTTGGTGATAATGCGGATCTTGGGCATCTTGGCAAAAGGCCTGCTGCGGCTGTAGCCAAAAAGGTAGATATTGCTCCTGAATTTGTAATCGAGCTCCTGCGACTTATCTATCTTTACCAAAAAAAATCCGCCCGAAACAGCGTAACTTACCCCTCTTGCCTCTTTAAGCTCCACCGTCTCGATCTCTTGCTTCTCCTCTTCGTCCTGAAGCATATGTGATAAACCAAAATATCTGGTTTGGCCGCTGCCGGCTGCCGGCTGATTTAAAAGCTCGACCAACGGATAATCTCCGAATAATTCATTTTGCCGGCCGAAAGCCAAAAGGTAAAAGGCGCTGACGCGGGTCTGGGTGCGATAACTTAGTATGGCCTGGCGCTTCTTCTCTAGCTGCTCCGGGGTAAGGTCAAGGCGCGTCCAGCCGATATCCTCCTTGGCAAAACTCTTAGGAGGCAAAAGGTCCAATTCCGAATGGTAGTGGCGCGGCATCGGCCAGCCCACGCAATGCACAAGATAAGGATAAACCTTAGGCGCAGGAAACTGGCCCTCCAGATCATGCAAGGCCACCTGAAGGAAAAGATAAAACGCTTTATGGTCGCCATTGGAATCGGCAGGATGGGAAACGAATATCTTGTTCGGGCGGAAAGCCGTAAGCAGCCTCTTAAGGTCCGCGAGCGCATTCTCCGCAAAATAAGGCGCGCCGTAAGAAAGGTTCTCTTTATAAGGCACGCTCGATATGCGGGTAAGCATATCTTTAAGCGGCCTCTCCGTGTCCCAGTACCTGCTAAAAAGTATAAAACTCCCAAAGTCAGGATAACCCAGAAAAGTAAGGTCCCTGTCGCTTAATCCCAATGACTCCATTGCTTTGATCGCCTCTTTACGGCGCAGTTCCCCCATATGGATGAACCCGCCCTGCTTAAAGATAAGCCTTTTTTCATAGACGATAAAAGCCAGCTCATTATGCTCACCGTTGGTCAAATAGGCCACCCTCACCCTTGCGCCCGCTTTCAAGGCCTGCTGGATCACCCCGGCGCAGCCGATAGTCTCATCGTCAGGATGCGGGGCAAGCACCATGACGACATCATCCTTCTTAAAAGGCTCGATGAGCGGGATGCTCTGGCGGCTGCCGGCGGAGGTATTATCATGCTTCGGCAAGGAAGCGCAACCGCAGGCAAATGCGAATAATAGTAATACTGCGAATAAATTTCTTTTCATAGATTGAGTTATATTACCACAGCCTTAACAGCCAGTCGATAATTAATTTGAAATAAAGCCAAAATCGTGTATAATCTTATTCATGGATGATATGGGTTTGCACTATCAAAAGATAAGAAGGATCCTGATCGTGGTCCTTCTCTTAAACTGGGGAGTAGCCCTGGCCAAGATCGTCTACGGGATCTTTAGCCGCTGCCAAAGCATGACGGCCGACGGCTTTCACTCCCTCTCTGACGGAGCTTCTAATATCGTCGGCCTTGTCGGGATACACTTTGCCTGCCGGCCGAAAGACTTGGACCATCCTTACGGCCACAAGAAATACGAAACATTCTTCTCTTTAGGCATTGCATTCATGCTTTTCTTTGTCGCCGCAAGCCTTGTGCACGAAAGCATCGGCCGCTTCCGCAATCCGGTAGCCCCGGTTATTGACATCAAAAGTTTTATTATAATGCTGACCACCATGGCAGTCAACCTCTGGGTCATGCATTTCGAACGCAAGATCGGGATGGCCCTGCACAGCGACATACTGATATCGGACGCCATGCACACCAAGGCAGACATCTTCACCTCCTTGTCAGTCATTGCCGCTTTAATAGTCATGAAGCTGGGATATCCCATGCTTGACCCTATCGTGACGGTAGTCATCGCGCTGTTTATCGGCCGCGCCGGATACGAAATAGTAAAACACAGCAGCACTATTCTCTGTGATACGGCGGTATTTTTAGACACTAAAAGGATAGAGGCTATTGTCCTGGCCACCAAAGACGTAAAAACCTGCCACAAGATACGCTCTCGCGGCAGGCCGGACGATATCCATATCGACCTGCATGTGCAGGTAAAGCCAAGCATGCGCGTAGAGGACGCGCACAAAGTAAGCGATGCTATCGAAGAGGTTTTAAAGAAAGAGATACCTGAGATCACCGACGTCGTGGTGCACATCGAGCCGCAGGAAAAATAACAACCTACCTTAAATAATCAAAAGGATCGACCGGGACGCCGCCTTTTCTTACTTCAAAATGCAGGTGCGCAAGCATATCGCGATAGTTGGCGTTTCCGGTTTTTCCCACCGCGCCTATCAGCCAACCCTGGCGGACAAAATTACCCTTAGCGACATACACTTCAGACAAATGCCCGTAAATGGAGGTTGCCCCTGCGGAGTGCCTTATAATAATATACTTGCCCATCCCCTGGTTCTGTGTGGCGGCAATGACAAAACCCGAACGGCCAGCAAACACCGGCACCCCCACGGCAGCCAAAAGGTCTATGCCGTTATGAAGCCTGGTACCATTACCGCGCTGCGCGGCAAAGAAACCGTCCCCCCGGTTGTCATTGCGGATGACGATATCCCTTACGTAGCTTACCGGACAAATAAAATACTCCTTGTCCATAAGGTAAAGGCTCGCCGCAAAATAAGCCGGCAGGATAGCCAATAATATAAAAAGTATTTTTTTCATTTTCGGCGCGATATTATAACGCAAAGTACAAACAAAAAGCAAACAAAAATAAAGACGTCCCCAAACCTGGTGTAAAAAGCAAGGCCGCCTCTCTTTAGGCGCACAGCCTTTGCCTTAAAACCCTCGATGAATATATCTTTTCCCGCGGCATCGCGCACCAGCGAGATGGCCTCCCCGCTCGGGTCTATAAAAGCGGAGATCCCGGTATTGGCAGAGCGCACCAAAAATACCCTGTTCTCCAGCGCCCTGAATATCGAGGCCTGAAGATGCTGATACGCTGCAGAGCTTAATTTATACCAGGCATCATTAGTGATATTCACCAAAAACAGCGCCCCCCGTTTTACAAACTCCCGCGAGATCCCCGGAAAGACATCCTCAAAGCAGATAAGCACGGAAAACGGCTTTCCCCCGGGCGAAAATACCTCATAAGCGGACCCTCTTGATATCTGGCCGATGGGAACGATGGTCTGCAGAAAAGGAAACAGGTCTTTAAGCGGGATGTATTCTCCAAAAGGTACGAGGTGCAGCTTGTCGTAACGCTGAGTAATCCTGCCGCCCTCATAAAGCAAAGCGCTGTTAAAATACATACCGTTCTCCCGGCTAACTGCTCCCAGCAATAAAGGAATACCCGCCTTTTTATTTAACGCGGATATCTCATCAAAAATACCGGGGTCCTCCCCCAGCAGGCCCGGGCTTGCAGCCTCAGGCCAAACAATCAGGTCCGGCTTATCCCCGAGCGCACTTTGCGTAAGATTAAGGTATCTATCCAAAATAAATCTTTTTGTTCCGGAAACCCACTTCATGTCCTGCGGGATGTTGCCCTGGATAACGGATACCTTCAAGGTTGAGGGGTAAGGATTAAGGTTCAGGTTATGGATCTTATAGAAGCCATAGCCCAACGTAACAACCAGGATCAGCGCAGCCACGACGGCATTCCTGATCGGCCTGTCGTTCGTCCGGGCCCGAAGAAATCCCCATAACGCTACATTGATCATTACCACCAAGAACGACACGCCGTAGGCGCCGGTTATATCCGCTATCTGGATAACCGCAAGATTCTTGCACTGCGAATATCCCAGAAGCGCCCAGGGAAAACCGGTAAAAACAAAACCGCGCGCATACTCCAGCAATACCCACAAAGCTGGAATAAAAAATAACCGGGCTGCGCCATTGGCCTTTATTTTATTGATTAGATAACCAAAGATCCCAAAGTAAAGGGCAAGATACAAAATAAGGACAACTGTCCCAAGCAGGGTCACATGGACCAGCCAATAGACGGTAAAGGCCCAAAAGGCCACACCACTTAGATAAGGCAATAAGAACGGACGGCGGGGATTTTTATCAAGGGATATGAAAAGAGGCAAGAGGCCGATCCAGGCTAGCGGCCACAGGGAGGCGTTTGAAAAAGGCAGGCTTAAGATTATACCGGAAAGTATGCTTAGTATCACTGGCCGCAGCATTTCTTATGCTTCTTTCCCGAACCGCAGGGGCAGGGGTCGTTGCGGCCGACCTTAGGATGCTGGGAGTGGACAGTTTCTCCTTTATGCTCCGCAGCCGGCGCCGCATCAGCGGAGCGCGGAGAATCGTTCTGGGGCTTATCGAATTTAGCGATCTCAGGATGAACGAGCTCCTTAGACACCGAACTAAAGACCCCTTTGAACCTTTCGGGACGGACAGGCTGTAATTTTAATACTGCCTCCACCGCTTCATCCTCAACCGAAGCCATCATCTGGGAGAACATCTCATAAGCCTCACGCTTATATTCGATCAGGGGATCGCGCTGGCCGTAGGCGCGCAGGCCTATACCCTCCCTCAAAGAATCCATGGCATAAAGATGGTCCTTCCACTTCGTGTCGACGATCTGCAAGAAGACCATGCGCTCCAGGTGGCGCAGAAGATCTGCGCCCATATTATTCTCTTTCTCCTGATAAGCCTTCTCTGTGACTTCATAAAGCTCGTCTTTTATCTGGTCCTGGTTCATCCCCTCGACTGCGGAACCGGACACCTCTACGCCGAACTTCAATTTTACCGTGTTCAATAAACCCGCCGCATCCGGCTCGTTGCCGCTCATGTGCGCCGGGACAAGGTGCCCGATTATATCCCTGATGAACGCCAGAATGTCATCCTTAAGCGGCATCCCCTCCAAAACCTCCCTGCGCCTGCCATAGATGATCTCCCTCTGTTTGTTCATCACATTGTCATATTCAAGGAGCTGCTTCCTGATCTCGAAATTGTGCTGCTCCACACGCTTCTGGGCGATCTCGATGGAGTGGCTGACCCAGGGGTGTTCGATCACCTGCCCTTCCTCGATCCCCATCTTGCTCATGAGCCCGGCGATCCTGTCAGAACCGAAAAGCCGCATCAATTCATCGCCCAATGACACGTAGAACCGCGAGGAACCGGGATCGCCCTGCCGGCCGGAGCGGCCGCGCAGCTGGTTATCGATGCGCCGCGCCTCATGGCGCTCGGTACCCAGCACATGCAATCCCCCCACCCCCACGACCTTCTCGTGTTCCGCCTGCGCCTGCGCCTTGTATTTCTCCAAAAGATTTTTGTACTCTTCTTTATAATTATCGTCTTCGGCTTTAAGCGTCTGCCTGGCCACATTCTTGGCCATGAACTCCGGGTTCCCGCCCAAAAGGATATCCGTCCCGCGTCCAGCCATGTTGGTGGCGATGGTCACGGCCTTGTGCCTTCCGGCCTGGGCAACGATCTGCGCCTCCAACTCGTGGTATTTGGCATTAAGCACCTGATGCGGCACGCCGCGGCGCTTTAGCATCTCTGAAAGGCGCTCCGACCTATCGATGGAGATCGTGCCCACCAGAACGGGCTTACCCAAACTATACAACTCCGCGATCTCTTCGACCACGGCATCAAACTTTTCTTTTTCTGTCTTATAAATACGGTCCGGATAATTATTGCGGATAAGCCCCCTGTTAGTGGGCATGGTCACCACATCAAGCTGGTAAATGCTTTTAAACTCCTGGCTTTCGGTGAATGCCGTCCCGGTCATGCCGGCGAGCTTCTCGTACATGCGGAAATAGTTCTGGAAGGTGACGGTGGCCAGGGTCTGGTTCTCCCGCTCTATCTTCATCCCCTCCTTGGACTCCACCGCCTGGTGCAGCCCGTCGGACCAGCGCCTGCCGGGCATCATGCGCCCCGTGAATTCATCCACGATCACGACCTGCCCGTCCTTGACAACGTAATCTACATCCCGCTCAAACAGCTCCTTGGCGCGAAGGGCCTGAATGGTGTGGTGACGGAACTCCATGGTCTCAAGGCTGTGCAGGCTCTCGATCCCCCAGAGTTTGGCGGCCTTTATCTCCCCCTCTTCGCTTAAGGCCACGGTCTGGGCCTTCTCATCAACCAGGTAATCGTAGCCCTTGGAAAGGTCCACACCTTTATATTTGGCGTCGATCTCGTCCCTTTCAGTGGCGTGCCTTCCCTTTAACTGGTCCGCCATCTTCTTGGCGGTATAATATTTATCCGTAGACTCCTCAGCCGCCCCGGAGATGATAAGCGGGGTGCGCGCCTCATCGATAAGTATTGAATCAACCTCGTCCACTATCGCGTAATAAAAAGGCCTCTGCACGAGATCTTCGGTGGAATACTTCATATTGTCGCGCAGGTAATCAAAGCCGAATTCGTTATTTGTGCCGTAGGTTATATCGCAGGCATAGGAGATCTTCCTCTGTTCATCCGACATCTCATGCTGGATCGTCCCGACAGAAAGCCCCAGGAACTCATAGATCGGCCCCATCCACTCCCTGTCACGGCGGGCCAGGTAATCATTGACAGTGATCACATGGACGCCCCGGCCCAAAAGCGCGTTAAGATACGCAGGCAGAGTAGCCACAAGGGTCTTACCTTCGCCGGTGGCCATCTCGGCGATCCTTCCCTCGTGCAGGACAACGCCTCCGGCGATCTGCACGTCAAAGTGGCGAAGGCCGATGGTCCTCTTGGAGGCCTCGCGCACCACGGCAAATGCCTCAGGGAGGACGTCCTCGAAAACCTTATTGCGGGCAGTCTTTACCCTGGTCTTTATCTTCTCCTTCTCCTCCGGAAGAGCCACGGAAAACATCTGTTCTGACAGGCCTTTAAGCTCCTGAAGGCAATTCTGCTCCTTCTTTAAGATGGCCTCCCTGAACTCAAATGTCTTTGCCCTTAACGCCTCATCCGAGAGGGCGCCCGTCTTAGGCTCAAGCAAATTGACCGCATGTACAATGCGGCTTAACGCGGCCATCCTGTTTATGGAGGGGGTGGGCATCTCCGGATGCAAAATGATATTTACGCCGGGATATTTCCTGTTTATCGCACTCTGCTTCTGATCAAGAATTATCTTTTTAATAAGCCCGAACATTTATTGCCTTTATGATTTAGACTTCTCTGACTTAAGGTACGCTTCGATAAATTCATCCAAGCCGCCGTCCATGATCCTGTTCACGTCGCCCGTCTCGAATCCAGTGCGGTGGTCCTTGACCATTGTGTAAGGGTGCATCACATAAGAGCGGATCTGGCTGCCCCACTCGATCTTGCGCTTCTGTGTACTGTGTTTGGCCAGCTCCTCTTCCTTCTTCTCCTGCTCAAGCTCGTAAATTCGCGCCTTCAGGATCTTCAATGCCGTCTGCTTGTTCTGGTGCTGCGAACGCTCGTTCTGGCACTGGGCCACAAGCCCCGTAGGAATATGCGTGATCCTTACCGCGGAGTCCGTGGTATTGACGCTCTGGCCGCCAGCCCCCTTAGAGCGGTAGACGTCGATCCTTAAGTCCTTCTCTTCCAGCTTTACATCGACATCCTCTTCGACCTCCGGGATCACATCTACAGACGCAAAAGAGGTGTGCCTTCGCTTATTGGAATCAAACGGAGATATGCGCACGAGGCGGTGCACCCCGCGTTCGGCCTTAAGGTAGCCGTAGGCATATTCCCCCTCGATCAATAGGGTGACATTCTTTACGCCCGCCTCTTCCCCGGAGAGGATATCGATGGTCTTGACAATATGGCCGTGCCTCTCGGCATAGCGGATGTACATGCGAAGCAGCATACTCGACCAATCGCATGATTCCGTGCCTCCGGCTCCGGCATTTATGCTTAGTATAGCGCTGTTCTTATCAAGTTCGCCTCCCAGGAGGGTCTTAAACTCCAGCTTTTCAAGCTCTCCCTCAAAGGAGTCAATGCTGCTGCTTAAGCCCGCCAGCATCTGGGCCTCATCCTCCTCGAGGATATCGGCCAGCTCCTTGGCCTCTTCATATTTTCTTAAAGCCGCCTCAAAAGGCTCGACAATATTCTTGAGCCTTTTAAGCTCCCTGACGACTTTAGTCGAATTTTCGGAATTATCCCAAAATCCGGAACCGGACATCTGTAAGGAGAGTTCGCTTATAAG
>Ga0315278_10000421_pt1 | contig 37408 bp, 31 predicted proteins | sample YL17G06_0_MG_FD_203880 | JGI IMG/M metagenome (GOLD analysis project Ga0315278, IMG submission 203880) | Sediment microbial communities from Yellowstone Lake, YNP, Wyoming, USA - YL17G06_0 | ecosystem: Environmental > Aquatic > Freshwater > Lake > Sediment | place: USA: Wyoming | collected... | reverse complement strand
TTCCAGTTCGGCCCGACGATCATGTAGAAGCCGGGCTTGGTGCCGTAAGGCTTGCCGATCTGGGCGAACTCGTCGGTGCGCGCGTCATACAGCGCATAGACCCAGAAGCGGTCGCCAAATTCCGGCACTTGAAACACCATCGGCTCTTTGTTCAACGCGGTGAAACCCGCGCCATACGCCACGTCCTGATTGGGACAGGCCACGAACGTCTGCTCCGGCTTGATGTAATCGTTCAGCATCGAGAGCTGGCCGACCGGCGCCATCGGGAGTGCGCCGCCGTTCCAGCCGGGCACGTTGCCGTTCTGGCTGGTCACATAGACGAAGGCGGCGCGGCGGTTGTGCGAGTTGACCAGCGTATAGCCCCAGACATAGGCCATGCGCCCGACCGCCTGAACATACTCCTTGGTCATGGCGGTCCCGGCGGCGGGGCCGGGAACGTCGGCGGCGGTCTTGGGCAGCGGCACTTGCTGCGCCCGTGCAGTCGTGAATGCCAGCGCGCCAACGAGCGCGGCGGCGATGAGGGCTGGTGTGCGTGTGGTCTTCATTCTTGCCTCCTTGGTGTTGGTTGTTTGTTGGTTGTTTTGCGTGTGCGTGTGGTCTTCATGTTCAGCCCGCCTTGATCGCCCGGACCTCGGCGGCATGCTCGTCGACCGGGATGACGGGAAGCTCGCCCTTGCTCTTGACCGGCAGTTTGCGGAGGTAGTCCATGATCGCCTGCCACTCCTTGATCTCCCGGGCGGCGCCGGTCCCCGGCCCAGTGGCGACGCTGGCCGCGTCCGTCGTGCCCGACGGCGGCAGCAGGTCGGGCGTGTCGCTGCGAGGGTCGTCGAGCGCCTCGACCTTCGACGTGAGGGGTTGACCATGCTCGTTCTTGGCCACCAGCGGCAGCTTGCCCTTGGTGTACTTCGGGATGGCCGTGAGGATCACGCCGACGTACAAGGAGGTCGTGAGGCTGTACAGCCGCTCGTCCTTCCCGGTGATGTCGATCGCACGGTAGCCGCGGTCCAGGTCGCCCAGTTCTATGGCTGTCACGACGTCGAACTTCGGGCGCGACGGGTCGTAGCGGAACCGCATACCGGAGGTGCGGGGGAAGTACTCGCCGGGGTGGGCCGGGTTGTCCACGAGGAAGAACTCCAGCAGGTGCTTCAGCTCCTGGCCGGTGAAGTAGCCGGTCACCAGCGCGCTCCCCGCCGTCGGATCCACGACGCCGGCGCCGAGCGGCGCCACGGCGAACACGTCGTAGACGGTCTGCACGCCCGATTTCCCCCGGGTGAAGCCGCCGCGCATCGATCCGTTGGCGTTGAAGGCGATGTCGGCCTTCGTGGCACTCCTGAAGGCGTCCGTGACGAGGTTGCCGAGGGGGGTGCTCGCGGCGATGTCGGCGAACGTGTTGGGCAGGTTCCGCGGCGCCACGGCCAGCGGCTGATCGATGCTGTAGCCGCGCGACGCGAACACGGCCGCGGTGACGCCCTGCTTGAGCTTCTCGATCTCGCCGGCGATGCTCCGGTCGCCCGCGATGGTGTCGTCGATCGGGTGGAGCCGGTAGGAGGCGACCGTCAGCGTGCCGCCGTCCAACGTGACCACGAGCTCGCCGAGGTTCTGCCCTTCCTTCCCGGTCTGGACCACCGGCGTGCGGCCGTTGACGATGATCGCCTCCTGCAGCGCGGTGTGGCTGTGGCCGCCGACGACCACGTCGATGCCCGGAACGGACTTGGCCAGGAGCACGTCGTCGCCCTCGGTGAAGCGCCCGTCTTTCCCTTTTTGCAAGCCGCCATGACTGAGGGCGATGACTACATCCACCTTCTCCGTCTCGCGGAGGACCTTCACCAGCTCCCTGGCGGTCTCGATGGCGTCGGAGAACGAGGCGGCGCCCGCTCCGGCGGTGTAGAACTGGGCCTCCTTGCCGAGCAGCCCGAGGATGCCGAAGCGGATGCCGCCGCGGCTTATCACGAGGTAGCGGCGGATCACGCCATCCCTGGCCAGACGCTGGAGATCGGCCAGCGCGGCGTCCTCCTTCGAGAAGTTGGTGTTCGATGCGAGCACCTTGGGAAGCCGGCCCGCTCTGGCAGCCACGCCGATGGATTTGCCGAGGCCGTCGGGTCCGAGATCGAACTCGTGGTTGCCGAAGGTGGTGGCGTCGTATCCCATCCGGGACATGAGCTGCAGCTCGCCGCCGGTCTCGCGGCCGGCAGCGCCGAACGCGGTCCCCATGCTGTAGTCGCCCGCGTCCAGCACCAGCACGGGGCCCTGGGCCTTGCGCGCCGTCTTCCGCTGCGCGATCAGCGCGGCCAGACGGGCGTACCCGCCGCGGGTCGCGTCGTCGTTCAGCGTGAACGGCGTGTAATCCGCGGCCGGGCCCATGCCGATGAAGGCCGAGTGCATATCGTTGGTGTGCAGGATGGTGAAGGTCTTCTTTCCGGCCGGCACCGCGGACGTGCCTCTCGGAAGGAGGAGCGACACTCCGGCTGCCCCGGTGACAGCCAGGAACTCGCGACGGGAGACCGTCTTCAAGGACCTTCTCTTCATGGTTTCCTCCCCCAGTGTTGATTGGGCCGCACCCGGGTTTGACGGGTGCGGCCCGGTGGATTGAGTCAGAGCAGCGTCAGTGGGCTTTCGACAGCTCCTCGATCTGCTTCTGCATCTTCGAGAGGTTGAATGAACCTGCCGTCGCGCTGGGCGGATAGTCGATCATGGTCTTGAGGAACTTGCCGGCCATCTCGGTCATCGGCACGATGACGAAGGGACGATCGAGGAACCAGTCGTTGTAGGTATTCGAGTTGTGCTGAGCCTTCTCGAACGGATCGCGCCGCAGGTTGAAGAGCAGCGGGATGCGCAGCTCGACGAACGGCTCGCGCCAGACGCCGAAAGCTTCACCGCGGTTTTCCAGCCACACGAGCTTCCAGTCCTTGTAACGCGCCGCGACGAGCTCGCCGTCGTCGTTCACATACCAGAACTCGTTGCGGGGCGACTCCTTCACCTTGCCGCTGAGGTAGTCGAGCTGGTTGTAGCCGTCGATGTAGTTGCGGTAGTGGCGACCGTTGATGTCGGCGCCCTTGAGGAGTTGCTCCTTGATACCAGGATTCCCCGCCGCGGCGGCGAAGGTGGGCAGCCAGTCCTCGTGCGAGACGATGCCGTTGAGCGTGACGCCCGCCGGGAAACGACCGGGCCAGCGGACGAAGCAAGGCACGCGATACGCGCCTTCCCAGTTCGAGTTCTTCTCGCCGCGGAACGGCGTGGTACCGGCATCCGGCCAGGTGTTGTAGTGCGGCCCGTTGTCGGTGGAGTACTGCACGATGGTGTTGTCGGCGAGCCCGAGGTCGTCGATCAGCTTGAGCAGTTGGCCGACGTGCATGTCGTGCTCGACCATGCCGTCGCTGTATTCGTCCTGCCCGGAGATGCCGCGATGCTCCGGCTTCACGTGAGTGCGAAAGTGCATGCGGCTGCCGTTCCACCAGACGAAGAACGGCGTACCGGCCTTGACCGAGCGCTGGATGAAGTCCTTGGCGGCGGCGATGGTCTCGTCGTCGACCGTCTCCATCCGCTTCTTGGTCAGCGGTCCGGTGTTCTCGATCCTCTGACCGCCCTTGCCATCCGCCCAAGTATGGAGCACACCGCGGGGACCGTACTTCTTGAGGAACTCCGGGTTCTTGGGGTAGTCCAGGTTCTCCGGCTCTTCTTCGGAGTTGAGATGGTAGAGACTGCCGAGGAACTCGTCGAAACCGTGCATCGTGGGCAGATGCTCGTCCAGGTCGCCCTGGTGGTTCTTGCCGAAGTGGCCGGTGGCATAGCCCTGGCCCTTGAGGACCGTGGCCATAGTCACGTCCACTGCCTTCCAGCCTTCCTTCGCACCCGGGAGACCGACCTTGGTCATGCCGTTGCGGACGGGGACAGAGCCGCTGATGAAGGCGGAGCGCCCGGCCGTGCAGCTCTGCTGCGCGTAGTAGTCGGTGAAGGCCACGCCTTCATTGGCGACACGATCGATGTTCGGCGTCCGGTAGCCCATCATGCCGCCGCTGTTGTGGCTGATGTTCCAGGTGCCGATGTCGTCACCCCAGATGACGAGGATGTTGGGTTTCTGTTGCGCCGACGCCGGCCCAACCCCGAGGGCCAGCACGACGAGTGCCACGAGCAGCACGGGAAACACCTTTCTGAGTTTCTGCATCTCCGTTCTCCTTTCCGAGCTCCGTTGCATGGTTGGTGAATTGAGGCAGGGCACGAGGACTCGTAACCGGCGACGATTGCCGGGGGCCATGCTCTCGTTACTGGACTCTTCAGAAGCCGGCATCGTCCGGCGAGACCGTGTCAGTGCCGTCATGACACCCCCGCCAACGCGATCGCCGCCCGGATGGCCTCCAGGAGTGCGATGCCGCGAAATGGCTTGGCCAGATAGGCCGCCGCGCCGTGCCGCTCCGCTTCCTCGCGCAGGCCCGGCGCGTCGTGCGCCGTGATCAGGATCAGCGGCGACTGCCAGCCGCGCACGCGCATGTCGGCGAGCAGGTCGAGGCCGGACATCGCTGGCAGCTTCAGGTCGCTGACCACGCACGCCGCGCTCTCGCCGCCGCCCCCGGCCAGCAGCGCCTCCGCCGACTCGTACGCGGCGGACTCGAAGCCGGCCGCGCCCAGCAGGCGTTCGATCGCCTCCCGCATGCTGAGGTCGTCCTCGACCACGAGCACCTTTCGGTCTGCTGTGGCCGTCGCGATCTCCAATGGACCTCCAAGCTGGCTGACCGACGTTTCAACCGGATCTTCCGCTTTCGATCGTTGCACCCATATCGCCGACAGACAATTGGGCGAAGGGGCGACCGAGCATGCCCAAAAGGGCAATCCTCATGAGCCGCGGGCTCGCCCTGGACCAAGAAAGTCAGTGTCACTCCGAGAAGCCCTACGCCCGGGTCGGGCGGTGACCAGGTCGGTGCACGCATGGAGGACGGTGTCATCCCCTGCCTGCGGCAGGAGAGGCGAGCGAGAGCGCGGGATGCCGTCGCGCTGCGGGGGCGATGGGGGGCGCTCCAGATGCGTCGGGGTCCTTCGTCGGCCTCCAGCCTCCTCAGGATGACAGCGTGGTCGACCTTCGTCGCGAGGCGCCGCGCAGCGACGACGCAGCGGTCTCCCTCCCCGATCCGCCTCCGGCGGCCCGGGGAACCCCGCAATGACCGCCTGTCCGAAGGGACTTTCCATGGAAAGTGGTTGTGGATTGGGCCGCACCCGGTTGGGACGGGTGCGGCCCGGTTGGTTGATTCAGCGTTGCATTGAGCGCGGGGCTATTTGTCGCCGCCGCCTTCCTGGAGTTTCTTCAACACCTCATCGAGGCCGAAGGTACCGGCCTTCTGGCGGGGCGGAAAGGCCACATAGGTGGACAGATGCCGGCCCACGTAGCCCACGAAAGGCAGGATGGCGTAGGCATGTTCCGCGCGCCATTTGGTATAACCCATGGCCTCGCGGTCGGTGCGCTCAAACGGGTCGGCGCGCAGGTCGAACAGCTTGGGCACGCGCAGCGTCACCATGGGATCCTGCCACACCAGGAAGCCGGTGGCGCGCTGCTCTTGGAAGCAGAGCTTCCAGCGATTCAGGCGCAGACCCACGACGCTGCCTTCGTCGCTCCAGTAGAAGAACTCTTTGCGCAGCCATTCGCCCTGACCTTGGAGCGCCGGCATCAGGTTGTAACCGTCGAGATGCACCTTGAAGGTCTCGGTACCGACGGTGTAGCCGTTCAGCAGCTTCGCCGTGATGTCCGGCTCGCCCGCGGCGGCCAGAATGGTGGGCACAATGTCTTCATGCGAACCAATGTCGTTGATCTGGGTGCCGGGCTTGATGACGCCGGGCCAGCGGATGAGCATCGGAACGCGATAGCCGCCCTCCCAGTTGGAGTTTTTCTCGCTGCGGAACGGGGTCATGCCGCCATCGGGCCAGGAGAAGACCTCGGCGCCGTTGTCGGTGGTATAGATGACGATGGTATTCTCTTCGAGGCCGAGTTCCTTGAGCTTGTTGAGCACCTCGCCGACCATGCCGTCGTGTTCGGTCATGGCGTCCGCGCCGATGCCCAGGCCGGTCTTGCCATCCGAGGACGGCTTCAGGTGCGTCCAGATGTGCATCCGGGTGGTGTTATACCAGCAGAAGAAGGGCTTGTCGGCCTTCTTGGCGCGTTCCAGGAAGCTGAGCGTCTTGGCGGTGACTTCCTCGTCAATCGTCTCCATGCGCTTCTTCGTCAGCGGGCCGGTGTCCTTCACGGTCTGCTTGCCGATCCGGCCATTGCGGCCGTCTTCGGTCGGATCATCCTTGTCCGAGGCGTAGCTCTCGATGACGCCGCGCGGGCCGAATGTCTTCTTGAACTCTTCGCCCTTAGGATAATCGGGATTCTCCGGCTCCTCTTCCGCATTCAGGTGGTAGAGGTTGCCGTAGAATTCATCGAACCCATGCACGGTGGGCAGGAACTCATTGCGGTCGCCGAGATGGTTCTTGCCGAACTGGCCGGTCATGTAGCCGAGCGGCTTGAGCAATTGGGCCAGCGTCGGATCTTTCGGCGAGATGCCTTCCTTGCCGCCGGGCATGCCAATCTTTAGCAGGCCGGTGCGGAAGCCGCTCTGGCCGGTGATGAACGCCGCCCGACCGGCGGTGCAGCTTTGCTGGGCATACCAGTCGGTAAACATCGCGCCTTCCTTGGCGACGCGGTCAATGTTCGGCGTGCGATAGCCCATCATGCCCTGGTTGTAGGTGCTAATGTTCCACAGGCCGATGTCGTCACCCATGATGATGAGGATGTTGGGCTTTTGTTGCGCCGATGCCGGCCCAACCCCGAGGGCCAGCACGACGAGTGCCACGAGCAGCACGGGAAACACCTTCCTGAGTTTCTGCATCTCCGTTCTCCTTTCCGAGCTCCGTTGCATGGTTGGTGGATTGAGGCAGGGCACGAATACTCGTAACCGGCGGCGATCGCCGGTGTCCATGCTCTCGTTACAGGACTCTGCAGACGCCGGAATCATCCGGCGGGACCGGTTCACTGCCGTCATGACGCCCTCGCCGGCGCGATCGCCGCCCTGATGGCAACCTGGAGTGCGAGGCCGCGAAAAGGCTTCGCCAGATAGGCCGCCGCGCCGTGCCGCGCCGCTTCCTCGCGGAGGCCCGGCGCGTCGTGCGCCGTGATCAGGATCAGCGGCGACTGCCAGCCGCGCACGCGCATGTCGGCCAGCAGCTCGAGGCCGGACATCGCCGGCAACCTCAGGTCGCTCACCACGCACGCCGCGCACTCGCCGCCGCCGCCCTCGAGCAACGCTTCTGCCGACGCGTACGCTGCGGAATCGAAGCCGGCGGCGCCCAGCAGGCGGTCGATCGCCTCCCGCATGCTCAAGTCGTCCTCGACCACGAGCACCTTTCGGGCTGCTGCGGCCGTCGCGATCTCCAAGGGCTCTCCATTCTGGCTGCCCGACGCCTCAACCGCGTCTTCTCTTTGCGATGATTTCACCCGAGTCACGAGCATACAATTGGGCGAACGGGCACTCTCGCATGCCCAAAAGGGCAACGTGGCGACGGCTCTTGCCGCTGCCGAACGAGATGGGGTGGCACCCAGGGGTCGCCGGGGCCGTCCTTCTCGCCTGCCCCGCCCCGCCCGGAAACGGCATAACTCGAAGTCCGGCACCACCCACGATCAGTCGAAGCGGGCTATTTCGTCGCCATCCTGCCGTCTGGCCCTTGACATCGCTAAACGAAATGTTTACTGTCGACTCAGTGATTCGGACCTTCGCCAACGCCGAAACGCAGCGTTTCTGGGAGGAGGGAAGGTCCCGCCGGCTGCCGGTCGAGATACGGAAGCGAACGGCAATGCGCCTCGTGCAGCTCGACGCGGCAACTCGCCTCGCGGACTTGCGATGGCCGCCCTCCAATCGCCTGGAGCCATTGCGCGGAGAATGCGCCGGCCAGTGGAGCATCCGGATCAACGACCAGTGGCGACTCTGTTTCCGCTTTCGGAACGGCGATGCATTCAATGTCGAGATCACCGACTATCACTGAGGGGAACGGCTGATGAGCAGGAAGAACGTTTACGCTATTCATCCGGGCGAGTTCCTGGCCGAGACGCTGAACCAGCTCGCGCTCTCCCAGGCGGAGCTGGCCCGCGCCATCGGCGTGTCGCCGATGCGGATCTCGCACCTCGTCAAGGGCACGCGCCCGGTGACGGCCGAGCTGGCTCTGCTCCTCGGCCGCGCCTTCGATCAGTCGCCGCGGTACTGGCTCAATCTCCAAGCCCACTTCGACCTGACCACCGCCGAAGCCAGTCTCGGCCGGCGCTTGCGCACGGTTCATTCGGTCACCGCCGCGTAGTCAACGCGCTTCACCATCAGGAGGTGCCAGTCACGCGGTCCCCGCAGGACGACGCCGCATGCGGCCGCAATCCCCCTGCGCCCCTCTGGTTACCAGCGGCGCTCCGTCATCAGACGTCCAGCGAGGCTCCGCCTCAAACCGACGAGGCGTGGGGGAAAGCTGACAGCCGACAGCTCACAGCTCACAGCAAGAAGCCAAGGCCGGTCCTGACCACCCGGTCAGGAAGAGCAAACCCGCGCTGAGTGCCGCGGCCAAACCGGGAGGATTCTACTGTCGGCTGTTGGCTGTGAGCTGTCAGCTTCGCCGACACGAGCGCGGGCCGCCAAGAAACTTGACGCAAACGCAACGACTTTCCCCCTCCAAGCACGCTAGCCGCTCGAGAGGTGCTGGAGCCGCTCGGCCAGCCGTCCGAGCTCGGCCGCCGAGCCCACCCCCAGCTTCGCCATCACCTGCGCGCGCTGCGCCTTGACCGTGCGCTCGGCGATCCCCAGCTCGTCGGCGATCTGCTTGTTGAGCTTGCCAGCGACGACGCGCTCGAAGACCTCGCGCTCGCGGGGCGAGAGCGAGGCATAGCGGGCTTGGAGCGAATCGGCCTCGCCGCGGGCCGCGCGCTGGTTGGCATCGCGCGCCAGCGCGCGCTGGAGCGCCTCGAACAGGGTGTCGCGCTCGACAGGCTTGGTCAGGAAGTCCACGGCCCCGGCCTTCATCGCCCGCACGCTGGACGGCACGTCGGCGTGCCCCGTCAGGAAGATCACCGGCAGCGTGTGGCCCTGCCGCTGCAGCGCCTCCTGCAGGTCGAGGCCGGACGGACCCGGCATGCGGATGTCGAGCAGGACGCAGCCGGGGCGGTCGGGCGGCGGCTGCAGCAGGAAGTCGCCCGTCGACGCATAGCCCCGCGCCTCGAAGCCCGCCGCGACGAGCAGTCGCAGCAGGGCGGTGCGCAGCGACTCGTCGTCGTCGACGACGTGGATCAGCGGTGTGGCGCTCACGCCTGCTCCATCGACTGACGGCCCGGCGCGCCGGCGGTCGGCAGCTCGACGCGGAACACCGCACCTCCGCCGGGACCGTTCTCGGCCCGGATGAGGCCGCCGTGGGCCTCGACGAGGGAGCGTGCGATCGACAGGCCCAGTCCCATTCCCGTGCGCTTGGTGCTGAAGAACGACTCGAAGAGCCTCGGCAGGTGGTCCGGCGCGATGCCGCAACCGCGATCGCGCACCGTGATGGCGGCACTGGTCGTACGGTTCTCGACAGACACGACGACCGTGCGCCGGTCCTCGGGTACCTCGGCCACCGCGTCCATGGCGTTGAGCACCAGGTTGGTGACCACCTGCTGGACCTGGATCCGGTCCCCGAACATCATGACGGCTTTCGCCGCGGGTCGGACGTCGAGTGTCACCCGCCGTCGGCGCGCCTCGGCGCGCAGAGTCGCCTCCACCTCGAGCACGGCCTCGTTGAGCTCGAATGGTTGCCGCTCGACCTCCTGCTTGGCGAGCACCGACCGCAGCCGGCGGATCACCTCGCTAGCCCGCAGGTCGTCGCGGCGGATATCGGCGAGGATGCTGAGCATCTCGTCGCGCCGGTCCCCGCCGGCCTCGAGGATGAGCTCTGCGGCGTCGGCGTTGCTCAGGATCGCGCCGAGCGGCTGGTTGATCTCGTGGGCGATCGAGCCGGTCAGCTCGCCGGCGACCGCGAGCCGCGATGCGTGCGCCAGCTCAAAGCGCTGCTTTTGCACGACGAGCTCGGCATGGCGGCGGCGCCGGCGTTCGACGAGGAGCGAGCCGATCATTCCGGCCTGGAGCACGAACACCGCGAGGGCGACAATCACTTCGCTCCGGTACGCCTCGAAGAACGTCAACTCCTTGAAGCGCACTACGGCGTCGGCGGGGATGGCCTTCTCACCAATGCCCCAGCGGCGAACCTGCCGCCAGTCGACGTTGAGGGTCTGTGGCGTGCTCTCGGGCAGGCGTAGCGCGTCGGGCGCGGCGCCGTCGAGCAGCTCGCTCGCCGCCCGCCCCGCCTGTCGCCCCATGGCCTCGAAGTCAGGCATATAGCCGCCGACGACGCCCGTGCCCATGAAGGTGTCGAATGGTCCGTACACGGGTGCGGTGGAGGCGGCGGCCATGGCCTCGACGGACTCACGCGGCGTGAAAGTGCGCCCGTCACCGTCCTGGAAGTAGCCGGCTGTGAACACCACGGCATCGCCGCCCAGACCGCCCAGGCGATCGAGCACTTCACGGGTTGGTAGACCCTCCAGGAACTCGGCAGTAGCGCGACCCTTGACACGGTCGGCGATCTGCCGGAGCTCGGCCTCCCACCTGCCGTCCTGTTCGGCGGCCCCCGTCACGATCACCAGGCGCCTGGCCTGTGGATGCCAACGCAGCGCCAGGTCGATGGTGCCGGCGAACTCGTACGTCACGGGGATACCGACCACGTCGGGAGGAAGCGGCGAGATCGAGCGGAGGAAGGAACTTTCTACTGCCAGGTGGATCACCGGGACTTGCGGAAAGAGGGCCGCACGTTGGCGCACGAGGAACTCGAGCGCCTGCCCACCCACCGCGACGATCACGTCGGGTGGCCGCGACGCGTACTTGTCGCGCATGTACGTCGCGAAGGTGAGCGTGTACGCCGTCCCGTTGAAGCGCGGCATGTCGAGAAACTCGTCGAACAACACGGTCGGCCGAGCCGCCGAGGCAAGAAGCACCCCGCGAAGCCCTCGATCGAACTCGATGTTGCCCGGCAGCAGGCGAGTGTAGGAGTACAGGACGAGGACGTTCTTGGTCCGCTCCGCGGCAACCGCCGGCCTGCCGACCACCACCTGGAGACCAGCGACGACCCCGGTACCGACCAACCCCGCTGTGACCAGCCATGACAACGGGCGAAATCGCATCATGGGCCGCCGAGGCGCGTCGCTGCGGCCGCGTTCCCGCCTTCCGGTCTTCCGACCACAACGGTGTGCTTCTCGACCTGGGACACCCCGAGGGAGGGTTTCGATTCCATCTTTGCTGCATTTTAGCAGGAGCGACTCCGGCGGCAGCGTCGGACGCAGCGTAGTCGGCGGTGTGACGCGCCGGCCACGTTTGGGTGCCAGGACCCCCGCTATTGACGCTCTTCCCCCGCGCCTACGCGAACGGCCCGAAGCCATCGCTCCCCGGGCACTCGGCTTCGCTCCACTCCGCCAGCAATGGGAGGAGTAACATCAGAGCCGGTGCCGCAACAGCGGGCAGGTCATGCGACCAGTCAATGAGATCCTGACGGAGAGACGCGGCATTGTCCGCGTCCTTGAAGCACATCCTCCAGAGACTCCCCTGCGACCGTTCCGGACTCCCTCGCCCTCTCGCAGGACGGAGGCCTTGGATGTCGGTCTGCGAATCGCGTCCGTTGCTCTCATCGCGCTGTTGCTCCCGTCGCCGCTTCGTGCACAAGACTCTGCTCCATCGCCGATCTCGCCGGACCGCCCGGATTTCACCAACGGAACCGGCATCGTCCCGCTCGGAATGCTGCAGCTTGAGAGCGGCTTCACCTATACCACTTCCGGCAACGAACGCTCCTTTGCCATTGGTGAGCTCAACTTCCGCTGGCCACTGACGCGATGGTTCGAGGTGACCGCCCAGGCGGTGAGCAACGTGCACAGCTCAGTGGCGGGGGAGACCGCCTTCGGCTTCACCGACAGCGCCGTGGGCTGCAAGATCCGCCTGCTCGAAGGCTCTCCCACGCAGGCGGGCACGTCGCCCCGAATCGCACTGCTCCTCCTCACCTCGTTGCCGACCGGGAGCCGCGTCTTTCGCAGCACCATGATGCAGCCCCAGGCCACGCTCGCCGTTGACCTCGACATTACGCCCTCGGTATCCCTGTCGACGAACATCGGCGTCATCAACGCGGCTGACAACGAAAAGCGCTTCGACCAGACGTATGGAGGACTTTCGTTCGGCTTCGGCCTGGGCGGAGCCTGGACGGCATTCCTCGAGGGCTTCGCGTGGCAGCCCGGCAGCGCGAGCGGCACGAGCCAGCGGGTGGTGGATGCCGGCGTCCAGTTTCTTCTCAGCAACGACATCATGCTCGACGGGCGGATCGGTCGCAGCGCCGGCGACGGCCCCCCGAGCACCGTGACCGGCTTCGGCCTGTCGCTGAGGTGGTGAGGGGCCAGGATTCAACAAGACCTGACCCCTGCTGCTGCGTGCCCCCTACTCCGCTCTCACGCCGTCAAAACACGAGCTTCGCGTACGCGATCACGCCGTTGAAACCGTACCTCAGGAAGAAGTCCCCGGCCTGGGTGTCCCTCTTGGTGATCCGGTACCGGGTGCCGGAGAACCCCGCACCCAGACCGATGTTCCTCGTCACGAAGTAGTCGACCGAGGTGAGGTACTCAGTGAGGTTGCCGTTGAGGCCGGCGATGTTGGCCGCGAAGAAGTTAGCTTCCGCCCGCCAGAACAAGCGCTCGGCGAGGGTCATCTCGAAGTGCACGCCGAGCACCGGGATGGGCGCTATCACGCTCTTGCTCTCCGCGAGCGTCGCCGCGACGCTCCCGCCTCCCGAGATGGTGCCTTCCCCGGTCAGCTTGGTCTTCATCGTGAGCGTGCTCAGCCCGCCGTTGACGCCGAAGTCGACCTTGCCGTTGTTGAAGAACGAGTACTTGTAGATCAGGTTGATCAAGTTGGCCTTGTTGGAGGCGGCCAGCGTGATGCCGGCGTCGTAGACCGCGTCGCCCCAGGTGATCTGCCTCTCGAGGGTCTTCGAGTACTCCCGGTTCCAGGAGGTGAAGCTGAGGTCGAGCCGGCTGTGTGGGGAGAAACGATAGAACCCCTGGACGTCGAGGTCGGTCAGCCTGTGATCGAGGCCGAGGTCCTTCTCGAGGTTGATCCAGTCGCCGGTCGCGTTGTTCCTGCCGTTGAGCCGGACCTTGGAGTTGAACGTCTGCCAGAAGCCCCCGATGCTGAGGCCCCAGGTGTCCGGGATACCCCGCATCGCCTCCCGATCCGCGTCGCTGACCACCGACTGGGCCAGCGCTGGCACCGCGGCCAGCATGGTGAGGATGACTAGCGCCAGGATTGTGCGTCTCATCTCGCAACTCCCCTTTCCCGCAGCCTGCAGCGTGGAGATCATCTATGCGGTCTTCATGTCATTCTACGACGGCCGCCAAGAACGCGCCGCAGGAACCTGAGGAACGGGTGCCTGCCCCTTTGAGGAGACGCTTGGTGGGAAGGCACCGATCGGCCCGTGAAGAGACTACTGCGCCGGGATGGTGATCAACGGCAGCCGGTCGGCGGTGCCGGTCTCGGCCAGGGTGAAGAAGAACATGACGGCCGTGAGCGCGCGCTTCGTCTGCCAGTCGCCGTCGTCGATCCAGAACCAGTGCCCGCGGTACCGCACGGCGGCAAAGGCGTCCGCCGGCTTCTCCGTGCCGCTATGGATCCGCACCGCGTCGAACCGGTCCTGCCGGGCGACGTTCTCGAACGCGGGCAGGGCGCGGTGCTCCTTCAGGTGCTCCTCCGGTACGTCCAGGTAGCTCGCGAAGGCCACCAGGACCTGCAGCATGGATCGGCTGTTCACCGCCAGCTCGTCTCCCGCGCCGCGCACCGGCGAGTAGGTGATCACGTACCGCATCTGATCCGCGGGCAGCTTGAGCAGCCGCCGAAGCTCGGCCTGCTTGTCCGCGATCTCGGCCGGCACGTCGTCGCGCCGGAAGAACAGCACGGCGGTCGAGCCCTTGGCCTTGTCCTCCTCCACGCGCATCCCGAACGCGCCGCCAGCCTGCACCTCGCGCAGCAACTGCAGCGCGCGGATGAACTCCGGGTCCGCCTCCCGCGCCACGCCCCCGGCCGTCGAGCGGTTGCGCACGCCATTGAGCGACTCGACCGTCAGCCCCAGGATGAAGTCCGCCGGGTAGCCCGCCTGGAGCATGAAGAAGATCTGCTTCGGGTCGATCGGCGTGATGAGCCCGTGCAGGAACTTCTCCCCGGTCAGCGGCACATAGGTGATGGTGGGCCGGTCGGTGAAGGTGGCCTTCGCGCCGATCGACGACGAGTTGCCCTGAACCGCACCTGCGGAGGAGACGACTCCGCCGACGTTCACGCCGGTCTCCAGCGAGTAGCCGGCGACGACGGACGCCACGTCCACGAACACCGGCATGTCCATGTAGCGCAGCTTGACGATATTGAGCAGCGTTTGCTGCTTCCACGAGTCGGAGATGGCGGTGCTGTAGTCGAAGCGGTCCACGTCGATTGTCCTGGGGCCGACGTGAGCGCAGCCTGCGAGCACGAGGAGCATTGCAAGCAACAGACGACCCCTTGCGTCGCCGGTGCGGACGTCACGGCACACCAACCTTGTCCGGGACACGATCGTTGTCTTCATTGATTTCAGCATAGCCGCGGACCTTGCGCTGTCAAGCGACCAGCATGACGAGGACGATCAATTCCGCCAGCGGCTCCGCGCGTCCGAGCGTGGCGGACCACGTCCGGGGCCAGCACCGCCCCGGTCAGGAAGCCGGGAGACGCGCCGATGATCGCCGCCACGATCACGCACGCGAGCCGTCCACAAGACTGTGAATCTCCTGCCAGGGAATCGCCGTGATCTTGGGGGTAATCTTGAAACGTCGGGGCGTGCGACAGACCACCACGCCTCTGCCCGCCTTCGGATACTCACTCAGGAACGTCTGTAGGTGCCGCGTGTCCCGCTCGGTGGGCGCTTCGCTCCACTTCACTTCGACAGGCACCCAGCGATCGTCGCCCACCACGATCCAGTCCACCTCCGGCCCGTCGGGATCGCGCCAGAAGCGGAGCTTCAGATGGGCGGAGCCCTCCCTGGTGGCGCGTAGCAGTTCCAGCCCGACGAACTGCTCGAACAACGCGCCCATCACGTTTGGGGGCAACCGACGACCTTCGTCGGCGGCGGCCCGACGCACGCCGAGGTCGAAGAAGAGGAAGCGTGGCGACTTGGTGAGCTTCTTCCGTGTACGGCTCTCGGACAACGCCTCGATGCGCTCGGCGATCAGGCAGTCTTCCAGGATCTCGTAGTAGCCGGCCACGGTGGTATGGGCGACGCCGAGCTCCTGTGCGATGCCGCGAAAGTGGCTGATGTTGCCGGCTTCGAGCGCGGCCAGTTGCAGGAAGCGCGCGAACGTACCGAGGTTGCGCACCAACGCCTCGGCCCGCACTTCCTCCTCGAGGTACAGCGTCGTGTACGCCCGCAAGTCCTCATCCCGCGCCGCGTTGTCGGCCGCCAGCGCAATGCCCGGCAAGCTCCCATACAGCAGCGCCTCCTCAAGCGTGGACGGGACGCGCTCGGCCAGCGACAGCGGGTCGAGGCGCAGAGGCAGCAGGCGTCCCGGCAGCAGGTTGACATCCGGGCCTCGTCGCAGCTTACGCGCCGACGACCCTGTGAGAACGAATCCCGCAAGCCGCCGGTCGACCAGGTCCTGGACCGAATTCACCAGCTCCGGCACGCGCTGCACTTCGTCGAGTACGACCAGCGGCTTGCGCCCGCGCGCGCGTTCGGCCAGCACCTCAACCTCCGCACCGAGCAGCGCGGGCGACCTCTCATAGCGCTGCCGCACTTCCGGCCGGAGGAAGTTCAACAAGAGGTCGGGCTTCAGAGTCTCCACCAGCGTCGTCTTGCCGGTTTGCCGCGGGCCGAGCAACAGTACCGACTTCTGCCGCGCCAGCGCCTGGCGCAGCCGGGACTCGATGATTCGAGGAATGATGTTCATACGCTCCATTTTCGGCGAATCTGGAGGCGTGTCAATCCTGCTCGGTCGGGGGCGGCCGTCTCCATTCCGGCCTGCCTTCCGACGTCTCGCCGACGCGCATCTCGCACCTCATCGAAGGCAAATGCCCGGTGGCGGCCGATCTGGCGCTGCTCCTCGGCCGGCGCTTGCGCACGGTTCATTCCGTCACTGCTGCGTAGTCGACGCGCCTCGTCGGGCCTCTTGTCGAAACGCCCGATGGACGCGACGGGCGGTTACAGGCCGGCCAGCCTCGCGAGGAGCTTCTCGGCCAGCTCTGCGATCGGGTACTTGAACAGGAGCAGCGGCAGCATCGGCAGTGACGCCGCGATACCCAGGTGCGCCAACAGACGCGCGCTCACCGGGGCCGTGCGCATGTTGCGAACGATACCGACGCTATTGGACAGGTCGGCGAGGGACTGCAGGTCGGGGGTTCCCAGCAGCGGCTCGCCGGAGCCGGCGGCCGCGCCCAGCCACTTCCTGTCGAAGCCGCTAACGTAGCTCGCCGCCAGCTCCATGTAGTCGCTCAGGCCCTTCGCCCGGCACGCCGCGAGCTTGGCGGCGAAGAGGAGCAGGGGCCCGAGAAACAGCACCGCGTCGACGAGCAGAACCACGGCGAGTACCGGGTAGATGGCCTCGATCGTCACCGGGCCCGAGGTGAACTGCTCCGCGAGCGCCGCCGCCTGGATTGCCGAGATCGCCACAACTAGCGGAGCGAAGTAGGTGTGCACGACCTCCAGATATCCCAACCCGGCAACGCCATCGGGATGAGTCGGCACGAGGTGGAGATCGAGCTTCGCCATTCGGAAGAGAAAGTACGACCAGAGCCCGAGACGCCAGAGCCAGCGGAACATCAGGAAGCGGAAGAACGTCAGGCAGACAACCCAATACCACAGCCCGGCTGCGGTGACACCGGCTGCGGCGCGGCTCGGGTCGAATGCTGCGGATGTCCCGGACAGGTGCAGATGTGGCGCGCTCAGCGACAGCGCCACAGCCGCCACCAGGCACACCGCTTCCGCCAGCCAGGAGTCCTTCCGCCGGGTCGTGCGCGCGATCTCGGATCTCAGGGCCGGCAGTGCGTTCTCCGGGACGACCCCCGAGCGCACGATCGTCCCGACAAAAGTCGTCACCCGGGGATCCAGCAAGGACTCGCACAGGAAGAAGAGCGGGATGACTACCAGCAGACGGACGTGCGCTCCGATCACCGAGAGGGAAAAAACCTGCTGGGCGACCCCGCCGGCGAATGCCAGGACCACCAAGACGGTCCACAGGAGCGCGCCGAGCGCCAGGCCGAGCGGAACGGTGTTCGTGCCCCCTCGGACAAGGCCCAGGCGGCGCCCCAGCCGGTACAGCGGGCCGCCAAGCAGCGAGAAACTCCCGGATCTTCCGGTCTCTTCCATAGTTCGCATCACCCGTCCTTCAGGCCCACGTCAGTGGGCGTGAGATTGCCCGACCGCGCTCGACGACGTCACGAAGCATCTCGCAGGACGGCTCCGCCTCAAGGGCATCGTCGAATACACGCTCGGCCCTTCACCCACGCTCCTGCCAGACTTTTAATGGACAGTGCCGAGCGGCCAGAACGAAGTCGTGATCGGTCGTTAGCAGAGTCAGCCGGTGTCGAATACAAAGCTGCGCGAGCAAGGCATCGATGGTGCCGATCTGCACGCCGGCGCGGCGACAGTGGTTCCGCAGCTCGGCGGCCTCGATGTGATCTTGCCGATCCGGCGGAAGGACCGGCAGATCGTCGAAGTGGTCGATGATCGACTGGCGCGCCCGCGGCCCGGCGAAGCCCTGCAGAAGCTCCTGCAGGACCAGCCCAGTCGTGAAGATCATATCGCCGCTTTGCAGGGCATCGCGAAGTGCATTCACCTCGGGCGAGGATGGCACCTTGTCGCGGCGCAGGGCGAGCGACCAGACGCTGGTATCGACGAACAGAGTCAACGGCGGGATCGCTCGGCCTTGTAGTCGAACGAGTTGTCCCATTGGAGCTTGCCCATCAATGCGATCAGCCTCTTCTGGCTTCGGCGAGCGATGAATTCCTCGAGCGCACGAGTCACCGTCGCTTTCTTGGTCTTTTCGCCGCTGATCTCCAGCGCACGCTCGATGAGGCGGGGATCCAGGGCCAGGTTGGTTGCCATGTGCGCCTCCTTGCACAAGAGTCTACACAGCTCGGTCTCCGCCTGCAACCGCGGGCACGGACATCCTCCGGGTCCTGAAAGTCCCGGCTTCCGGCTCTCTTGGGATCACGGGGCGGCCGTGCGTCACGGGACCGGCCAGGCCCTTCGCAGGATGGCCTCGAAGGAAAGGGTGCCAGTCACGCCTTTCCGCCATTCTTCGCGGGCCGCATTCTTGCGCCGTCCGTTGTCACCACGAAGCAGCTCGCAGAACGACTCCGCCTCGCGGGCATCGTCGAATACCCGCTCGCCCCGCACCCTCGAGGAACACCCGACCTGGCCTCGCCATCCTCCCTGACCTCCTGACGCACTCATAACGGCGGAACGGCGTGACTGGCACCTTTCCGCCGTTCCCAAGTCACCGTCCGAGCGAGGGCGACCGGCCCATGCCGTCTATCACACTGCGCCCGGCGCGTGTACCCTTGCACGCGACGGAGGCTCGCGACAATCGTGCTAGTCAAACGCATCTGGCTCGTCGTCACCACCAGCCTCATGCTCGCCGTTGCCGCGGCGACCCCGCTGGGCGCGCAACAGCTCGAGCCGCGCGCCTATTCGCCCTCACCGGTCGGCGTCAACTTCCTCGGCATCGCGCTTGCCGACTCCCGTGGCGGCGTCGTGTTCGACCCGGCGTTGCCCTTCGAGGACGTGCACGCGCACATCAACATCGGCACGCCGTTCTACGGCCGCACCTTTGCCCTCTTCGGCCGCTCGGCGAGCGCTTCGATCGCTGTCCCCTACGCCTGGGGCACGGCCGACGGCCTGGTCGGCGAGGAAAGGCAGAGCATTCGGCGATCGGGGTTCGCCGATCCGCAGCTCCGGCTCGCGGTCAACCTCGTCGGCGGGCCGGCGATGACGCCGCGGGAGTTCGCCGCCCGCGTGCGGCGGACGACGCTCGGCGCGAGCCTGGTCGTGTCCTGCCCATTCGGCGAGTACTACCCCGCCAAGCTGGTCAACCTCGGCGCCAACCGCTGGGCGGTCAAGCCGGAGCTCGGCCTCTCGCAGCCCGCCGGCCGGTGGGACCTCGAGCTCTACGCCGGCGTCTGGCTGTTTACCGAGAACGACGACTTCTACGGCGGGAAGCACCGCGCGCAGGACCCGCTCGGCGCCGTGCAGTCGCACATCGTGTACACCTTGCGGCCCGGCGCGTGGGTGGCGTGGAACTTCACCTATTACTGGGGCGGCGCGACCACCCTCAACGGGCAGCACAATAACGACCGTCAGGGCAACACGCGCACCGGGCTCACCCTGGCGATTCCCGTGGCACGCGGACAGTCGATCAAGCTGGCCTGGGCCAACGGCGTATCGACCCGCATCGGCTCCAGCTTCGAGACCTTCGGTGTCGCCTGGCAGTACCTCTGGCTCGACCGGGGCAAGTGATCCCTTCGCACGGCGCGTGTCGGACTGGTCCTACGGGCCGCGGCGTTCCGGCCCCTGTGAGCGACCGCCGGTCAGACGCCCGGCTTCGAGATCGGCCCACCGCGACGGGCGGTCAGAAGATCCACTGTAGCCGGGTCTGGATGCTGTCCGTGACGCCGGTCGTGCCGAAGCGGTGCAGCCAGGTGCGGCCCCAGCCGATGCCGGTCTTCCAGCGACGCGTCGCCCACCAGTTGAGGCCGAGGTAGGTCTTGTCGAACGCGCCGCCCTGCACCGCGCCGTCGTCGAGATCTTCGTGCGAGAACCGTGCGACCAGCTCGGGCGCGCCCCAGCGGCCTTTCGGCATGACCCGCCGCGCGTAGCCCGTGGTGCGATCGTAGGGCCGCGTCTCTCCGGTGAGCACCCAGCTCGCTGTAACGTAGCAGCCGGAGAACACCGGGTTGCCCGACGCCGGTGAGCTCACCCAGGCGCGGTTGTACTCAGAGAGCAGCGAGACGGAGCCCTCGTTCCACAGCGCCTCCAGCCCGAGGTGCGACGCGTGGTCGGCGGCCAGGTTGCCGGTGTCGACATAGTAGTCGCCGACGTTAATCTCGGGGCGGCCGCGATAGCGCAGCGTGTCGTTGTCGGCGCCGGCGTAGCGGTAGGAGACGCCGAGGTGCAGGAACCGCGTACCGTCTGGCTGATCCCAGGCCAGGCCGGTGAGGCGCGCGGAGAAGTCGGTGCCGCTGTCGGCGAAGGAGCCGCCGCCCACCCACCAGTCGTTGAACACGCCCGCAGCGATCGTCATGCGCTGGCCGGCTGTGACGTGGATGACCTTGACGCCGATGTTGCGCGACACGAAGAACGGGTTCAGGACGCGTTCCTGCTGCGGCAGGCTGCCGGAGTCTCCGACCATCTCGTAGTCGAAGGTCTCCTTCGTCTTGCCGACCGTCAGCTTGGTCGCGGGGCCGCCGAGCGGGAAGGTGAGGGCAACGTCGGTGAGGTCCCAGGTCGAGTCCGGGTCGCTCTCGAATCCCTTGTACTCCCCCGCGACGAGATAGCCGATCCTGTAGTCCTGCCCGATGGTGCCGTGGAGCATCAGGCGCGCCGCGCGGATATCCCACTGGCTCGACTGCTCGCCCACCTGCGCGCGGCTGTCCGTGTCCTGCGAGAACGACGTGTAGTCCTCGATCAGGACCAGCCCGACCTTGAGCGTGAAAGTGCGCGACTTGACCTGCACCTGGTCGGCCACGGAGGCGGACAGGTCGGGCACAAGGAACGGCTTCTCCGGCGGCGGCAGCGGCTCGGCCTCGAATTTTCCCAGGGCCGGCGCCGGCTCGGATTCCTCGGACTGCGCGCGCGCGCCGGGCGCGCACACCACGCTCATCGCGATGCCGAGGGCGGCGAGCTGGAGCCAACCGAGCGGCCGGCGCGAGGGCAGCGACCATGCGGAACGCCGGGGATCGGTTTGGGGGGGCGCATCGATTCGGCGCGGTGGAACCGGGAGCTGCGAGATGGCGACGGTCATGGTCATCAGGACCCCTTTCCTTCGTGCGACCCCTGGGGGTCGGTGACCTCTTCAGGAAACGTAACGCCATCTGAGCCTATTGCAGGCCTCGACGGGGCCCCTTGCGTCACTCAGCGACCCGGAGTGGGCGGCGCCGCGCCACCCAGCGCGGCGAGGAGCTGAACGGCGCGGGGGTCGTCGGGGTGACGCACGACCCAGGCGGTGGCGATCTTCCTGGCCTCGCCGAGCGCGCCACGGCGTGCCAGGAAGTCGGCGAGAGCGAAGGTGAAGTCGGCGTTCTCGGGGTCGAGCGCGACCGCCCGACGCAGGGTGGCGCCCGCCTCGGCATATCGGCCAAGCTGCTGATAGGCGAGGCCGAGGTTGTAGCGCAGCCGGGCATGCTCGGGCATCAGCCGCGCCGCGTGCTCGAGCTGGCTGACGGCCTCGGGGAGGCGGTTCATCTCGGCGAGCAGGAGGCCCAGGTTGTAGAGCGCCTCGGGCAGCTCGGGCTGGGCGGCGAGCGCCGCGCGGAGCTGCGCCTCCGCGTCGGCGTTGCGGCGCAGGCCGTTGAGTAGGAGCGCGTAGTTCACCCGGGTGCGCACGAACAACGGGTCGATCCGGATCGAGGCGCGGTAGTTCGACTCGGCCTCGTCGTAGCGGCCGAGGGCGGTGTAGAGGTTGCCGAGGTTGTAGCCGGCCGATGCGAAGTCGAGCTGATAGTGCATCGCCCGCTCGTACTCGGCGAGTGCATCGCCGACCGCCTGCGCGTGGGCGGCCGCCGGCGCATGGCCGGGGTTCTCCGCGAGCACCAGGGCGGCCTGGGTGCGCACGCCCTCGACCGGGTCGCGCAGCAGCGGTGCGACCAGCCTCTCACGCTCGTCGGGCAGGAGGAGTGAGCCCTGGTCGAGCGCCGCGCGGCGGACGATCGACTCCTCGTCCTGGAGCGCCTTCGCCAGTGCATCGCGGGCCTCGGGCCCCGGATATCGGTCCAGCAGCGAGACCGCGGTGGCGCGCACCATGGCCGCATAGAGCCGGTCCTGGACGAGGTTGAGGAGGCCGTTGAGCGCTTCCGGCTTCCCTTCCCGCGCCGCCGCGATGACGGTCCCGTAGTGGGGACGGCGCGCGAGGCCGTACCAGCGCGAGTACGCGTCCGCCGACCACTTCACCGGCTTGTCGGCGTGGCAACCCTGCTGCGAGCAGGCGTTGGGGACGCCGAGGGTCAGGCTGAGGTCGGGGCGCGGGATGCGTATGCTGTGGTCGGCCCGCCAGTCGACCCCCATGTAGACCCGCTCGGGCATGTGGCACTTCACGCACAGGAAGCCGGGGCTCGGCTTGCCGTCGTAGGTCTCCTTGTGGAAGTGGTGGGCGGTCGTGTTGTAGACGTCGCCCTTGTGGCACTGCAGGCAGAGGGCGTTGCCGTCCTTGTGCCGCTTGGTGCTGTGCGCGTCGTGGCAGTCGGTGCAGCGCACGTTGTGGCGGTACATCTTGCTCTGGACGAACGAGGAGTACTCGTAGACCTCGTCCTGGATCTGGCCGTCGGGGAAGTAGAGGTGCTCGGCAAGCGTCGACGGCACCAGGTGGTCGAGCAGGTCGGTGCCGGGCTCGTGCGCGTAGTCGCGCAAATAGAAGCGGCGCGAGTGGCATGGCGCGCACAGCTCGACCTGCTCCCGGGCGCTCATCCCCTTGGTGCTGATGACCAGGCGGTAATCCTCGGCCGCCGGGCGTGCCATGGCCGGCAGGCGCGCCCACTCGACGTGGAGCGAGGCGGGTCCGTGGCACGCCTCGCACGAGACGTCGATCTCCGAGTAGGTGGTCGTGTAGGAGTCGGTGGCGGGATCGTACCCCTTGTGGACATTGGTCGAGTGGCACTCGGAGCACATCCCGTTCCAGTTCTGGGCGCCGCGCGTCCAGTGCAGCCAGTCGCCGGGGAGGATGCGCTCGTTCGGGTAGAGGTGGTACCAGCGCTTGCCGACGTCGTCCCAGGCGATCGACAGCGCCTGCAGCCGCCCCCCGGGGAACGGGATCAGGTACTGCTGTAGCGGGTATACACCGAAGACGTGGGTGACCTCGTAGTCGGCCATCTTCCCGTCCGGGCCCTCGGTGTAGACGAGGTACTTACCTTTCTCGCGGTAGAAGCGGGAGACGATGCCGAAGTACTCGAAGGTCGCGTCGTTGAAGTTGCCCCGGACCGTCTTCTCGTTGGCGACGTCCATCGCCAGGGCGTGGTACGAGCCGGTCCACCGCTCGGTGGCCTGCTTGTGGCACTCCGCGCAGCTCGCGCGCCCGACGAAGGTGGCCTTGGCGGCGGGCGGCTGCGGGCGCCTGGTCAGGCGGAACTTAGCGTACGCGAGCGGGATGGTGAGGACGATGACGGCCAGGGCGGCCAGTCCCGCGGCGTCCCAGCGGCGCAGGGGGTCGTGCGATGAGGGCGCGGATGGCGGCGCCGAGCCGTTACGCGCTCCGGTCACAGCCGCACCACCTGTCCGGGCTCGAAGCGCTCGCGCATGACCGGCGTGCTGGTGTCGACCTTGATGACGCCGCCGTCGACGTGAATCGCGTAGAGGTCGAGCGGGCGCGGCGCCGGCGCCGAAAGCACAGCTCCGGTCACGTCGAACGCGGACGCGTGACACGGGCAGGCGAATCGGCGCCCCTTCTCGTCCCAGGGCACGGTGCAGCCGAGGTGGGTGCAGCGACGCGAGAGCGCCAGGAAGCCCCCGTCGGCGAGGCGCACCAGGTAGAACTGGCCCTTGGCGAATGCGGTCACCTGCCCCGGCTCGAAGCTGTCCGCCGGTCCGGCGGTGATGATGCCGCCGTAGCCGCCCTCGGGGGCCTTGGCCTTGCGCGGCCACAGGAACAGGCCCGTCACCCCGACGAGCTCGGCGAGAACCGTCCAGCTCAGCGCCTTCCAGACCATCCGGAGGGTGAAGCGGCGACTGACCGCGGTCACGGCGGGCGGGCTTTTCATCCGGCTACCTTCCCACCGCAGCCGCGGCGCGCCCGACGTCCCACGGCCACGCCAATGCCATGCCAGCGCCGCGGAAGGCGATGCCGATCACGGTAAGCACCAGGAAGGCGGCGAGCAGACCGATGAACGCCGCCTGGACGTTCTCCTCGTGGCCACCGCCGTGGCGCCTGGCGAGCACGCGGGTCAGACCCCAGGCGATGCCGGCGAACACGACGAACGGCAGCAGCCCGGTCGTGAGCAGCGGCGGCAGCGACGACAGCCAGCGCGCGGTGTCGAGGAGGTACTCGTCCGCCAGCACCGCGCCGACGGTGATCGAGGCGCCGAGGAGCGCGGCCGTCCGGCCCATGCGGCGGCCGATCGCCGACACGAACCAGACGCCTTCGCTCGCGGCACCGGCGAGGCGGTCGGGAAGGCGAACCAGCAGGACCGCCACGATCAGCGGGATCACCAGCACGGCAAAAACAGGGTGGAAGTGGACGAGCAGCTCCTGGAGGCCCATGAAGTACCACGGCGCCTTGGCCGGGTTCGGCGAGAGGCCGGGGTTGGCCCGTGCCTCCAGGGGTGCGTTCACGAGCAGCGCAAAGACGAGCAACGCGGCGACGAGAATGAGCGCAACGGCCCCTTCGCGGCGAGTCAGGTGGGGACTCGTCGGCACCAGGGGAGCGCGGGGCGACGGCGCCTCGTCCGGGCGTCGCGGGATCACCACGCCGAGCGCCTTGCGCACCAGCCAGAAGTGCGGCGCCAGCAGGACGAGCAGCAGCACGGGCAGGAAGACGATGTGGAGCACGTAGAAGATCGACAGCGTCCGCGGCCCGACGTCGGCGCCGCCGCGCAGCAGCTCTTGCAGCAGGCGGCCGGCCACGGGAACGTAGTCGAGCATACTGGTGCAGATGGTCACCGCCCAGTACGCCACCTGATCCCACGGCAGCAGGTAGCCGGTGAAGTTGGAGGCCAGCACCAGCCCCAGCAGGACAAGGCCGATCACCCAGTTGGCGCGTCGCGGCCCGTGGTAGGCGCCGGTGAAGACGACCCGGAGCAGGTGGAGAACGACGATCACAACCGCGAGGTTGCCGGACCAGCGGTGGAGATTGCGCACGAACTGCCCGAACGGAACCTCGCCGCCGAGCGCCGTGATCGAGTCGTACGCCCGTTCCGCCGAGGGCTCGTAGGCGAACAGCAGCAGCACGCCGCTGCCGACCAGCAGCAGGACGAGCACGAGCGCCATGCCCCCCAGCCCGAAGGTGAGGTCGAAGCGGAGGGTCTTCTCCGGCACCGCCCGCGGGTGCAGGTGGAGGGCGAGATTGGCGAGGATCCCCCTGGGGCGGCTCGCGACGGCCTCGCTCGCTTCCTCGCGGTCGCGCTCGGGCGCGCTTGCCTGGCTCTTCGGCGGCACGGGCCGCAGTGTGAGGCGCACGGCTTCGGCCCGTCAAGGCACTACTGCGCCGGGACGGTGATCAAGGTCCTCGACCCGCATCCCGAACGCACCGGCGGCGTGGAACCCGATCGCGGCCAGTAGCAGCAAGGATCCAGTCACACCGAACCGCAGGCCAGGCCGCGGCCGTCCGATCCGAGTCGACGTTTTCCGTATCACTGCAATCCAGGACGGACCCGGCCCGGTGCCGTCAAGGGATGTCCGGCCGAGCCGAGCGCGCACAACTCTGCGGCGAGAGTCACGAAGATCCCGCTGGACAGGACCTCCAGCGGCCGGGCGCTGATGGTCGCGAGCGCCTCCGCGAGCGTTGCGGTCGACGGCGCCGGCTTCGCTCCTGGCGTCAGCTCTTGACGGCGATCAGGTCGATGACCTTCTTGACACCCTCGGTGCCCTTCGCAGCATCGATCGCGAAGCCGCGGCGGACGGCATCGGGCAGCTCGCCGCGCAGGCTGACGACGCCATCGACGACCTCGACCTCGATCGCCTTCGCGTGGTCGCCGATTTCGTCGCCGATCTTGGACTTGACCTGCGCCTCCAGGCGGGCGTCCTCGATCTCCTGAAGCGCGTTGCCTTGCCCGATCTTCTTTTCGTTCTTCGCCTTCAGCTTGTTGGTGAGTTTGTCGACACCGGCGCTCAGCAGCACCTCCTTGGCGAGCTCCTGAGTCGACCGCTCCGCGACCGTCCCGAGCAGTAGGACCTTGCCCCCGTCGATCACCACGCGGATCGTCTTGGCGTCGGCACCCAGCTTGTCGACGAGGAGCTTGGCTAGCGCCTGCTCTCGCTTCGCGACGTCGTTGTCGCCGGCCACGGCGAAGCCGGCCAGCGCGGCGAGCGCGACGGCCGGCAGCACCACCCTCGTGAAGAACCGCAGTCTCTGCATTTTCGTCCCCCTTTCTCGGTGGCCGTCCGGGCTCCGGCAGGAACGGACCACCCGAGCTTCAACCTCAACCCGTGCGAAGTGCTTCTCGCGATACGGCGTCGAACCAAGGCGGCCCGCACCGGCGTCCCGGCAGCGCGCTGACCGGCGGGGAGCGCCTCCAACCGCGCGCTGCCGACGCGCTGGTCCGCGCTACCTTGCCGTCGACCCGCGCCCCTCGCGGTAGTCGCGGGCGATTTCGACCACGGCGTTGATCACGGCGTCCTCGAGGTCGGCGGGCTTGGGCACGTTCATCGTGCGCTCGCCCTTCCACACCACCTCGGCCGAACCGCGACGGGACAGCTCGACGACCAGCGTCGCGACCATGGGCTCCTTGCCCGTGCTGCCGCGAGCCGCGACCCGGTAGGTGATGAAGACGTCGGCGGCGGCGGGGTCGCTGGCCACCTTCCAGTCGCGAAACAGCATCACCGCCTCCATCGCGTTGCGCACGTGGCGGTCGGCACGGGTGAACGGCTCCTCCACTCCGGGACGCTCGGGCACCTCGCGCCACGTGTACGTCTTTCCGCGGGCGAACGACCCCTGCGCCAGCGTGGCCGCCGAGAGGTCCGAGTCGAAGCTGCGCCACACCAGTCTCCCGCTCGGTGCGTCGATCAGATCGCCGACGAGCGAGGCAAGGCCGGCGATCGGCGCCTCGGCGTCGCGACGTGCCAGATAAGCGACCACGAAGAGGTCGGGGGACACGCCCACCGCCGGCTTGCAACCGAGCGAGGTCAAGCTGCCCTCAACCGTAGAATAGACGCGCGCCTTGAGCGAGTCCGGCCCGCCGGCCAATGGCGTTCCCTCTCCCTTCCAGGCGAATGAGCCCGGTGCCGCCGGCTTGGGCGCCGCGGCCTGCCCCATCGCGTGAGCCCACGCCAACGCCGCCAAGATGACGGCGCCCGAAAGCAACCAGTTGCGCTTCATGACGACCTCCTGCCGCTCCGCTCGTCGAGACGGCCAATCGACCCGGAGCGCTACGCGCGCCTAGCATAGCGGCAAGCCGCTCCGCCAGCGAGCGGCCGCTGAGACCGGGTGTCAGATTTGTAACGGGCTATGTTACCCTTCGTCCAACGAACAAGGAGGAACCATGAGGCTCGGAAACCGCACCATGGCGGAGTTCATCGGGACTTTCTGGCTGGTCCTCGGGGGGTGCGGGAGCGCGGTGCTGGCCGCGGCCTTCCCCAACCTCGGCATCGGCCTGCTGGGCATCTCGCTCGCGTTCGGACTGACGGTGCTGACGATGGCGTACGCGATCGGGCACGTGTCGGGCTGCCACCTCAACCCGGCGGTGACGGTCGGCCTCGCGGTCGGCGGCCGCTTCACATGGGGCGACGTGGTGCCGTACGTGATCGCGCAGGTGCTCGGCGCCGTCGCCGCCGCCGGCACCCTGTACTTCATCGCCAGCGGCAAGGCCGGCTTCGACCCCGCCGGTCGCCTGGGATCGAACGGCTACGGCGAGTACTCGCCGGGCGGCTACTCGCTGGGCGCCGGGTTCACGACCGAGGTGGTGATGACGTTCATGTTCCTGATCATCATCCTCGGCGCCACCGACGCCCGCGCTCCGCAGGGGTTCGCGCCAATTGCGATCGGCCTCGGCCTGACGCTGATCCACCTGATCAGCATTCCGGTGACCGGCACCTCGGTGAACCCGGCGCGGTCGACCGGGCCGGCGCTGATCGTCGGCGGCTGGGCGCTGTCGCAGCTCTGGCTGTTCTGGATCGCCCCGCTGCTCGGCGCCGCCCTGGCGGGCCTCGCCTACCGCAGGATCGCCGCCGAGAAGTAGAACCGGCACCGCCAAACAGGAGAGGACGAGCCCCCGGGAAAAGCGCCGGGGGCCTCGTTTCAGGTCACCTGTCGGGAAAGAAGCAGGGGCTGTCGAAGGCGGCGGGCTCCGGGCGGGCTACCGCCTGCGGCTGAACCCGCCACCACCGCCTCCCCGGGACATGCTCGGCGCGTGGGACACCCGGCTGCTGCCGCGCTGGCGCGCCGAGTAGTCCCGGTCGAGACCGCTCGGAGCCGTCCACGGCTGCGACTTCGGCTGGGCCGGGCTTTGGACCTGCGGCTTTGCCGCCGGCCGCGTCGCGGCGCCGCCTGCGTCGGGCCGGGCCGTGCTGACGCCCTTGTCGCGCGTCCAGCCGCCGTTCGACGCGCGGTTGTCCCAGGAGCCGTCGTTGTTGCGGCGATACACGTTGCCGTCCTTGTCGGCGAAGACGTTGTTCGCCTTGCCAGCCGCGGCGCGCTCCGACTTGAGCTGTTGCGTGCTCAGGTCGCGGGTGCCGCGGTCGGTGATCCGGCCCCGGTTGTCGCCGCTCCGGTAGAGGTTGTTGTTTGCCGTCCGGTTGGTCGTGCGCTTGTTGCCGCTGCCGATGTTGACCTTGTTCCCGATGTTGATGTCGCCGGTGTTGATGATGTTGACCGGGGGGCGATACCCGCCGGGGCCGTACCAGCCGCCGCCGTGATAGCCGTGCCCGTAGTAGCCTCCGTGGCCGCCCCAACTCACGCCGACACTTATGAATCCGACGCTCCAGGAAAAACCGTAGTTCCAGCCCGTCCACGGGTTATAACCTACGTGGAACCCGTACGTGCACGGCCGCGGGTAATAGATCGGGTAGACCGGGCCCCAGTACGGCGGGTAGTACCAGCCGGTGCCGTAGACGGGCACGCCGTAGTAGGGGTACGACCACATGTAGCCGGGCGTGTAGCCGACGTAGACCACATCGGGGGTGGAGTTGTACACCGTGACGTTCGTGACGTTGTATACCGGGGCGGACGGCGGAATCTGCTTGATCTCATCGCTCGGCACCGAGTCGGCGACCACCCACGGACCGGCGGCGGCGCTGGAGACGAACCAGACCGCGTTGTCGCAGGCGTAGTACTTGCCGCCGATCCGCAGCACCTGGGCGCCCGTGTTCACCGCGTACTCGACTCCGGTGCCCTCGATTTTCTTGAACTGCGGCTCCCCGTCGTACGTGACCTCGAGCTTGGCCTCGCTGCGCTTGATCGCCGCGGTCTGCGGGATCTGCGCGTCGAGCATCGCGTCCTCGGCCTCGTCCGTGCCGGCGACCGACACGCGCACACCCGAGAGGTCGGAGGCGGGCGGGATCTCCTTGAAGCTCGACGGCACCTGGTCGGGACGCACGAACGTCCACGACCCGTCGAGCGACGCGCTGCGGAACCAGCGGCCGGAAGCGAGGATGTACACCTGGCCGCTCGCCACCTCGCGCAGCAGCGGCGTCTCGGTGTTCTCGACGTAGAGCAGCTCGCCCTTGCCGATCGGCTTCCAGTTCGGCTTGCCGTCGGTCACCACCAGCTCGGTCGGCTCGGTGGCGACGACGATCGCGGGCGCCCGCTTGGGCGCCTGGATCTTCTCCTCGGGCGGCGGCACGGCCTTGGCCACCTCGTCCGGCGGCTTGGCAATCGACGACCACGGCCCCTTCGGGTCCTTCGCCGTGTACCAGATGCCGCCGCCGGCCAGGAAGTAGTCGCCGCTCGACTTCTGCCTGACCACGGCGAACGCGCAGTTCGCCACCCGCTCGAGCCCGGTGTTCTCGACCGGCACGGTCTTGGGCTCGCCGTCGTACAGCAGCAGCTCCGCGAGCGTCTCCGAGAAGACGATCTTGGGCGGATCGTTCTTCAAACCCTCGAGGCTCTTCTGCTCCTTCTCGGCGGTCGCCAGGCTCGCGCTCAAGCGGTCGAGGGAGATCGGAATGCCCTTCTCGGGGAAGGCGTTCTGCACGACCCCGGAGAACTCCGTCTGCTCCGCCTCGGTGGCATCCGCCCAGCGGACCTTGGTCACCGTGACGCTGCGGATCACGCCGGTGCGCGTGTCCAGATCCGTCTCCACCTTCGCGGTGAACCAGAACGCGCCGAAGATGGGGTCCTTCTTGCCGGTCGTCAGGAAGCTCATCGCCGCGCGGCCGGTCAGCGTGTCGCCCTTGAAGCTCTCCGGCTGCGGCTGGTAGATGGTGATCGTCGCCTTGGGCGTCGTGATGTCCTGCGGCCACTCGACGTCCGCCGCCGCTGCCGAACGGACCGCAATTGCGGCCAATGCGAGAAGACCTGTCGCAGCCCCACGCAGAACCCTGGTCGTGAACGGTTTCATCGAAGTCCTCCTTGTGGTCCGCGGCCCCACCTGCCGGGCCGCCCCTGCACTCGGCTCGACAACACAACCACCACGTGGCCTATTCTCCACTCCGGCAGCGGGCCGAGACGCACCCGACCCGAAGGTCTCCCTTACGGATCGTGGCATTCAGAGCGTAGCAGACTCCGCCTTGACGCCGTGCCTGGGGCTGCCCCGCAGCACGGGGCGCAGTCCGCCGATCCGGGGACTCCCCGCGGGTTGCGGAGGCCGCGGGTCGACAAGGAACACCGTGCCGCCTGGAACCTGGCCGACCCTCTCGCTGCGCGACGAGCTGGATCCCCCTCGCAGCGCCGCGCGCCTCCAAGCGAGACCTTCTAAAGTCAACTCCCCATTTTTCGTACGCGCGCCGCAGGCGACGAGCGTGTAGGCCGGTTCTTGGGGTCCCTTCGTGGTCATGTCACAGGTCGACAGTCACGTCGCGCAGCCGCGCCGCGACCGCCGCGATGTCGCCGCGCTGCGTCAGGTCGAGCACGCCGGCCACGGAGCGCACCACCGCGTAGCGCACGCCGGCGCGGATGGTGGCGCGCACCGCGTCGGGCAGCTCGAGCTCGCCGCGCCTCGACCGCACAACCGCCCGGCAGGCGGCGAAGATCGCCTTCGGGAAGCGCCAGCAGTTCATACTCACCGGCGGGTCGTCGCCGAACGGCGCCAGCGCCGCCGCGTCGGGCTTCTCGATGATGTCGGTCAGACACTCCTCGGCATCGACCATCCCGATGGCGAAGGCGCGCAGGCGCTCGGCTGGGATGTTGCTCTCGCGCACCAGCGCCGACCCCGAGAACAGCGCCAGACCGGGGCCGGGCAGCTCGCGCAGCGCCCTTAGCACCGCGGTCGGGTAGAGGTTGTCGCTGTTGACGACCACGAACTCCTCGCCGCCGGCGAACGCCTCGGCGGCAGCGACGGCATCCGCGGTACCGCGCGGCGACTCCTGGACCGCGAAGTGGATGCGCAGGCGGCGCGGCGCCAGCTCGCGGCCGTAGCGGTCGCGCACCGCGTCGTGCTCCGGCCCGATCACCAGGCAGACGTCGACGTAGCCGGCATCGGCGAGCGAGCCCAGCACGTAGTCGAGGAACGGGCGGCCGACCGGGATCAGCGCCTTGACGCCGGCGTCGGCGGCGCGGCTCTGGTCGCCCTCGAGGCGCACCTCGCCGTCGGAGCGCCGCATGCGCGTGCCGAGCCCGCGCGCCAGGATCACCGCCTTGCCGATGCCGCCCGCGCTCACGGCGCCGACCTCGCGCCGAAGCGCGGCAGCACCCAGGCGAGACCGGCGCCGCTGGCGAGGAAGATCACGCTCCAGACCATGCCTTGCGCCGTCTTGCCGTAGAGAAAGCTACCCGAGCCGAACAGCGCCGCGTAGACGAAAGCGCAGCCGCACACCCACGCCAGCAGCGCGTTCGGCAGGCTGTCGGGCGACGGGCCGCAGCCGGCCTCGGCGGCCACCTGTCGCCACCCCGGCCCCGGCGGTCGTACGAGGCGATAGAAGCGCACGAGCGTCTCCCGCTCGGTCGGACGCGTGACGAACGTGGCGATCAGCCACACCACGGTGGTCGCCAACACCGAGCCGAGCAGTGCCACGTGGGTGGGAACCGGCGCGCCCATCTTCCCGGCGACGAAGAAGCCGATCGCAACGACGAACGAGCCGGTCATCGCCGCGATCTCGCTCCATGCGTTGATCCGCCACCAGTACCAGCGGAGCAGGTAGATCAGGCCGGTGCCGGCGCCCACCGAGAGCATCAGGTCGAAGCTCGCCCGCGCGGTCTCGAGGAACAGCGTGACCAGCGCGGCGAGCACCATCAGCGCAACGGTGACGAGGCGGCCGACCATGACGTAGTGGCGCTCGTCGGCGCCGGGCCTGACGAAGCGTCGGTAGGCGTCGTGGACGAGGTACGACGTGCCCCAGTTGAGGTGCGTCGACATCGTCGACACGTAGGCGGCGAGCAGGCCGGCGACCATCAGGCCGAGCATCCCGTGGGGGAGGAACTTCAGCATCGCCGGGTACGCCATGTCGTGGCCGATGAGCGCGCGGTCGACCCACGGGAACGCGGCGGCGATGTCGTCGAGGCGCGGGAACACCAGCATCGACGAGAGCGCAACGATGATCCACGGCCACGGCCGCAGGGCGTAGTGGGCGGCGTTGAACAGCAGCGTGCCCCACATCGAGTCGCGCTCGCTGCGCGCCGCCAGCATGCGCTGGGCGATGTACGAGCCGCCGCCGGGCTCGGCGCCCGGGTACCACACCGACCACCACTGTACCGCCAGCGGGATCACCATCACCGACAGCGCAAGGTCCCAGTTGCCGAAGTCCGGAATCAGGCGCAGCGTGCCCGGGTCGGTGCGGGCGAGCAGGCCGGCGAGGCCGCCGACCTGCGGCTGCTGCAGCGCGTAGTACGCCGCCGCGAACGAGCCGGTCATCGCGATCCCGAACTGGACGAGGTCGGTCACCAGCACGCCCCACAGTCCCGACGTGGCGGCGAAGACGACGTTGATGACGGCGCAGATCAGGAGCGTGCGCCCCCGCGGCCAGCCGAGCAGGACGTTGGCGATCTTGGCGGCGGCGAGGTTCACCGTCGCCATGATCACGATGTTGAAGAACAGGCCGAGGTAGATCGAGCGGAACGCCCGCACCGCGGCGGCCGCCTTGCCGGCGTAGCGCAGCTCGTAGAACTCGAGGTCGGTGAGCACCCCGGAGCGCCGCCACAACCGCGCGTAGAAGAACACCGTCGCCATGCCGGTGAGCAGGAACGACCACCACACCCAGTTGTAGGAGACGCCCTTCTCGCGGACGAAGTTGGTCACCAGGTTCGGCGTGTCGGTGGAGAACGTGGTCGCCACCATGGAGACCCCGATCAGCCACCACGGCGAGGCGCGGCCCGAGGTGAAGAACTCGCTGGTATTGCTTCCGGCGCGCCGCATGAAGTACAGCGCCGGCGCGAACGAGACCAGCAGCGACACGACGACGATCACCCAGTCGAGCGACGTCAGTTGCATGGCCAACTCCCGGCGCAGTCGGTCGTGGCGGTCACAGGGCCTCCCGGCAGCGCCGGCATCATACTCATTGTGCCCTCTCCGGTGATTGGGGTCAGGTCTTGAATTATCACATTCCAGGTGCAACCCGTGGGGTCAGGTCTTGAACTATCACATTCCATGAACCGACGGCCGGTCGCTCTCGATCACGCGCCGCGGGGCGAGATCCGCCGCCCGACGATCCTGCTCACGGACGTGTAGTGCAGCCCGGTTTGGCGGGCGATCTCGGACAACGAGTACCTGTGTGTGATGTGCGCCTCGCGCACCGCGTGATCCCTCTGTGGGCGGTTCGCGCTCACCACCGGGGGCAAGAGCTCGGCGAGCGCCGGCCGATGAGCGCGACGCTGGGCGATCGGCACCTCGCCGATGTCTTTCGTCGGCTCCAGCATCGGCGCCAGACGCTCGACGAACTCCCTGTCGCCAAGAAGGACCTGGCCCTGGAGCCGGCCCCACGGTGAATCGCCGCCGATGCCATCGCGCACGAACCCGCGATACCTCTTCCGCGCATCCGCTCGCCTCGAGGCGAACTGCGACAGCACCCAATCCGTGGTCAGCCATGAAGGCGCGGGAACCTCCCCGCAGGTCGCGCTGAAACTCGACCAGACGTAGTCCTCGGGCACACTGACGAGACCACCTCTCACCGGGTTCAGAACGATGTAACGGCAAAGCTCGACGAGGTAGTTGTTGCGGTCCACGAGAATGGCCTTGAACCGCCCCTGAAAGAGGTGCCCTACCCGTCCCGTCCGCCGGTTGATCCGCTGCGTGTAGACCCCGTTGAGTTGGCGCATTCCACGGGACAGGTTTGCCTCCGGTGTCTCGACGAGAAGATGGTAGTGATTGCCCATCAGGCAGTATCCGTGGCACAGCCATCGAAATCGCTCAGTCGTTTCTCCGAGGACATCGAGCAGCGTCCTCCGGTCGGCGTCTGTGAAGAAGATGGGTTCGCGCGCGTTGCCTCGTGTCGTCACATGGTACGTCGCGCCGGGAAACTCGATGCGGAGGGGTCGCGCCATGGTGGACGGCAGTGTGGGCCGCAGGATGATCCAATTCAAGACCTGACCCCAGCACTTGACCCCAGCGCTGCCCCCGCCGCCGAGCCGAGTCCGGTCAGGCCGAGACCGGGCGATGTGATAATTCAAGACCTGACCCCAGGGATGATGTGGGCTCCCCGCTATAATCGGACAACAATCCGGGCGGAGACACGGACCGCCATGAGGGGGAGACGTCATGAGCACTAGGTTGGTCGCGGTTCTCCTGCTGTTTGTCGTCGTCGTAGCGGCTCCGGGTGTCGCCTCGGCACAGATGAGCCGGCAGGCACTGCTCGCGCAAGGCGTGAACCTCGAGAAGCAGTGGGGCATCGGCCTCGTCTACTACCACCAGACGCAGCCGTACGAGATTGCCACGCTCGCGCTCGGCCTGCCGGGGTTCGACCCCAGCCTTGCCTCGAACATCGGCATCGACAGCAAGGCGCGGACCATGCACGCCGTCCTCGACTACTGGGCGCTGCCGTTCCTCAACTTCGAGGCGGAGGCCGGCAACATCGACGGGTCGACCGACGTCGGTCTCTCTCAGGTGAACATCGGCATCCCCCTCGGAGACATCAAGGTGGACTACAGCGGCTTCTTCTACGGCGCCGGGTTCACGCTCGCCGGCGGCGGCCGGAGGTGCTTCGGCAGCCTGACCGTGCAGTACGAGAACACCAAGCTCGACCAGGAGTCCTCGTCCGTGACGGCGTGGGTGTTCACGCCGCGTGTGGGGATGAACGTCGGCCGCTACTCGTCGCTGTTCGTCGGCGGCATGTACCAGGACCCCAACGAGAAGCACCAGGGCCTCTACACGATCCCCGGCCTCGGGACGGTGCCGTACGACGTCACCCTGGCGGCCAAGTTCAAGTGGAACTACATCGCCGGCGCGTATCTCGGTCTCACCGAGCACTGGCGGCTGAATATCGAGGCTGGCTTCGGTGACCGCGACTCCTACCAGGCATACCTGTGCTACCGCTGGTGAGCGTCTAGGAGACCAGCCGGACCGGACCCGCCCGGCCGGTCCCGGGGATCGAGGCAAGGCTGTGATAGGTCGCGGCTCAGTCAGGACGGCCGTCCTTGCAGCGATACTCGCCGCGCTGGCGGCAGGCTCGGCCGCCCTCGAGACCGACCAGTTCGCCGCCTGGCGCAAGCCGCTCGCCGACTCCGCGCCTGCCATCAACGCCAAGATCAACCTCGAGGTCCAGCTCGCCCTCGACGACCTCGATCGCCGCGGCGGCGGGACGTGCGAGGACGTCGCGGCGATGGTGCGCGGGCGTCTCGAGTTCGAGATCTTCCAGCCGCTCGAGCTGTGGGCCGTCCAGTCGCCGCTGGTCGAGCAGAGCCCGACCCGCGGCGACGAAGAGGCGCGCTACCTCCACGAGAGCATCTACCGCCGCTCGCGCCCGTGGGACATCGCGATGTGGATGCCGCTCTCACCGACGATCGACGTGAACGGCATCCGCCTCGGTACCGACAAGCTCGCGCACTTCGCGTCGTCCGGGTGGAAGTACCGTAACGCCTACCTGCGCCGCCTCCGCCGCGGCGAGACTCCCGAGCAGGCCTCACTCGGCGCCATCCGCTGGGGGATCCTCGAGGAGCGCAGCATCAACGGCTCGCTGTCCAGCGGGATCTTCTCCCGCTCCGACCTCGAGGCGAACTACGCCGGCATGCGCTTCTACCTCGCACTGTGCGGCGGACCCGACCCGATCGTCGAGCGCACCGACGGCACGTGGCGCATCCGGCGCCCCTACGACATCCGGACCGCCGTCACCCCCGAGTGGGACGAGTCGTACACGCTGCCGTTGTACCGCCGCGGCCGCTGGAAAAAGGTGCGCCCCGAGATCGCCGTCTCGTGCGGCGCCATCGCCGACCCCGAGGTGTGGGCGCGCCTGGAGTCGTACCGCCGGCGCGACGGCACGACGCCCAGCGAGCGGGTGGTCGACGAGCTGGCCCGCGAGGGGAAGCTCGCAGATCCGGCGCCGTTCTCGCTCGCGGCGATCTGCCCGCAGGCCGCGACCCTGCCGCCGCCGGCCGCTCGGCCCGAGCCCGCAATGCTGTCGGGGCCGCCGTTCCCGCCCGAGATGTCGGCGGCGCTGCTCGCCATCGATCGCGACCGTGAGCGGCGCGCCTTCGGGCTCTGGCGGGTGGCCGTGAGCTACCCGCTGTCGGCGGCCGGTTCACTCGGAGCCCTGGTGACCTCACTTCCCCGCACTCATGACTGCCGGTCCTTGTGCGAGCTGCGCGGCATGACCGTCCATCTCTCGGCGGGACTCACTGGCGGCGAGCTGGCCCTCGGCTGGGCACGCGTCTTTGCCGAGACCGGCGCCCGACGCCGCCTCCTCGCCACGGTGCCGCTCGCCTACGGTGTGCGCGGCGCTCTCATCCGCACCTGGCGTCACTCGCCCCTCGACCCCGCGGCTCAGACCCTCGCCGGCATCGAGGCCGCCCTCACGATCACCCGCGTCAGCTTCACGCTGGGCGCCTTCGTGCCCGTCGGCGGCGGCCCACATCACGAGCGCCGCGCTTTAGCCGGCAGCATCGGCTTCGGGTTCTAGCGAAAAGCGCGACGCCGCACTGAGCGAAAACACCAAGTCGGTGGCGGCTTGCCGGCGCGGAGCGCTGGCCCCACACGGCCTTCCGAATCCTCATGAGTCGTTGGCTCACTCTGGACTATGAAAGCCACGAAGAAATGTCGTCCCCCTGCCTGCGGCAGGACAGGCGAGCGAAAGCGAAGGATCTGGGCGGCCGGGTGGCTGTTCCCCCCACCCAGATCCCTCGACTTCGCCCGCTGCGCGCGCTCCGCTCGGGATGACAACCTGCTTCGGAGGTCAGGGGACTTTCCGG
>Ga0315278_10000420_pt1 | contig 37491 bp, 36 predicted proteins | sample YL17G06_0_MG_FD_203880 | JGI IMG/M metagenome (GOLD analysis project Ga0315278, IMG submission 203880) | Sediment microbial communities from Yellowstone Lake, YNP, Wyoming, USA - YL17G06_0 | ecosystem: Environmental > Aquatic > Freshwater > Lake > Sediment | place: USA: Wyoming | collected... | reverse complement strand
TCCACGCGCGCCGCGAACCAGCCGAAGGCGAAGAACAGGGGAAATCCCAGAAGCCACCAGAATTCGAATTCCATGTTTGAGGCCAGATCCTAAATCAGTACGGGCATGCGGGCATCCAATCAGGATGCGTCTTCCGGCGCACCCGGCTTGGTGCGCAATTCCTTGCGCAGTTGCAGGATATCGCGCCGCAGCCGGTAAATATAGGCGAAGCACGCGGTGACGCCCGCTGCAGCGCCAACGACGAAGAAGACCAGCACCACCAGCGCCAGCGACGCCTCCCAGTGCGCGCCAAGATAGAAACGCACCGTTACCGGATCCGAATTCTTGAGCGCGAAGCCGAACAACAGCGCGAACGCCAGGATGCGAAAAATCCAGGACAGGTAGCGCATCGGCCGCATCATTGGCGTTGAAGCATCGGGATCGGAAATTCAGGCAGAAAAAGGCGGCACGATCTTACGATATGCCGCCCATCCTGTTCGCTGCCGAAACACTGCTGCCTGCCGCCTACTGGCTCTTGAAGTCCACGCGTTCGCGCAGCTCCTTGCCGGCCTTGAAATGCGGCACATATTTGGCCGGAACATGCACCTTGTCCCCGGACTTCGGATTGCGTCCCACGCGAGGCGGACGGTAATTCAGACCAAAGCTGCCAAAGCCGCGGATTTCGATTCGATGTCCCTGGGCCAGGCTTTTCGCCATGGCGTCGAGGATCATTTTCACCGCAAGCTCGGCATCGCTCGCGACCAGCTGCGGAAAATGCACCGCCAGCTTGGCTATCAGCTCCGACTTGGTCATGGTCCTTCCTATTGCGCAGAGTTCTTGTTATCCAGCTTGGCTTTGAGCAAGGCGCCCAGATTGGTGGTGCCGGCACTCGACGCGCTGTCGGCCGCGTGTTTCTGCATCGCCTCGGACTCATCGGCCGCATCCTTGGCCTTGATCGAAAGGTTAATGTTGCGATTCTTGCGGTCGATATTGATGATCATCGCATTCACCTTGTCGCCTTCCTTCAGATGAGCGCGGATATCCTCGACGCGGTCGCGGGCGAGCTCGGAAGCCCGCAGGTAGCCCTCGATATCACTGTCGAGCTGGATGACTGCCCCCTTCGCGTCAATCGACTTCACTACGCCGTCGACCATGCTGCCCTTGTCGTGGCTGGCGACGAAATTCGTAAAGGGATCGCCTTCGAGTTGCTTGATGCCGAGCGAAATGCGCTCGCGCTCGACGTCGATGGACACCACCATTGCCTCGACCTCGTCGCCCTTCTTGTAGTTGCGCACAGCCTCTTCACCGGGCACGCTCCACGACAGATCCGACAAGTGCACCAGCCCGTCGATGCCGCCCTGCAGGCCGATGAAAATGCCGAAATCGGTGATCGACTTGATCTGGCCGCGGACTTTGTCACCCTTCTTGGCATTGGACGCGAACTCATTCCAGGGATTGGGCTTGCACTGCTTCATGCCCAGGGAAATGCGGCGCCGATCCTCGTCGATCTCGAGGATCATCACCTCTACCTCGTCGCCCAACTGAACTACGCGGGACGGATGCACGTTCTTGTTGGTCCAGTCCATTTCGGATACGTGGACCAGGCCTTCGATGCCCTGCTCGATCTCCACGAACGCGCCGTAGTCGGTGAGATTGGAAACCTTGCCGAACAGCCGGGTGCCCGTCGGGTAGCGGCGCGACAAGCCCACCCACGGGTCTTCGCCGAGCTGCTTGAGGCCCAGCGATACGCGATTCTTTTCCTGATCGAACTTGAGGATCTTGGCGGTGACCTCGTCGCCAACGTTGAGCACCTCCGAGGGATGCTTGACGCGGCGCCAGGCCAGATCGGTGATGTGCAAGAGTCCGTCGATACCGCCGAGGTCGACGAACGCGCCGTAATCGGTGATGTTCTTGACGATGCCTTTGACCACTGCGCCTTCCTGCAGGCTCGAGAGCAGCGCTTGGCGCTCGGCACCCTGGGTTTGTTCCAGTACCGCGCGGCGCGAAACCACGACGTTGTTGCGCTTGCGGTCGAGCTTGATAACCTTGAAATCGAGTTGCTTGCCTTCGTAGGGATTGGTGTCCTTGACCGGGCGGATATCGACCAGCGAACCGGGCAGGAAGGCACGAATGCCGTTGACCATGACGGTAAGACCGCCCTTGACCTTGCCATTGACCAGGCCTTGTACCAGCGTGCCCTCTTCCATTGCTTTCTCGAGGTCGTGCCACGCCGCCAGGCGTTTGGCTTTCTCGCGGGACAGGCGGGTTTCACCGTAGCCGTCTTCGAGTGCCTCAATGGCGACCGTGACGTAATCTCCGATCTTGACTTCGATCTCGCCGCGATCGGTCTTGAATTCTTCCGCCGATATGAAGCTTTCCGACTTCAAGCCGGCATTGACCACGACGAAGTTCTGATCTATGCGGATCACTTCGGCGGTGATGACCTCACCCGCGCGCATCTCCTGCCGCGAGAGACTTTCTTCGAACAAGGCGGCAAAACTATTTTCGTTGATAGCGGAAGCGGGAGTCTGGGATTGAGTTTTCATGAGCAAAGGGTTGGAACTCGCAGAAAAACCGTAGCATTTAACGGGTTGGTTTATGTATCCATCGACAGCGGAAAAATTCCCCTCCTGCGGCAGATGATGCTGACGGAATGCGGGTAATTCGTTCAGCGCGATGGGGCCTTGCGCGACGCCGTTTCGAACCACTGGAGTATCCGGGCAACCACCTCTTGTATGGAAAGCCCAGTGGTATCAATAATTTGTGCGCCCACGCTCTCTTGCAGAGGCGCCACGCTTCGCTCACTATCGCGCGCGTCGCGTTGGCGGATGTCCTGCAAAAGGGTCGTCAGGTTAGCATTGAAACCTTTTTCTATCAACTGTTTATAGCGGCGTTGAGCACGCTCCTCGGCCGAGGCAGTGAGAAAAACCTTGAGCGCAGCGTCCGGAAATACGACTGACGCCATGTCGCGCCCTTCCGCGACCAACCCGGGGGCGCGGCGAAACGCCTGCTGGCGGTACATCAGTCCCTGACGCACCGACGCAAAAGCAGCCACTTGGGAAGCCGCACTGGAAACTGCTTCAGCACGAATCGTATCGGTCACATCTTCCTCGCCCAGCAGAATTCTGCCTTCGCTAAAGTGCGCGGCAAGCGTGCGCGCGATTTCACCCAGCGAATCGGCGTCTGTCGCATCAACCTTCTCGCGCAAGGCCGCCAGAGCGACGAGCCGGTACAGCGATCCGCTATCGAGATAATGAAACCCCAGATGCTCGGCCACTCGTTGTGCGACCACGCCCTTTCCGGAAGCCGACGGTCCATCGATGGCAATGACCGGGGCGGCTGAATTCCAGGTGACTTCGGCGAATCGCTCAAAGTAATCAGGAAAGGTTTTCGCCACGCACTTCGGCTCGTTGATGCGCACCGTCACGCCACCGAGCGCCGCCAGCGAGAAGCACATCGCGATGCGGTGGTCATCATAGGTATTGACAGCCGCGCCGGTCGTCAGACGAGAGCCGGATGGCGGCGTTACGGCGAGGAAATCCGACCCCTCTTCCGCATGCGCGCCGAGCTTGCGCAATTCAGTCGCCATCGCCGCAATACGGTCGGTTTCCTTGACGCGCCAGCTGCCGATGTTGCGCAGCCGGCTGGTCCCGTCGGCGAACAATGCGACCACGGCGAGCGTCATGGCTGCATCCGGAATCGAGTTCAGGTCCAGGTCAAAGGCGCGCAATTTCCCGGTCAAAGGCGCAGCTGCCTCGATCCAGTTTTCGTGCATCTCGATGCGCGCTCCCATGCCGGCCAGCGCATTCGCAAATCCAACGTCGCCCTGAATGCTGGCGCGGCCCACGCCTTCGACGCGGACCGGACCTCCGCCAATGGCGCCCGCGGCAAGAAAATACGAAGCGCCCGACGCGTCACCCTCGACAAAGACGTCGCCCGGACTGGTCACGCGACTGTCAGCCGGGATCGAGAAAGACGACCAACCATCACGTTCGATCTTCACGCCGAATCGCGCCAGCAAGTTCAGTGTAATGCCGATGTAGGGCTTGGAGATCAATTCACCGACCACCTCGATGGTGATTTGCCTGCGGGCAAGCGGCAACGCCATCAGCAGCGCGGTCAGGAACTGGCTGGAAACGTCGCCGCGCACCCGGACATTGGTCCCGCCTCGCAGCGTTGCCGGCCTGATTTCCAACGGCGGATAACCTTCGCTGCCGAGATACCGAATATCGGCCCCCAGGCTGCGCAACGCATCCACCAGATCGCCAATCGGGCGTTGATGCATCCTTGGAACGCCGGAAAGCTTGTAATGTCCCCCGCACATCGCCAGCACGGCCGTCAACGGGCGAATTGCGGTGCCGGCATTGCCAAGGAACAAGTCGGCTTGCTTGACCGGAAAGCTGCCGCTACAGCCCTCGACCACCACCACATGCCGGCGGCCCCGGGTTATATTCACGCCCAGCAGCGCCAATGCCTCCAGCATGCGCTCGACATCATCCGCGGCCAGAAGATTGTGAATTTGCGTGCGGCCGCCCGCCAAAGCGGCCAGCAGCAGAGTCCGATTGGAAATGCTTTTTGAACCCGGCAGGCGCACGCTGCCGGCGGCGTGATCGAGCGGCCCAAGATCCAGATGGTCGGGAGAGGCGGGCATGCTTCAGTCGCTGCGCTGCTTCATAAAATCCGGCCCGGCCAGGCGACGCGGGCATTGCGGGCGGTTTCGAAGATCTGCCCGAGTTGCGCGGTGTCCGCGTTGCGAATCAGCTCGGCGATTTGCCCAAGTTGCTGTTGATAGCTCGCGACATCTGCCAGCAGCGCCTCCCGATTCGCCGACGCGATGTCACGCCACATCTCCGGGGAACTGCCGGCTATGCGCGTGAAATCGCGGAACCCTCCGGCGGCGAAACTGAACAGCTCCCGCGCATCGGGGCGCGTTGCAATCATGTGCACCAGCGCATACGCGAGCATGTGCGGGAGATGGCTGACCGCCGAAAACACCCGGTCATGACGATCCCACGCCATGCGGCTGACTTGCGCGCCGCACGCTTGCCACATGGACTCGATGCGGTCGATTGCGCCGGCCTGATTTTCAGGCAAAGGCGTCAGCACCACCTTCCTGTCGACGAACAGTCCCGCATTGGCGGCATCCACGCCGGTCAGCTCGGCGCCGGCGATGGGATGTGCGGGAACGACGTGCGACAAATGCGCTGGCAGCAATCGACGAATGGCGGCGACGAAATCCCCCTTGGTGCTGCCGGCATCGGTTACCAGCGTAGGCGCGGCGAGCGATGGCGCCAGCTGTGCCAGCACGCGATCGTTTTGCCGGACCGGCACGGCAAGCAATACGATGTCCGCGCCTTTGACAGCCAGGGCCACATCGTCGATCGCTTCATCGATGACGCGCAGTTCCAGCGCACGCTCGATATTGGCGCGGCCTCGCCCTACGCCGACGATGCGCCGCACTTTGCCGGCGCGCCTGAGGGCCGCCGCGACAGAACCGCCGATCAAGCCCACGCCGATGACCACCAGCCTGTCGCAGTGAAAATCGCTCAAGTAAGCGGCACACCAAAGCGGGCGGCAGACATGCTCATTTGAGCACGATCTCCAGCGCCGACAGGAAGCGTGCATTCTCGGCCTCGGTGCCGATCGTTACGCGCAGATATTCGGGCATGTCGTAGGCCGCGATCGGCCGCACGATCACCCCGTGCTTGAGCAGTCGCCGGAAAATTTCCGCGCCCTGCCCCACTTTGAAACTGACGAAATTGCCGTTAGAAGGAATCCAGGAAAGGCCGAGGCGCCGGAATCCACCGGTGAGGGCAAGCATTCCCTGTTTGTTAAGCAGCGTGCTTTGCTCGACGAAATCGTCGTCGAACAGGGCGGCGACCGCGGCCGCCTGGCCGATATGGCTGACGTTGAAGGGCTGGCGCACCCGGTTCATCAGGTCGACCACCTGCGGATGCGCAAATCCGTATCCCACGCGCAAACCGGCAAGTCCGTAGGCCTTTGAAAAAGTCCGCGAGATGACCAAGTTCGTAAACTCCTCTACCCATCGCACGGCGTCCCCGCGCAGTGCGGGTTCCAGATACTCGTTGTAAGCCTCATCCAGGATCACCAGCACGTCAGCCGGAACACTCTCGAGGAAGCGCCGGATCGCTTTCGGCGCAATCCAGGTACCCGTTGGATTGTTCGGATTGGCGATAAAAACGATGCGTGAATCGCTACGGATCGCCTTCAACATCGCATCCAGGTCGTGACCGAATTCGCGCGCGGGCGCCACGATACCGGTGGCGCCGGTTGCCTGGGTCACCAGCGGGTAGACGGCAAATGCGTGTTCGGAATAGACCGCTGAGCTTCCCGGCGCCAGGAAAGCCCGGGCCGCCATCTCGAGCACGTCATTGGAGCCATTGCCGATCACGATGCGGTCCGCGGAAAGTCCATATCGCCGGGAAAGCGCCTCCTTCAGAGCAAAGCCGTTGCCGTCCGGATAGCGTCCCGTTTCATCAATGGCGGCTCGCATGGCTGCGACCGCCTTCGGACTCGCGCCGCGAGGATTCTCGTTCGAGGCAAGCTTGATGATGCTCGACTCGCGCAGGCCCAGCTCGCGCGCCAGTTCCGAAATCGGCTTGCCCGGCTGATAGGGGGCGATGGCGCGAATATAGCTGGGCGAGCGTTCGCAGACGTCGATGATGTCCCGCACCCGCGCGGCGGTATTCATTGCGCGGCAACCGGATAGGAACCGAGAATTTTCAGAAAAGCGGCCAGTTCGCGCATTGCCTTCAGGGCGCGCGCCACGTTCTCGTCGCTTTGGTGGCCTTCCATGTCGAGAAAGAAGACGTACTCCCACAAACCGGTACGGGACGGCCTGGATTCGAGTCGGGTCATGCTCACGCCGTTCTTGGCCAGCGGGGTCAGCAACTCATGAATGGCGCCGGGCACATTGCGCGTGGACATGACGAGCGAGGTCTTGTCGTTGCCCGAAGGCGCGACGTCCTGGCGGGAGATTACGACAAAGCGCGTTGTGTTGTTCGGCTCGTCTTCGATGTTGCCGGCCACAACCGGCAGGCCGTAATGCTCGGCGGCCGAGCGGCCCGCGATGGCCGCCGATTGCGCATCCTCCTGCGCCAACCTTGCCGCCTCGGCATTGCTCGCAACCGCGACGCGTTGCGCGCGCGGACAATGCTGTGCGAGCCAGCCATTGCACTGCGCCAGGCTCTGCGCATGCGAAAAAATGCGTTTGAGGGCGGCAATGTCGTTTCCCTTCGACAGCAGGTTCTGATGCACCGGTAACACTACTTCACCGCAAATCTTCAACGGTGTCGACAGCAGCAGGTCGAGCGTGCGGCCCACCGCTCCTTCGGTCGAATTTTCCACCGGCACCACGCCGTAGCCGACATTGCCCGACTCCACTGAGCGGAACACTTCGTCGATGGACGTGCACAGCATGAGCGGAGCCTGCCCGCCAAAATGCTTGACCGTAGCCTCTTCGCTGAATGTCCCTTTCGGTCCGAGACTCGCCACCGAGAAAGCGTCTTCAAGAGCGCGACAGGCGGAGATGATTTCGGTAAACAGGTGCGTCACCGCCTTTTCGGGCAAGGGACCGGGATTATGCACGGCAAGGCGCCGCAATACCTGCGCCTCGCGCTCCGGCCTGTAAACCGGCCCATCGCTCTTGAGCTTGCCGATGGCATGCGCTGCCGATGCGCGCTCGCTTACCAGCCTGAGGATCTCGAGATCCAGGGCGTCGATACGCTCGCGCAGTTGTTTGAGGTTGTCCGGCATGGGCTAAGAAGCTGCAGGCAGATAATGGACCGCAACAACACCCGGTATCGCCGCAACCCTGTCTATCACCTCGCGCGACACCGCGCTATCCACGTCGACGAGCGAGTAGGCCATGTCCTTCCTGGATTTGTTCAGCATGTTGTGAATGTTCAATCCGGCCTGCGCCACCGCGGTCGAGATCTGCCCGACCATGTTCGGCACATTGGCGTTGGCGATGCCAAGACGGTAAGGCGATTCCCTCTGCATGACCACGTCGGGAAAATTCACTGCATTGCGAATGTTGCCGTTCTCCAGATAGTCGCGCACCTGATCGACCACCATGATGGCGCAATTTTCCTCGGCTTCCAGCGTGGAAGCCCCCAGATGCGGCGTGGCCACCACGGCCGGGTGACCTTTGAAACGACTGTCCGGGAAATCGCAAACGTAAGCCTTGAGTTTCTTTGCATTCAGCGCATCGAGTACTGCGGCATTGTCCACAATCCCGTCGCGTGAAAAGTTCAGCAGCACGGCCCGATGCTTCATCTGGCCGCAGCGCCTGGCATCGATAAGATGGCGGGTGGCCTCGATCAGTGGGACATGCAGAGTCACGAAATCACTGTTGCGCAGCACCTCTTCGATGCTGTGCGCCTTTCTGACCTGGGCGGGCAGGCTCCAGGCGGCATCCACCGTTATCTCGGGGTCGTACCCACATACTTCCATACCCAGCTTGATCGCGGCATCAGCGACCAGACTGCCGATCTTGCCGAGACCGACGATGCCGAGCACATGTTGCGGCAACTCGACGCCGGCAAAATTCTTCTTGCCGTCCTCGACCTTGCGTTCGATGTCCTCGTCCGTGCCGGACAATGCGTCGGTAAAACGGATCGCGGGAACCAGATTGCGTGCGGCGATCAGCATACCGGCAAGCACCAACTCCTTGACCGCATTCGCATTCGCGCCCGGTGCGTTGAATACCGGGACGCCGCGCTTGCTCATTTCCGCCACCGGAATATTGTTGGTGCCCGCACCCGCCCTGCCAATGGCCCGCACCGACGCCGCGATATCCATGGCCTTCATGTCATGGGAGCGCACCAGGATCGCATGCGGGGCATCGACCTGCGCAGCGACCGAATAACGTTCCGCCGGCAAGCGCCGAAGGCCGGTCGCGGAAATGGCATTGAGCGTGAGAATGCGTGCCAGCTCAACCATGACTCTTCTCGAATTCCCGCATATATCCAACCAAGGCTTTCACGCCCTCGATCGGCATCGCGTTGTAGATGGACGCGCGCATGCCGCCAACGGATCGATGGCCCTTCAGTTGCAGCATGGCGCGCTGCTGCGCCCCCTGCAGAAACGCCTCGTCGAGCGCTTCGTCGCGCAGTTTGAACGGCACATTCATGCGCGAGCGATCGCGCTTGTCGACGGGACTGGCGAAAAAACCGCTTTGGTCAAGGTAGTCGTATAGCAGCCCTGCTTTGGCGATATTGCGTTTTTCTATTTCTTCAAGGCCGCCCTGCTGTTTGAGCCAGTCGAACACCAGACCGGCGATGTAAACAGCATAAGTGGGCGGTGTATTGAGCATGGAATCACTTTCAGCCTGCTGCTTGTAGTCGAAGGCCGAGGGCGTATTCGGCAGGGCGTGGCCGATCAGGTCTTCGCGCACGATGACGATGGTCAGGCCGGCCGGTCCGATATTCTTCTGCGCTCCGGCGTAAATCAATCCATATCTGGAAACATCGACCGGACGCGACAGGATGTCGGAGGACATATCGGCCACCAGCGGAATTTCGCCGGTGTCCGCAATCCAGTGATACTCCACGCCGCCGATGGTCTCGTTGGAGCAGATGTGAACATAGGCCGCGTCCTTGCTCAGTCGCCATGTCTCCCGCGGCGGGACATAGCAGAAATGGCGATCCTCGCTGGAAGCTGCCACATTGACGTGGCAGTATTTTTTCGCTTCCTTAATCGATTTTTTCGACCATTCTCCGGTATTGACGTAGTCGGCGACGCTGCGCCCGCGCAGGAGGTTCATCGGCACGATCGCGTTCTGCCCGATCGCCCCACCCTGCAGGAACAGCACTTTGTAATTCCGGGGAATGGCGAGCAGCTCCCGCAGGCCGGCTTCAGCCTGGGCATGAATCGCGATGAATTCCCTACCGCGGTGGCTCATCTCCATGACCGACATGCCGCAACCGTGCCAATCGAGCATCTCGTCGCGCGCTTGTTCGAGAACCTGCTGCGGCAAGACCGCGGGTCCCGCACTGAAGTTGAACACTCTCCCCACTTTCGCTGCTCCGCTTTCTTCGATTGATTTCCGTACCCGGCTCGCCGTCAGGACTGCTCGTCGTGCCCGCCCTCATTGGCCGGCCCCGGCTGAGCGCCATTTCCGTCTGCTGCGGCGGGATCTTCATCGCTGCCCGCATCCGATTCTCCGCCACCGTCGTCCGTGTCGATGATTTTCTGCAACCCGGCCAGCTTTTCATCCGGCCCGAGATTGATCAGGGTGACGCCTTGCGTGACGCGGCTCATCTCGCGGATTTCCGCGACCCGGGTGCGAATCAGCACCCCTCCGGTGGTGATCAGCATGATCTCGTCCTTATCCTCCACCAGCGTTGCGGCTACGACGTTGCCGTTACGGGCGCTGGTCTGGATTGCGATCATGCCTTGCGTCCCGCGGCCGTGGCGGGTGTATTCGGTGATCGGCGTGCGCTTGCCGAAGCCGTTTTCCGTGGCGGTCAGGACGGAGATGGATTCAGACTCGGCCACCAGCAGCGATATGACCTTCTTGCCAACCGGCAATCTCATGCCGCGCACGCCGCGCGAGACGCGCCCCATCGGACGCACGTCCTGCTCGTCGAAACGAACAGCCTTGCCTTCATCCGAGAACAGCATGATGTCGTGCCGGCCTTCGGTCAGCGCGACACCGATCAGATAGTCGCCCTCGTCGAGATCCACGGCAATGATGCCGGAGGGCCGCGGCCGGGAGAAGTCGGAAAGCGGCGTTTTCTTCACGGTACCATTGGCCGTGGCCATGAAGACATACTTGTTCTCGTCGAACTCGCGCACCGGCAGGATCGCCGTGATTTTTTCCGCGTCGGTCAGCGGCAGCAGATTGACAATCGGCTTGCCGCGGCTCGCCCGGCCGCCCTGCGGCACGTTATAGACCTTGATCCAGTACAACTGCCCGCGGCTGGAGAAACACAGCACGTAGTCGTGCGTATTGGCGATGAACAGGTTGTCGATGAAATCGTCTTCCTTGGTCGCCGTCGCCTGTTTCCCGCGCCCCCCGCGCTTCTGCGCCCGGTAATCGGCGAGCGGCTGCGCCTTGACGTAACCGGTGTGGGACAGCGTGACCACGACGTCCTCCGGAGCGATCAGATCCTCCATGCTGAGGTCTTCGGCATTGGCAATGATCTCGCTGCGACGTTCGTCGCCGAACTCGTCCCGGGTCTTGGTCAGTTCCTCGGCGATGATTTTGGTGATGCGCTCCGGCCTCGCCAGAATGTCGAGCAGCTCGGCAATGGTGTCCATGACTTCCCGGTATTCGTTGACGATCTTTTCCTGTTCCAACCCGGTGAGCCGCTGCAATTGCATCTCGAGTATGCGCTGCGCCTGCACTTCGGACAGGCGGTATCCGTCGGCCTGCAGTCCATATTCCGCAGACATCCCCTCCGGCCGCGCCTGCCCGACATCGGCGCGCGCCAGCATGGACTCGACGAGTTGCGAATGCCAGGTCCGCGACATCAGTTCCCGCTTGGCCTCGACGGGAGCGGCTGCCGCCTTGATCAGCGCGATGATCTCGTCGACATTCGACAGCGCGACGGCGAGGCCTTCGAGCACATGGCCCCGATCGCGCGCCTTTCTGAGTTCAAAGACCGTCCGCCGCGTTATCACCTCGCGGCGATGGCGCAGGAAAGCGTCGAGGATTTGCTTGAGATTGAGCAGCCGGGGCTGGTTTTCGACCAGCGCCACCATATTCATGCCGAAGGTGTCCTGCATCTGCGTTTCTTTGTACAGATTGTTCAGGATGACTTCAGCTACCTCGCCCCGCTTGAGTTCGAGCACTACGCGCATGCCGGACTTGTCGGATTCGTCTCGAATTTCGGACAGGCCGTCGAGCCGCTTTTCACGAACCAGCTCGCCGATCTTCATCAACAGCGACGACTTGTTAACCTGATAGGGCAATTCGTCGATGACGATGGCCTGGCGGTTGCCCTTCTCCAGCTCTTCCACATGGGTCCGGGCACGGATGACGATACGCCCGCGTCCGGTGCGGTAGCCTTCCTTGACCCCGGCCGTGCCGTAGATAATCCCTTTCGTTGGGAAATCGGGACCCGGAACCAGGTCGATGACTTCGTCCAGGCTGATGTCGGGCCGCTCGAGGATGGCCAGGCAGGCATTGACGATTTCACTCAGATTATGCGGCGGCACGTTGGTTGCCATGCCCACGGCGATTCCGGAAGAACCATTGATCAGCAGATTCGGAATCCGGGTCGGCAGCACGCCCGGTTCGTGTTCCTTGCCGTCATAATTGGGAACGAAATCGACGGTTTCCTTGTCGATATCGGCAAGGAGTTCCGCCGCGATCTTTTCCAGCCGGCACTCCGTGTAACGGTAGGCGGCTGCGGAATCGCCGTCGACCGAGCCGAAATTGCCCTGCCCGTCGATGAGAACATAACGCATGGAGAAATCCTGAGCCATGCGGACCAGGGCTTCGTAGGTCGCCGAATCGCCGTGCGGATGGTATTTGCCGAGGACATCGCCGACTACACGCGCGCACTTTACGTAAGAGCGGTTCCAGACGTTGTTGGCCTCGTGCATCGCAAACAGGATGCGACGGTGGACCGGTTTCAGGCCGTCGCGCACGTCTGGGAGTGCACGACCAACGATCACGCTCATCGCGTAATCGAGGTAGGAGCGGCGCATCTCCTCTTCAAGGCTGATCGGAAGGGTTTCTTTGGCGAATTGATCCATCAGGAGAAATCGGTATTCCTGTTGCAAACTGTCATGAAATTGCGCCGCTTGAGCGCCTACATATGGACGGGTAAGAGCAGGCCTTCGCCGGGCGCAAGGACTCGCCAGCCACGACCGGCACAAGCGGCGCATTTTATCATGCCGCCCCTTGCGGAGACATTGTTAAGCAAGGAAATTCCTGCTTCTTCGCAAGTTATCTGGTGCATAAACGGGGAGTTGTCGTCCATTTGGCCGCTTAACAGATAAACTTTAAAATTGCAGCGCGAAATGCTGTTAACCCGCCGGGGAATGGGCAATAATTGATTTATCCATTGACCAACACGATCAGGAGAACAGGTGATGCGACCAAAGGCCAATCGGCTGTTGATGTTGTTAGTGGGTGCGGTAATTTCCGGCTGCGCCAGCCAAGCCGATCGCGGCAACGCCGGTGGCGGCGCTAAAGCTCAGGCTGGTGCCGAAACAGAATCGGTGCAGTTCGTTGATCGTCCCCTTGAACAAAGCCCACCGCCCAAGCCCAAAGCAGTGGAAGAAAGCCCACCGCCGAAGCCCAAAGCAGTGGCAGCGGTTCGCAACGACGAACCGACACCCGATTTCCCGGTGACGAAATACGAGTTGCCGGAAGAACAGGTAGACGAGGAAGTCGAGGATCTCGGCACGCTGGACGACGAATCCGAGTCGGCGCCGCAGCAGGCGGCAGTGGCGGCGGAAAGCGCGGTTGGCGAGACCAGCGAGTACGCCGATGCCGATGAAGATGAAATCGAGGATCTCGGCGCGCTGGACGACGAATCCGAGTCGGCGCCGCAGCAGGCGGCAGTGGCGGCGGAAAGCGCGGTTGGCGAGACCAGCGAGTACGCCGACCCCGATGAAGATGAAATCGAGGATCTCGGCACGCTGGACGACGAATCCGTGTCGGCGCCGCAGCAGGCGGCAGTGGCAGCGGAAAGCGCGGTTGGCGAGACCAGCGAGTACGCCGATGCCGATGAAGATGAGATCGAGGATCTCGGCACGCTGGACGACGAATCCGTGTCGGCGCCGCAGCAGGCGGCAGTGGCAGCGGAAAGCGCGGTTGGCGAGACCAGCGAGTACGCCGATGCCGATGAAGATGAAATCGAGGATCTCGGCGCGCTGGACGACGAATCCGTGTCGGCGCCGCAGCAGGCGGCAGTGGCAGCGGAAAGCGCGGTTGGCGAGCCCAGCGAGTACGCCGATGCCGATGAAGAAGAAATCGAGGATCTCGGCACGCTGGACGACGAATCCGAGTCGGCGCCGCAGCAGGCCGCAGTGGCAGCGGAAAGCGCGGTTGGCGAGCCCAGCGAGTACGCCGATGCCGATGAAGAAGAAATCGAGGATCTCGGCGCGCTGGACGACGAATCCGTGTCGGCGCCGCAGCAGGCCGCAGTGGCAGCGGAAAGCGCGGTTGGCGAGCCCAGCGAGTACGCCGATGCCGATCAGGAAGAAGAGATCGCGGATCTCGGAACCCAGCCGGACGATTCCGGAACCGTAACCTTTGCCGAGGAAAAGCGGGCGGCTGCCGACAAGCTGGTCGGCGAGCCGACGATTCATGCCGACGAACCGGAGCCGAAAGCCACGCCCGCGGCACCGCAAAAACCCGCACCAGCAGCACCGAAGTTGATCACTGTCAATTTCGAAACCGAGCCTTTGTTCGGCTTCGACAGGTTCGAGATTCGCGGCGACCAGCGCGCGAAATTGAACGAATTGATTTCCGGCCTTAGCGGGACCCGTTACGATTCGATTGCCGTTGTGGGACATGCAGATCGCATCGGGAAGACGGCGTACAATCAAAAATTGTCGGAGCGTCGGGCATCATCCGTAAAAGCTTATCTGGTGAAAAACGGAATACCGTCCGCTAAGATCCATACCGAGGGCCGCGGCGAGTCGGAATCGGTCACCGGGGATGCCTGCAAGAAGACCCGCGGCAAGGCCCTGATCTCGTGCCTGCAGCCGGACCGCAGGGTGGACATCAGCGTCAGCGCAACCAAGAAGTCGAATTGATTCCCTACTCCGTCGCGTTTTCATCAAAACCCTGCAGATGCGGGGTTTTTTTTTGAGGTCACCATGCAGGACTCGAATTCCCATTTTGCCGCCGACCTCGTAATCGAGGCGTCCTGGATCATTCCGGTCGAACCCCACGGCACGGTGCTCGAGGAGCACGCGGTCGCGATCGCCGGCGGAAACATCGTGGCATTGCTGCCGACCGGCGAAATGAGCCTGCGCTGTTCTTCCGGGCAGACATGTCGGTTAAATTCGCATGTGCTGATTCCCGGGCTGATCAATTTGCACAGCCACGCGGCAATGACGTTGATGCGCGGGCTTGCCGATGATCTGAAGCTGATGGACTGGCTGTCGAATCACATTTGGCCGGCAGAGAACAGGCACGCGTCGTCGCAGTTCGTCTATGACGGAACGCTACTCGCATGCGCGGAAATGCTTCGCGGCGGCGTTACCTGCTTCAATGACATGTACTTCTTTCCGGAAATGACCGCGCGGGCAGCGCTGGACGCGGGCATGCGTGCCGCGCTGGGCATCATTCTGGTCGAATTTCCCACTGCATATGCCAGCGACGCCCAGGACTACTTGCGCAAGGGCCTGTCAATGCGCGACGAGTTGAAACACGAATCGCTGCTGAGTTTTTGCATGGCGCCGCACGCGCCCTATACCGTCAGCGACAAGAGTTTCGAGCAGATCCTCACGCTATCGGAACAGTTGCAGATACCGATCAATACCCATCTTCACGAAACGCACGACGAGATCGGCGAGAGTCTGGCAAAATTCGGCATGCGGCCCCTTGCCAGGCTGGAGAGACTGGGGATACTGGGTCCAAATTTCATCGCGGTGCATGCGGTGCATCTCGAGCCTGCGGAAATCGCGCTTCTCGCCCGTCTGGGCTGTTCGGTGGCACATTGCCCTTCATCGAACCTGAAACTGGCGAGCGGCATCGCGCCGGTGGACAGGATGCTGTCCGCGGGAATCAACATTGGCATTGGTACCGACGGCGCGGCCAGCAATAATAGATTGGATGTATTTTGCGAAATGCGGATGGCAGCCCTTTTGGCCAAGGCGGCCGGTAATAATGCCGAAGTCCTTCCCGCCCATACGGCCTTGCGCATGGCAACGCTCAATGCCGCTCAGGCGCTGGGACTCGACCGCAGCATCGGATCGATACAATCCGGCAAATGCGCCGACTTGTGCGCGGTGAACTTGGATTCGATCGAATTGTCTCCTTGTTATGATCCGGCGTCACACCTCGTCTACGCGGCGGGGCGCGAGGATGTGAGCGACGTGTGGGTAGCGGGCAAGCAGCTCGTCGGCTCGGGCCGCCTTCTGCACATGGATGAAAGCGGCATGAAGCACAAGGCGAGAGAATGGAAATCGCGCATTGCAGATTCGATCTAGAGCAAAAGAGGTATCAGAGAAAATGATCAACGCAGATCCGGTCGAACTGCAAAAATTCAGCGAGCTGGCCCATCGCTGGTGGGATCCGCGCAGTGAATTCAAGCCGCTGCACGATATCAATCCGCTGAGGCTGGGTTACATTGACCGAATTGCAGGCCTGAAAGGCAAGCGTGTCCTCGATGTTGGCTGCGGCGGCGGCATCCTTTCCGAAGCAATGGCAGCCGCGGGAGCCAGGGTGACGGGCATCGATCTCGGCGACAAACCGCTCAAGGTGGCGCAGATGCACCTGCTGGAAAGTGGACTCGAAGTCGAATATCGCAAAATTACGGTCGAGGAACTGGCCGACGAGCAACCACGGGCGTTCGACGTCATCACGTGCATGGAAATGCTTGAGCATGTGCCTGATCCCGCCAGTGCTGTCCATGCATGTGCGCGGCTGGCCAATGCGGGAGGCAGGTGCTTTTTTTCCACCATCAACCGCAATCCGAAGTCATATCTGTTCGCGATACTGGGTGCCGAATATGTACTGAACTTGCTGCCTCGCGGAACCCACGACTACGCAAGATTCATTACTCCGGCGGAACTCGCGGGTTTCTGCCGCCGCGCGGATCTGCAAACCGAGCACCTTGTCGGAATGAGTTACAACCCTTTTACCAAGACTTATTCCCTGGTGGCGGACACGTCGATTAACTATATTCTGGGCGCGCTGGCGACTTGAGAAACATTGCGCAACCTCAGGCCCTGGCTTTTGGCTTGGATCACCCCGTCATATTCAAGGAGATTTCGATGAATACGAGAATCTTGCTGACCACCGCACTGGTTGCATTGTTGACAAGCGCGCCGGGCTGTTCTCTGAAACCCCAGAATCTGCGAATCGCACCGGAAGTAGTAAAGGCCGTGCAAGCGCCGATTGGCGGCGGCAAATCAGTGGGGCTTCGAGTCTCCGATTCGCGCGCGGACAAGAAACTGGGAGAAGTCGGGGATCCGGATCGGAAAATGGTCGATGTTCGGATGGACGCAGATCCGAGTCCCGTGATCTACGAGCGATTAAAACAGGCGATGATCGGACTGGGTTTCTCGGTGGAACCTTACAACGACACAATGGATCGCACGCTGGATATCAAAATTGTCAATCTTCAATTGAAATCAATAAAGAAGCCGCTGACGTTTGAGACGGTACTTCGAGCCCAGGTCGGCGCCCGTGCGGTCAATTCAAATGCACATTACGACCGCCAATTTAATGTCAAGACACGCAAGGATGGGGTTGCGCCGTCGTACGAGAAAGAAAGCACGATGCTGGTTAACACCGCTATGACTCAGGTGCTGGAAGATTTGCTTGCAGACGAAGAATTGTTTGCCCTGCTTGCGCGATGACTTTGGCGTATCGACGATCGGGGGGTGCGGCACTTCAAAGCGTATTGTTCGACCTTGACGGCACGCTTGCTGATACGGCGCCCGATCTCGGATATGCATTGAATCAGCAACGCCTGGCTCGCGGGATGCCCGAACTTTCGATAGACGAATTGCGAAGCCATGCCTCTTCCGGCGCCCGTGGCTTGCTGCAAGTTGGATTCGGAATTCATCCTGATAATGCCGGCTACCCGGAACTGCGCGATGAATTCCTCGATCTGTATGAAAAGAATATTTCGCGCAACAGCACCTTGTTCGCCGGCGTGCCTGATCTGCTGGACGCGATCGACGCTCGCGGCATGACCTGGGGTATTGTTACCAACAAGGCGGAGCGCTTTACTTTTCCATTATTGCGTGCGCTTCGCTTGCTCGATCGCTGCGCATGCATCATCTGTGGTGACACCACGCCTTTTGCCAAACCTCATCCCGCGCCATTAATCGAAGCCATGTCCAGAATCGGGACCACCGCCACCCGCTGCATCTATGTCGGGGACGATGAGCGTGACGTGCAGGCAGGTCATGCCGCAGGCATGAGCGTGGTCGTGGCGCGCTACGGGTACCTGGGAACCGGCCGCCCCCCTGAAGAGTGGGGCGCTGACGTATTCGTTGACTCCCCGGCGGGGCTGCTACCGATCCTGTTTGATGGCCTGACCGTGATCTGATAGTATGAACGCCGTAGTGCTTTATTATTCGGGAAACAGCACCAAATCGTATTTATTGGGGGCGACCTGGTTTCGACGTGGGTTGCAAAGCAGTGCAGTGCATGCCAAGGCCCAGTTACCTTGTTAATACAGCTGGAAAACGTATAGTCGCAAACGACGAACGTTACGCTCTGGCCGCTTAATACCGGCCGGACTCCACACCGGTTCTCTCATGGGCCGGGCTGGGCAACCAGCGGTGGAGCCATATACGTGAGATCGTGCTGTAGCGGGTTACTTGCTGCGGTATTAAATCCAAGGTAACTCGCCGCTTCCCAGCCTGTCGGCCGGCGTGGAAGCGGTAAAATTAAATGACCTGACTACGCATGTAGTACTGCCTGTAGAGGACTTGCGGACGCGGGTTCGATCGAAGGTTGCCTTTACCCGCGAGGGTAAAGTGACGGCGGATGCCCCAGGAAGCATCCGTCGCGGCCGGCGAAACATTGCCGTCCGGAACGGGGCTCACATCGGTGAAACCTCAAACCGTCTTGCCAAGGACGGAGTGGCAACGCCGAGGGGTAGGAAGAAGGCCAACTTCAGGCCTGCCCTCTAGAGACTCATAGACTCGCCGACCGGCTCTGCCGGCGGGCGGGCACTAGGATCCGGAATATTGGATAATACGCCCCGCATCCCGGGCAACCGGGATGAAGGAATAGTCCAGCCCACTCCGAAAGGAGTGGAACAACTGTCCCGCCGCCTCCACCAATTTGGCAGAAAGCCCCCGGTCGCAAGCCGGGGGCTTTTTCTTTATCATTTCCTTTTCAGAATACAGGGTTAATCCATGTCCTATCGAACCGTCAAAACCCTTGCCCCGGTGGACGCGGCCTACATGGCCGGACTGATCGACGGAGAAGGAACGGTCACCCTGAGCCGACGCCATCGCAACGACCAACGCCAATTGGTCGTGAGCGTCGCCAATACCGAACGCGGGCTTCTTGAATGGGCACTGGATACCGCGGGTGCCGGGAAGATCACCGGAAAGCGAATCTTTAGTCCACTCCACTCGCCCAGCTTCACCTACTCGATTGCAAATCGTCAGGCCCTGCAATTACTCGAACAAATCGCGCCGTACCTGAGGTCTTACAAGGCCATGCGCACAAAACTCATCCTCCAGAACTACGTCAACCTCACCCCCCGGAACGGGCGTTATACCCAAGAGACGCACGCAGCCCGGGATCGTTTTCTCACCGCCGTACTGGGAATCAAAGCTCAAGGACCCACGGACCCAAGCACGATCGCGCAACCCGTGCCCACTACGCCCGAGGCGCAATTTCCAGCTGTCCTCCATGGCGCGCGCGCTGCGCCTGAATCGCCTTGATCATGTCCTGCGCCGCTGCGTCGCAGTAGGGCACGCGCCTCAAGTCGAGGACGGTGCGGGCGCTCGGGTCGCTTTGCAGATGCTTGGCGAGCGGATCAAGGGATGCGTAGAACAGGTTGCCGGTGACGATGATGCGCTCTTCATCGCCGTCGCGCGAGACGGACAATTTCACTCTGGACACGCTGACCACGAAGAAACCGACCGAGGCCACCACCGCAACGAGAATCCCGAACTCCAGGCCCAGAAACATGACCGACAGCAGCGTAATCAGGAACACGGCGCCTTCGACGCGGTGCTGCAATGGCCGAATCTCGTTGCCCTGGATCATGCCGATGCCCACGAGGGCCATGACACCAGCAATGACCGGCATCGGCAGCCAGGTCAGAAGCGGTCCCAGCACCCACGCGATGAGTACCACGGCGCCGGCCGCAATCATGCCCGCGAGAGGCGTGTGCGCGCCCATCTCCACAGCCACGCTGGTCCGATTGAAACTGCCGGAACCCGCGAAGGTGGAGAAAAACGGACTCAACGCGCTCGAGATGCCTTGCGCGAAGACCTCTTTGTGCAGATCCAGATTGCCGACGACGCTCGCCTTAAGGTCGCGGGAGATCACCAGCGACTGTGCCAGACCCAGCACGGCGATGGCGATCGCGTGCGGCACCGTCTGTTCCAGGAACAGCCAATGCTGCGGCCCCAAGCGCGGTACATTCAGCGGCAGGGCTTGCAACGTGACGTGGCCCAGCAGTTCCAATTGCGACAGGACTGGTCCGAGCAGCCCATAGATCAACCCGCCGACCAGGCTTCCGATCAGTACCGCGCCGATGATGTAACTGCGTGGCCAGCGTCTCTTCAGCAACAGACCGGCTGCGATGGTGACACCACTGATCGTCGCTGCGTACGGGTTGACGAGGTCTTGCCACGAGAACAGCACGATATAGAACTTCTCATAGAAGAATTGCGCCTCCAGCGGCGACAGGCCGAGCGCGCCTTCCAACGCGGAGGTGATGAGCCAGACGCCAACACCCACCTTGATACCTGTGATCGCCGCCGGACTGAAGTAGCGGAATACTGCCGCGCCCCGCAGCAACCAGATGCCGATCTGGATCAGCCCCACCATCAGGCTCAGCACGAGGACGAATTCCGTATACAGCGGGCTGCCGCGTCCTGCGAACGGCAGTACGGTCAGGCCAAGCAGGATCGACACCGCCGTGTTCGGGCCGCCCACCATCGGCGAGTTGCCGAAAAAACTCGCCAGGAAACCCACGAACACAGCACAGTACAATCCGTACTCGGGCGCGACACCGGCGAGGTAGGCGAACGTGATGGCCTGCGGGACAACCAACAGTGCCCCGGTGAATCCCGCGACCGCTTCGCGCTGCGCATCGACCGAGCGCCACCACGAGAAATCGGGCAGCGCCTCGCGTAACAAGCTCATTGCACCGCCGACGGGGCCCGAGCTGTCACGGGCTCGCTTTCCCGGTTATCGTGGAAAGGCGATGATAAATCCTCTCCGCCAGTTTCTTCAGGCGCCCGTCGCGCGGGTCGAAAGCACGGTGCTGGAGGTTGAGAAACGCGGCGACATCGAGCGCCTCCTGGTGCGTGAGGCTGCGCTCTTTGCCCATCGGCATATTGGCCCAGATGAATCCGGCAAGTCGCTGGATATTGTTGAGTCCGGCGCCGGCGTTGTAGGAGTTCAGCCCCCACACCGGCGGGATCGGGCCGCTGCCTTCGCCGTCGGCGCCGTGGCAGATGACGCACTCGCGCTTGTACACGGCCTGGCCGCGCGGCGGGTTCGGATCGGCCCCGGTGTCCGGCAAGGTGGGCACGCCCCAGCCCTTAGGCGGACGGCCGATCACTTCGCCCTCGGACAGGTAACTGATGTACGCCGCCACGGCCTGAACCTCGGCGGATTCCTCCGGCGGCATGACACCGTTCAGGCTGTACAGAAAGCAGTCGCGGACGCGCAGCCCGATGCCGTTGCGCACGCCGTTTTTCGAGCGCCACTTCGGATACACCCCGGCGACATTCAGCGGAAACCCGTCCGGCTGCGTGCCCCCTTTCAAATGGCAACTGGTACAGCTCAAGGCGCTACCGGCGTAACGCCCGGCATAGCGGTTGGTCTGCATCACGATGTTGTAGCCGAACACGACATTGCTCTCGTAGTCATCGAGCACCGCGCGCGCCTTCAACTCCTCTATCGTGGGACGCGCGAGCGCCGCAGGCGAACAACCGAGCAGGACCAGGATGCCCAGGATGGCGAGAAATGCTCTGTTCATGGATTTGAATCGCATGCAGCGCCCACCGGCCGCGGGCGAACCGCCGCCATCAGAAGCGCCCGGCGCGGTGGTACCCGCGCTGGGCGCGATGCTTCATCGTTGCGGGCTTAGCCGGCGAAGAGGTACGTGCAACCGCGCGCGACCGCACCTTGGCACGCCACGACACCCGAGGGAGCGTGGGCGATCCCGGGCAGCACGGCTGCATTCCAGTCGGCCTTGACGTCCTCGTGCTTCAAGCCCATCTGCTTGGCGAGCTCGCCGCTGTATAAGTGGATCGCCATGTCGCAGGCTACCACCCTCACGCCGCGATCGATCAGCTTCTGCATCGCCATGTCCGGAAGGAACGGCTCGCTCATGGTCAGATATCAGATAGTAGGGATTGCGCACGGCCGGCTTGCCAGTCGCCGGGTCATCGATCTTGAAGAACTCGCCGAGCTGGTACTTCTTCCAGGCGGAATCCTCGAGCGCGATCGGAATCCCATTGTGCCGCAGCACCACCACCGTGCCCACATCGCTCTCGGGGACGCCATAGGCCGGCGGCGCGGTAAAGAGCCACACCCAAGCCCATGCCAGCGCCATGCCGCCATTCGGTTCGCGCATGTCGAGCACGATCCGCTGTTTGCCGGGGATGCTATCAAGCCAGCGGGTAAAGTCGGTGGACGGACCCTGTGCGGCGGCGGCTGTCGCGACGGGCAAGGCCGCGCCCACGCCGATTGCGGCCATGGCGGCGGCCAGCCCAATGAAATCACGGCGATCAAGTTGTAGCTTCGTGTCTTCCATATCAACCTCCTCATGTGTGGCGTTGTTGGAATAAAGCCTGGCTGATTCGGCCTTGCCCGTGCAGTCGTACAGGCACCGCACAGTAGCGCGGACCTGCGGTTCTACGCCCGATCAGATCACCTCGTCGGCACGGATCAGGATGGAATCGGGAACAACAAAAAAGGCCCCCGACCGGGGGCCTTCTTCTTCAACCCTTCAGCGCTATTTTCCAGGCAGCATGCGCTGGAAAACCTTATCGCGATTGATCAGCAGATGCTTGAATGCGGCAAGCACGTGGATAACGATAAGAGCAATCAGGAGTGTTGCGGTTACCTCGTGAATTCCTTGCAACAAGTCGTAGACAATCTTGTTCTCCGATCCCATCGGAGGAATCTTGAAGAGTCCAAAATAATTCACGCCGTATTTGGTAAATTGAGTTCCGGAAAATCCCGACAGCGGCATCAGAATCAGGCACAGGTACAGCAATGCGTGGGCGATCTTGGACGCCTGAATCTCCCAGCCCGGCATCGACGGCGGGAGTGGCGGCGGCGGATTCTTCGCGCGCCACCATAGCCGCGCTATGACCAGAAGCGCGGTGGTGACGCCGATTGACTTATGCAGGTTGAAATAGAACGCGCGATCGGGCGTTCCCTTGGGAATATCCGTCATATACAAACCCAAGCCGATCATCGTGAAAACCAGGATCGCCAAAATCCAGTGGAAAACAATGGCTGTGGTCGTGTAGCGCGAATTGCTGCCGTTATTGATACTCAAGACCCCTCCCCTGAGCGACCTGCCCGTGAAATATCAGACCATGTCACGCAACCGTTAACGAATCACAACGCCCCATGGCCGTTTGCCCACGGGAATGTCCTTTATCTTCGTGTTCGTCGCCGTATCGATCACGGAGACCGAATCCGATCGACCATTGGCTACATAGAGTTTTCCACCGTCGGGCGTGATCGCCATGTTCCAGGGCCGTTTGCCGACCTCGATGGTGGCCACAATCTTGTTGCTCGAAGTATCGATTACCGAGACCGATCCATCCTTGCCGTTCGAGATAAACACGCGCGAACCATCGGGATGCACGGTTACCCCGTTGGAAAATTGGCCGCCCGCAATCACTGCTTTCACCTGTTGTTTCGCAACATCAATTGCGTATACGGTGCTGACAAACTCCGACGCCGCATAGGCTGTTTTACCGTCCGGCGTGAAACCGATGCCGCGCGGCCGCTTGCCGACCTCGATCTGGTTGACCTGTTTGCGCTGTGCCACATCGATCACATCGATCTGATGCGCTTCTTCCGCGCTCGAGAAGACCCACTTCCCGTCCGGACTGAACACGGCATGCTCGGGATTCTCGCCGCGCACCTTGACCAGAAATTCCTTCTTGTTGGTTTGCGTGTTGATGAACGCAATCGAATTGCTGCCTTCGACCGCAGCGACAACCCATTTTCCATCGGGGGAGATGCCGACGCCTTCCGGAGATTCCCCCAGAAAAATACTATCAATCGGTTCGAGCTTTTCCAGGTCGATAACTACCAGTGAATTGCGGGGCTGATCGCTGACGTACAGTTTCTTCCCGTCCCTGGAGGCAGCCAGGCCGCGCGGCTTGTCGCCGGCACGGATTTCCTTGATGACCACGTCCGTATTGGTATCGATTACCGATATCGTCCCGCTTTCCTCGTTCGGAACGTACGCGAACGGAGCAGCGCACGCACCAGTACAAAAGGTCAGGGCCAGCACTGAAACGAAAGAACCGAACATTATTTTCATTCTCTGCATCCACCGTCTGCTATGAGGGCGTCGAGCCTACAGACAGCCCTTGGCGATTTTATCTGCTTTAACGAGAGCGCCGATAGGCGCGCTCGAGAATAAAAAAGGGCTGCTCGAAAGCAGCCCTTTGGGTCGCGCTGTGCTATTAGCGGTTGAACACGTACATCGTGACTTCAAAGCCAAAGCGCATTTCGGTGTATTCGGGTTTGTTCCACATGGTAAAGCTCCTTATGAGTAGAGTTAATCCACTTGATCGTGCGTCGAGGCCGTTCATCACGACCATGGGAAGGATTCTGCGTCAACCCGCCCGCGATCCCCACAGGAAAAGCCTGAAATCCGACTCATGATTTTCATTAGATTTTTCCAGCCCGCAAGAAATCGACTGTCGGCAATAAATTCAGGGCGCCATAAGGCCTGCCCGAATGGCGATGATGGCCAGTTCGGCCGAATTCGATGCCCCGAGCTTCTGCTTGATGTTATAGAGGTGGGTACCGATGGTGCGCGGGCTGAGCGACATTACATCCGCGATATCGGCAACCGACTGGCCTTTGGCCAGCGCGAGGAAAACCTTGAATTCCTTTTCGCTCAGCATATCGAGCGGATTGCGCTCGCCATTGAGTTGCTGCATGGCAAGCTGCTGCGCGATCTCCGGTTCCAGAAATGTCTTGCCCTGGTGCACTTGCCGAATGGCCTGCATCAGGGCTTCCGCCGCACTGCGCTTGGTGAGGTAGCCGGCGGCTCCGGCCTTCAGCACCCTTCGCGCGTGCATCGCATCCTCGTGCGCGGAAAGAACCAGAATGCGGGCCGCTGGATTGCGCGCCAGAATACGGTCGATCGCTTCGAGGCCGCCGATTCCGGGCATGGATATATCCATCACCACCACGTCCGGTCTGACTTCCGGATACTTGCGGCAGGCATCTTCGCCGCTGTCCGACTCGGCAACGACCCTGATGTCCGATGAACCCTCCAGAAGCAACCGAAAGCCCATGCGTACCACGGCGTGATCGTCGACTAGCATCACGCTGATGTTCCCGATTGCCAATTTGCTCTCCACTCTGAATTTCTGCCATTAAGCGGCTTCGGCGCCACGAGAACCGATTGCCGGAGCCCTTACGGGTATGACGGCGGTTACCGTCACGCCGTCTCCGGGACTGCTGTCGATGCGCAATTCGCCGTCGAGTGCCTGAACGCGTTCGCGCATGCCGATCAGACCGAATCGCGTCGCTTCGCGACCGAGGTGCTGCGAAAAACCCTTGCCGTTGTCGCGCACAGTCACCTTGACCACATCCCCACGTTGCGCGTCCATGCGTCTTGCCACGTCAATGGTCGAACGCGTCGCGACAGCATGACGAGCGACGTTCGTCAGGCACTCCTGGACGATGCGATACACCGTGATGTTGATGGTCTCGCTCATCCCGTCGATCGCACCTTCGAGACGCAGATCACACGCGGTGTCCGGGTGCCGGCCGTGCCATGCCGAAACGGTATCCCTCAGCGTTTCGCTCAGTCCCAGGTGATCGAGCGCGGTCGGCCGGAGCTGGCGAATAATCCCGTGAACGACGTCGTAGATGTGCGAAGCAACGGACACGATAGTCTGCGCATTGGCATGAATATCCGGCGCCGTCTCTTGCGTGCGATTCGATATCGCAGTGCCGATGGTCTTGATCGCCGTCACGCATTGGCCAAGTTCATCATGCAGTTCCCGCGCAATGCTGCGGCGCTCTTCCTCCAGCCTCCCCTGTATTTCGCGCGTCAACTGGCGGTTCTGCTCCAGGTCTCGTTCGGCCTGCTGCACCAGCTTGTGCTCGGTGATGTCGCGCATGCTGCAGATTTCGCCGATGACCTCATCGTTCAAGGGGTCGACCAGCGGCGCCGCGGAGAGCGCAACATCGACCATGCGTCCGTCTTTGGTCAGGCGCTGGGTTTCAATCATCTCGATCAGGGCGCGTCGCTTCACGGTATCGAGATTTTCCTGAACTTCTCCATGCCGCTCCGGCGTGGTCAGCAGCGTTGCCGAACGCCCGACGATGTCCTGCGTTCGATAACCGAACATCCGCTCGGCGGCCGGGTTCCAGAAGGAAATCCGGCCCTCCAGATCGTGAATGATGATTGCGTCGCTCGATTGCCTCGCCACCAGCGCCAGCCTTCTGTTTTCGGCAAGGCTCTCTTCAAGGTTCTCGGCCATGCGATTGAAAACGTGGCCGATCGAATCGAATTCGGGAGAGCCGAAGAGCGACAGGCGCGTTTCGAATCGTCCCTTTTCCATCAGCGACAACCCGCCGAGGATTTTTCCGAGCGGTCGCAGTGATCGCCCCAGCAGCCAGAATACGACGATATTGACCAGGATGAAGAATCCGAGCATGAGCCAGAAAAACTGTGTGAAGTCGTCCCATGCATCGAGGACGGAGCGGGACGCGTCCGGAGTGATGACCACGCTGCCATTCAGAAGATTCAAGCGGAAATCGATCAACCGCGGTTTGACAAGATCGGTAAACCACTGCGGCGCCCAGCGTCCGCGCTTGTAGACCGGCGGTGGCGAGGTATAAAGAAGGTTGTCATTGCCGTCGTAGAGCCTGATCTCGTTTGCCCTCACCCTGCCCACGCGCTGCAGGAAGGACAGCAGAATCTGATTGTGGGGCGCGTCGTCGATGCTGGGACGCGTGTTCGCGATCACCGTTTCGAGCAACTGCGCGGTAATCCGGGTTCCCGCCTCCATTTCCTCGCGGATCGAGCGCCGGGTTTCTTCGAGCAGCAGATTGCCGGTGGCAATGGTAAACGCGACGATCACCAGAGTGATGACCAGGTTGATTCGAAAACGCAAGCTGATATTGCGCATTGGTTCACGCTTGCAAACGGGCGCGCAGGTGTCGGGTCGCGGCACACAATTCCTGCGCGATCTCCGGCTGCAGGGCCGAATGCCCGCCGCTTGCGACCATGCGCAGTTCGCAGTTCTCGATGGCCTGCGCCACCGCGAGTGCGGTCGAGGGGGGGCAAACCATGTCCATTCTTCCTTGCACGATGATCACCGGCTGATTTCGTATCCGCCAGAGATTATCGAGCAATTCATTCGGCCGCAGGAAGAAGTCGTGGGCAAGGAAATGCAACTGAACCCGCACTCGCGCCAGCATTTCCTGCGCCGACCCGGCGCCGCCGGAGGCGCAGGCGTTTGCGGGCTCCATGACTCTTGCTTCATAGTCGCACCAGCGTCTCGCCGCTGCCAGTGCAACTGCGTGTCCGGGAGCATCGGTCAGGCGGCGATAGTGCTCGACCAGAGGCCCGACGGCATCGCGGGAAAATTCCGCCCAGGCCTCTGGAACGAAGCTGCGCACGCCGGACAGAAACCAGTTCACCTCCGCGCGACTGCCCAAGAAAACGCCGCGCAAGATCATTCCGGCGACCCGATCAACATGCGCCAGCGCATAGGCGATACTCAGTGTGCTGCCCCAGGAACCGCCGAACAACAGCCAGCGCTCGACGTTCAGATCGCGCCGCAACGCGTCCATGTCGGCTACCAGATGCGGCGTCGTATTGTCGGAAAGCAATCCAACCGGGGTGCTTTGGCCGCAACCGCGCTGATCGAACAAGATGATGCGATACAAATCGGGATCGAAGAATCTGCGATGCGCGGGGCGCGTGTGGCTACCCGGACCGCCGTGAACAAAAATCACCGGAAATCCGTGCGGATTGCCGCTTTCCTCAAAATATATTCGATGCCCGCCACCGACATCGAGAAAGTCCCGATGGTAAGGCTCAAGCGGCGGGTAAGAAACTTCGCCGACGGCTTGGATTTGCTCTACAACCATGCCCGAGTAAATTCAGGCGCGATCAGGAGTCCTGCAGCCTGAAAACGATCGGAACGGATACGACAAGTGCTCGGCCGCGAAGATCTGCCGGCGCCTGCGGCAATGAGGAAACGCGGCGCACCATACGCAGCGCCTCTTCATCAAGAACAGCATACCCGCTGCTCTTGGCCAGGATGATCGCGGTCACTTTGCCGTCGGCCGCAATCTTCAGCAGGATTTCCGCGGTTCCCTGCCAGCCTCGACGCTGCGCCGGGGCCGGATAATTCTGAAAGCGCTTGATTTCCTTGGAGATCGATTGGCCGTAGGTCGCCAGCAATCGATTTTCATGCGCTTCATCCATCTTGGGCACGACGGCTTGGGGCTGCGCCGCCGCGACTGGCGGGGGCGGCGCGCTCGCGACCGGCAGAGGTGGCGCGCTCGCGACCAGCGCCGGTCCGATCTGGGTGATCGGCTCGGGTGACGGTTCCGGCCGGGGCTCGACGCGTGCGACCGGGGGTGGCTCGGGACGGGGCGCGATCGTCGGTTCGGGCCTGGCTTGCGGCCGAAGCTCGGCTTTGGGCTCGGGACGCAATTCAGGCCTGGGAATCGCCAACTCAGGCGCCGCTACGGCGCGCACCGCCGGAATGATCTCGGTGCGAGGAAGTGGCGGCGGCTCGGGCTGGGGCTGCCGCAGCGCCGGTTCGGGCCTCGGCTCGACGCGTGCGACCGGGGCGGGCTCGGGACGGGGCGCGATCGTCGGTTCAGGCCTGGCTTGCTGCCGGGGTTCGGCTTTGGGCTCAGGACGCAATTCAGGCCGGGGAACCGCCAACTCTGGCTCCGGTACGGCGCGCGGCGCCGGAATGATCTCGGTGCGAGGAAGTGGCGGCAGCTCGGGCTGGGGCTGTCGCATGGCCGCTTCGGGCTTCGGCTCGACCAGTTTCGTCGCAGCGACCGACTGTTTCTGCACAAGAGCGACCGCGGGTTCCCGTGTCGGCACGATCTCCACGTCCAACACGCGTGGCATCTCGATCGGCACAGAGCGCAAACCGGGTATCAGCGCGATCAAGACCGCATGGACCACCACCGATACGGCAAGCGCCACCTTGAAGGGGCGCTCGCGGTACCAGTCGGTCATTGGCGAGGCAAAATATACGCCCCTGTCGAGCACGGCATCAGACATGTTCGAAGGGTAGTGCAAGCTGTAGAGGTAAGTAAAGTTGGGGCGTGAAACTAATGAAAATCATGATGCCGAATTGGTGATTTTCGTAGGGGCCGGAAGGCCGCACATTGCGCAGAATACGCCGGACTCATCGGTTAACGCACTCGTTGCGAGGTCAGCAGCGGACCGGGACCGGTGTTTCGGCAGCTAGTCGGGAAATATCCCGCTGATTCTACAACCTAACTTTCTGGAGAAAACTATGTGGAGCAAGCCTGAGTACACCGAAATGCGTTTTGGCTTTGAAGTCACGATGTACATCGCCAACCGCTGATCAACGGCGTTGGGCTTGGACAAAAGCCCCATCGCGGGGCTTTTGTTTTTCTTGCAAGGCATTTCCAGAGAACCAGCGGCGATGAGAATAAGGGTACTGGGCGCATCGGCAGGCGGAGGATTCCCGCAGTGGAACTGCAATTGCCGCAACTGCGACGGCGTGCGCAAGGGCAGCGTGCGCGCGACACCGCGCACGCAATCTTCAATCGCGCTCAGCAGCGACGACGTCAACTGGATTCTGTTCAATGCCTCTCCCGACTTGCTCGCGCAGTACAAGGCGTTCGCGCCACTGCAACCCGCACGCGCCATTCGCGACACGGCAATCCGCTCCGTCGTGCTGATGGACGCGCAAATAGATCACACTACGGGTCTGCTGATGCTGCGCGAAGGACGTCCGCTCGAGATCTATTGCACGGACATGGTGCGCGAGGACCTGAGCACGGGCAATCCCCTGTTCAAGATTCTCGGGCACTATTGCGGCGTAAACTGGCACCAGGTTCCGACCAAGAGCGGCAGCAGCTTCCCGGTCATCGGCGCCGAGGAACTCACCTTCACCGCGGTGCCGTCGAAGAGTAATGCACCGCCTTATTCGCCGCACCGGGACAATCCGCTTGAAGGCGACAATATCGGCATGCGCATCGCCGACCCGCGCTCGGGGAAGGTGTTGTTCTACGCACCCGGACTGGGGGAGATCGAACCCCACCTCAAGCCATTTCTCGAGGAAGCGGACGTACTGATGGTGGACGGCACATTCTGGACGGACGATGAAATGATCAGACTTGGCCTTTCCAGGAAACACGCCCGCGACATCGGCCACCTGCCGCAATCGGGAGCCGGCGGCATGATCGAAGTGCTGAAGCCGCTCAAGGCGTCGCGCAAGATTCTCATCCACATCAACAACACCAACCCCATCCTCGACGAAGACTCGGACGAACGCCGGCAGCTTGCCAGCGCAGGCATCGAAGTCGCATACGACGGCATGGACGTGAAGCTTTGACCGGGAGACGAATAATCATGGGTGCAGCCGAAAATCTGCCGTGGAACAAGCAGGAGTTCGAGAGCGAGTTGCGCGCCAAGGGCAAGCGCTATCACATCTATCACCCATTCCACATCGCCATGAACAGCGGCAAGTGCACCAGCGAACAGGTGCAGGGTTGGGTTTATAACCGCTTCTACTATCAGATCAGCATTCCGATCAAGGATGCGGCCATTCTTGCCAACATGCCCGATCGAGATCAGCGCCGCAAATGGATCCAGCGCATCATCGATCACGACGGCGTCGAGGGGCAGGAAGGCGGTATCGAGGCCTGGCTGCGGCTCGCCGAGGCCTGCGGTCTGCGGCGCGAAGAGGTCACCTCGCTCAAGTTCGTGCTGCCAGGCGTGCGTTTCGCCGTGGATGCTTATGTCAACTTCGCTCGGCGCGCCCCCTGGCAGGAGGCCGCTTGCTCCTCGCTGACCGAACTATTCGCGCCTGAAATTCACCAGAAGCGGCTCGATAACTGGCCGCAGCATTATCCGTGGATCGAGCCGGAGGGCTATGCCTACTTCCGCAAGCGCCTGTCGGAGGCTCGTCGCGACGTCGAACACGGCCTGCAGGTCACGCTCGAGTATTTCAAGACCCGTGCGGAACAAGAACGCGCGCTGGGGATCCTGCAGTTCAAGCTCGACGTGCTGTGGAGCATGCTCGATGCAATGCAGATCAACTACGGCATCGGCGGGACCGGTAATGTCTGAGACCGCGCAATTCACGGATGACACCGTGTTCGAGTTGCAGCGCCACTTCCGCTTCCAGTGGGAGCCGGCGCAACTGGGTTTCGTTCTGCTCTACCCGGAGGGCATGGTGAAGCTGCCCGGCAGTTCCGGCGAAATCATGAAACGAATCGACGGCAAATTGACGGTGCGCGGCATCGTCGAAGACTTGCAAACCGCTTTCCCCGGTACGGACCTGCGAGGGGACGTCATGGGCTTCCTGGAGCATGTACATGGAAAAGGCTGGATCCGTCTCAAGCAAGCCGGGTAATCCGCTCTGGCTGCTGGCTGAAATCACGTACAAGTGCCCGCTGCACTGCGTGTTCTGCTACAACCCGGTGGACTACACGCGTTACGGCGAAGAGTTGTCGACCGACGACTGGCTGCGGGTATTGCGGCAAGGGCGCGAACTCGGCGCAACCCAGCTGGGATTCTCGGGCGGCGAGCCGCTGGTTCGCGATGACCTCGAAATCCTGGTTTCCGAGGCGCGCAAACTCGGCTATTACTCGAACCTGATCACGTCGGGGGTCGGCCTCAACGAGAAGCGCATTGCCGCGTTCAAGGAAGGCGGGCTCGATCACATCCAGCTTTCGTTTCAGGACTCGACGCGGGAGATGAACGATTTTCTGTCGAGCACGAAGACCTTCGCGCTGAAGCAGAAAGTGGCGAAGCTGATCAAGCAATACGACTATCCGATGGTGCTCAACTGTGTTCTGCATCGGCACAACATCGATCACGTGCAGCAGATCCTGGAAATGGCCGAAGCCATGGATGCCGAGTACGTGGAACTGGCAAACACCCAGTACTACGGCTGGGCGCTCGTCAACCGGGATCAACTGCTGCCGACCCGCGGCCAGCTCCAGCGTGCCGAGGAAGTGACCAACAAATTCCGCGAACGTATCGGCAACAAGATGCGCATCTTCTACGTGGTCCCCGACTATTACGAAGAACGCCCGAAGGCGTGCATGAAGGGCTGGGGCGCTCTGTTCCTCACGGTCACCGCCGACGGCGTAGCGCTGCCCTGTCACGAGGCGCGCATGCTTCCGGGGCTCACTTTTCCGAATGTGCGAGAACACGACCTGGGCTGGATCTGGTACGACTCCCCCGCGTTCAACGCCTATCGCGGCGACTCCTGGATGCAGGAGCCCTGCCGCTCCTGCCCGGAAAAAGTGAAGGACTTCGGCGGCTGCCGCTGCCAGGCCTACCTGCTGACCGGGGATGCGACCAATACGGATCCGGTATGCGGATTGTCGCCTTTGCACCACCTCGTCACCGACGTCGTCGCCAAGGCGCAGACGCCCGCGCCGAAAGCCGACGTCAAGCCGATCCTGTTCCGCGACGACAAGAATTCGCGCGCCTTGAGCAAGACGCCGGTCTAGCGTCCGGTTCGGCTGATTCGTGGCTGAAAACCATACGAGAATCGGCGCCATGAGCCCGGCGCCCGCTGAGCTGCTGGCCGTGAAGGCCAGCGGACTCGTCAAGCGTTACGGCGATGTGCTCGCCGTCGACCGCCTCGATCTGGAAATCCCAACCGGGCAATTCTTCGGGCTGCTCGGTCCGAATGGCTCCGGCAAGACTTCGACCATCCACATGCTGGCCACCCTGATTCGCCCCAGCGGCGGCAGCGCCAGCGTGTACGGACACGATGTCGTGCGCGATGCAGTCAGGACGCGCGCATCGATCGGTCTCGTGTTCCAGGAATCCGCGCTCGACCGCACCTTGTCCGTCGCGGAAAACCTGCGCTTTGCCGGCCTGTTGTACAACCTGCCTGCCAGGATCATCGAGCAACGTTGCGCGGAACTGCTCGAGCTGTTCGGTCTTGCCGACAAGCGCAACCGGCCGGTCGGATCGCTGTCCGGCGGCATGCGCCGCGCTCTGGACATCGTGCGCGGCGTCATTCATCATCCGAAAATTCTGTTTCTGGACGAGCCGACCATCGGACTCGACCTGCCGAACCGGCGCAAGATCTGGCGCTTCATCGAAAATCTGCGCGCGCACACCGGGATGACCGTCCTGCTGACCACGCACTATCTCGAGGAAGCGGACGCTTGCGACCGGGTCGCCTTCATCAAGGGCGGCAAGCTGGTGAAAAGCGGTTCCCCAGCGGAAATGGTCGCGGGCCTCGGGCGCTATATCGTCGAAATCGAAAGTTCCGACGCCAAAGCACTCGCGCAGCGCCTCGAGCCCACGCTCGGGGCCTGCCTGCTCGACGGCGATGTGGCCAATTTCCGCTATGCGGATGAGGATGTGGTCCGGCTCGCGGGGCTGCACTCCGAACCCGGCGCCCATATCCGCGCAGTGCGCTGGCGGGAGCCCAATCTCAACGACGTATTCCTGTGGGTCGCGGAAGGAAAAGCCTGATGGCGCATTGGCGGCCGGTTTACGCAGTGCTGGAGCGCGAGGTGGTGCGCATGTTCCGCCAGCGCACGCGGCTGGTATCCGCGATGGTGCGGCCGATGATCTGGCTGTTCGTGATCGGCGCCGGATTCGGCGCGGTATTGCAGCAGGCCGGCGGGGTCAGTTACCAGCAATTTCTGGTTCCCGGCGTATTGGGCATGACGATGTTGTTCGGCGCCATGCTCGCTGCGCTGACGATGGTGTACGACAAGGAATCCGGCGTCATGCGCATGTTGATCGTCGCCCCTTTCCCGCATTACTGGATCGTCGTCGCCAAGATGCTGTCGGCGGCCCTGGCCGCGGTCTTGCAGGCGCTGCTGTTGCTGATTTTGCTGGCGGTGCTGGGCTATCTGGACGCGCAAACGCGCTTCGTCCTGCTGCTTGTGGGGCTGGTGGCGACCTCCGCGGCTTGTGCCGGCATCGGCATGCTGGTGGCCGCCTTTACCCGCACGCTGGACAACTTCGCCGCGATCATGAATTTCGTCATCTTCCCGGTTTTTTTCCTGTCCGGATCGCTGTACCCGGTAAGCCGTTTGCCCGCTGCGCTCAAGGCCGTGGCCCTGATCAATCCCTACACTTACGGGGTGGATCTGCTCAAGCATGCGGTCCTCGGCGTGCTTCCTTCCGGCATGGGGGCGGATTTCGCAATATCGACGGATATCGCAGTGCTGGCCGGATTTACGGCGGCGGCATTGCTTGTTGCAAGCTGGCGATTCTCCCGCGAGAGCGCCTACGAACCGATGATCCACATCCTCACCGGGAAGCGCGAAGGCTAAACCCACGAACCGGAACCAACCATGAAGGCCCTGGTGTCTTCACGGTGAAATGCTGGTCCCGGGCCAGAGCATGAAACACACCGGCGCAGCGGTCAATGGTGATGGCCTTCCGGGCCATGCACGTGGCCGTGACGCAGTTCTTCGCGGGTAGCGGCACGCACTGCGGTCACCGTGCCTGAGAACACGAGCGTTTGTCCGGCCAGTGGATGGTTGCCATCGACGACGACCTTTTCATCCGCGATTTCCGTCACCGTGTAAAGGGCATAATCGCTGGAGCCCTCGATCGCGCCTTCGAACTGCATGCCGACCGAAATGTTTTCCGGAAACAGATTTTTCGGCTCCGTGCGCACCCTATCCGCTGCGTATTCCCCGAAGGCGTCGTCCGGCTCAAGCGTCACCTTGCAGCGATCACCGACCTGCTTGCCCTGCAGTGCGATTTCCACCAGCGCAAAGATGCCGTCATAACCGCCATGGAGATAGGTGATTGGCACCTTGGTTTCTTCGATGACTTTGCCGCTGGTATCCGACAATTCGTAATGCAGAGACACCACCGTATCCTTGCCGATCTGCATGCTCAGCCCAACTCCTTGACCAGGTCTAAAACATCGGACGCATGTCCGCGAGCATTGACTCCGTATAGGATGTGTCGCAGCGCGCCGTTCTTGTCGATGACGAATGTCGAGCGCACTATGCCGCGCCTCGTTACCTTGCCCTGCACCTGCTTGTTCTGCACCACGCCGTACTGCTCGCAGACCTCGCCTTCCGCGTCCGCCAGCAGTTGCACCGCGAGGCCGTGCTTGTCGCGGAAGGCGCCATGGCTCATGCAATCGTCCATGCTCACGCCCAGCACCACGGTGTCGAGATCGAGGAATTCATCCTGCAGATCGCTGAAATCGATGGCTTCCAGCGTGCAGCCGGGCGTGTCATCCTTCGGATAAAAATACAGCACTACGTTATGGACGCCGCGAAAGGCGCTCAGACTGACTACATTCATATCGCCATCGGGCAGGTCGAAGGCGGGTGCAGATTGACCTACTGTCAGCATGACAAACTCCGCTCGGATTCCGAACGGATTCTAACCGATTTCAAAAGCGACAATATCGCCCGCGCGTACGCCCGCGGCGATAAGATGGCGGCAATGAACAATCGGCTTCTCGGCGGCCTGCCGGCCGCGACATTTCTGCGCCGACACTGGCAGAAGCAACCGCTGCTCGTGCGCGGCGCCCTGCCCGGCTTTAGCGGTTTCCTCGATCTCGGCGACATGATCGATCTGGCCTGCAGCGATCATTGCGAGTCGCGGCTGGTTGTGCGCGGCGCCGATCGCTGGGCCGTGGAACATGGCCCCTTCGAGCGCAAGCGATTTTCCCGCCTGCCGGCGCGCAACTGGACGTTGCTGTTGCAGGGCCTCGAGCAGATGCTGCCGGCCGCCCGCCAGCTCCTGTCGCGCTTCGACTTCATCCCGTATGCCCGGCTCGACGATCTGATGCTCAGTTACGCGCCCGCGGGCGGTGGTGTCGGTGCGCACTTCGATTCCTACGATGTGTTCCTGCTGCAGGGTCCGGGCCGGCGGCAATGGCGGGTAGGCCGTCCACGCGATCTGGCTCTGGTGGAAGCGGCGCCGCTGAAAATCCTCAAGCGCTTTTCACCCGACGGACAATGCCTGCTGCACGCGGGCGACATGCTCTATCTGCCGCCGCAGTTTGCTCACGAGGGCGTTGCGGTGGAGGCCTGCTACACGTACTCGATCGGCTTCCGCGCACCTTCGCACCGCGAACTCGTGTCCCAGTTCCTGATTTTCCTGGAGGACAGGCTCAACGGCGACGGCGGCGGCCGCTACAGCGATCCGGATTTATCCTTGCAGAGGCATCCGGCGCAGCTTGGCGAGCGCATGATCGCGAAAGTCGAGCGCATTCTGCGCGACATAAGCTGGACGCAGCGCGATGTGGCCGAATTTCTTGGCGGCTATCTGACCGAACCCAAACCGCACGTCGTGTTCGCTGCGCCGCGCAAACCGCTTTCGGAAATCGCCTTTTCGCGCGCCTCGCGCCGGGATGGCGTGGAACTCGCGCTTGCCTCCCTGATGCTCTACGGCAAGGCGAATCTTTTCATCAATGGCGAGCACTACGAAATGAACAAGGTTGTGGCAACGCCGATGCGCCTGCTTGCCGATACGCGCCGGCTGGCGGGAAATCGGATTGCATCGAAAGCCCCGCTCACCGCTATGCTTTACCGCTGGTATCGCGCCGGTTATATTTGCTTGTCCAAATCCTAGCTTGGCCGAATCCTGGCTTGTCCGAATCCGAATCTTAGCCCCGCAGGCCGACTCCGATGGCAGAAGAACCCAACCCGCAGCACTCGCCGATCTTCGGCAATGCCGAGTATCAGGCGGCAGTCGACACGATTCTGCGCAAGGCCTCGAGCAGAATCCGAATTTTCGATCATACGCTGGGAAAGGAATTCAACTCCTCCGGACGCGTCGAGCAGCTGCGCCGCTTTCTGCTCGCAAGCCGGCGCAACAGCCTGCAGATCGTGCTGCACGAGAGCCGGACCATGGATCGCGACTGCCCGCGGATATTGCGTCTGCTGCGCACCTACGGCCACTCGATCAGCATTCACGAGACCCATCCAACGGCCAAGTCGGTTTACGATCCCTTCGTCATCGTCGATGAGCGCAGCTTCGTGCATCGCTTCCACTTCGACGAGATGAGGGGGCTGTTCGCCCTGGACGACCCGATCGGCACGCATGCATTCATCGAGCGTTTCGCGGAAATATGGGAGGCCTCGTCGCCGGCCGTGTCCGCCACGACACTGGGTCTTTGATCAGCGGCGTCTTTGATCAGCGGCGTCTTTGACCGGCGGCGATCAGTCGATTTGCCGCCAGGCAAGCCCTTCGTCCTGATCGGCTACCGCAATCCATTCCGGCGCGCAATTCATGACTG
>Ga0315278_10000418_pt1 | contig 37548 bp, 35 predicted proteins | sample YL17G06_0_MG_FD_203880 | JGI IMG/M metagenome (GOLD analysis project Ga0315278, IMG submission 203880) | Sediment microbial communities from Yellowstone Lake, YNP, Wyoming, USA - YL17G06_0 | ecosystem: Environmental > Aquatic > Freshwater > Lake > Sediment | place: USA: Wyoming | collected... | reverse complement strand
CAAACGGGAGACCATTAACCGAAGGAGAACTGAGTACCGAAAAGCAGTTGCCATGAGGCAAAGTGTGTCTTAGCTTAAGGAGCAACGTGTCCGACTTGTTTGACGACATACACGGGTCGTTTCTGACTCCACACTATACGCAGAAGCGTCGGAAGGACGGGAGCGTCAATCGAATTCCGTACTACCGCTGTACCAAGACCATGCACCTGAGCAACGATGTTTGTCGAGTGCGCAGCCTGAGTGCAGACAGAATTGAGGAAGCTGTAATCGACAATCTGGCCGAACTCAGCAAGAACGAGCGATACCTGAGCAGGTCTATTGACGAGCTGAACCGCGATATTGGCAAGAACCTGAAGCCGCTCTATCAGGAGGAAGCGTCGTTGAAGGCGCGCCTCAGTGAAATTGAAGGAGAGATCGACCAGTTTGTGCAGGCCTTGGGAAAAGGCAAGATTAGCATAGACCGCCTGGAGAAGGAAATCGAGTCGCGAGAGCAGGATCGAGTATTGCTGAAGAGCCAATTAGACTACGTCCAGCAGAAAATTCGCCAGTCAGCCATTCCAGAATTCGATGCCGCAATAGTCAGAAAGAACCTTGCCGACTTCCAAGCCGCTTTTGGTGGATTGACTTCTCGTGAGCAGGCTGAGGCCCTGAAATGTATCCTCAAGGCCGTCACCGTGTTCCCGGAAAAGATTGTGTTGGACGTGTTCGACTTGCCCGAATTCAAGCCAGGTTCGCAGAACCGTCCAATGAAGCTCCCCCGGCTGGACTCGAACCAGCGACCCGCTGATTAACAGTCAGCTGCTCTACCAGCTGAGCTACAGGGGAGTATCGACTACAGCGCCCTCTCAGGGAGGGCAGCCGCCATTATAGCCCTTTTCGACAAATTGTCAACGATTTTTAGGCCACCCCTCCCCAAATGCCGCCTCAGAAACTCAGTTCAAGCGGTTGAACAACAGCACATTGACTACGCAGTCTCAGGACCCCCAATTAACCGGCGAAACAGTTTGCCCCGATTTTCGTAGAATCGATAAGAAGCGGCCTGATGCCGGACACCAAACCTAGAGGCGACATATGAAAAAGCACACGACACTTGTACTGATGACGGCACTCCTGGCGGTGGTGGCTTTCTCCATCGCACTTGCCGGTTCCCGATCCGCTGCCTGGCTGGGCATTTATACTCAGGAAGTAGACGAAGACGTGGCCGAGACATTCTCCCTGTCCACCGAGCGAGGAGCCATTATCACTGAAATCGTCGACGATTCTCCCGCGGAAGAGGCCGGATTGGAGGAAGATGATATCATCATCTCCTGCGACGGCAAGGTGGTTCGTGACGATGATGACCTTACTGACCTGGTGTCGGACTCTCGCCCGGGCGACACGGTTAGTCTGACGATTATTCGGGATGGCAAGGAACAGCAAATTAAGGCAGAACTGGGTCGTCGACCACGCTCAAACGGCTGGTATGGTGACCGGGGTCACTTTGAGGTTCCTCGCCCGCCCAGGATGCCTAAGATGCCGGCGCTACCCTCGCCGGTAGTACTGGGGACCTACTCGTACTCCTTTGACGACGAGTACCCATACATTGGCGTCAGTCTGCTGGAAGTTTCCAAACGGACGGCCGAAAGCCTCGGCTCCGACAGAAGCGGGGTTCTGATTGATGACGTCGAGAAGAACTCCCCGGCGGAGAAGGCCGGATTGCAGGCGGGCGATTTGATCGTGGCCATTGACGATGAGAAGATTTTCGACGCCGAAGACGTTCAGGAAATTGTTGGCGACAAGGACGAAGGCGATACTGTCCGGATAACCTACTTGCGTAATCGGCAGAAGGCGACCGCTGCTGTCACGGTGGCGATCGATGAGGACGGCCGTTCTTTCGGTCATTCGGGTGTTTTCAGGATGCCGGACCTGCCGGATATTGATATTATGACCCCACAGCTCAAAGGTCTTCACTACGGACGGAGTTGGGATTCTGATCGGTTCGATTCGGACGAGTACCACGAGGCCATGAAAGAGTACAAAGAGGAGCTGAAGCAGCTCAAAATCGAAATGGAAGAATTGAAGAAATCTCTGCACTGATGAGTATAAGAGGCAATTAGTTGTTTCCTTTCGAGCACGCTCAAGCCCCGCCTTCGCGGGGCTTTTCTCTTTTGCGCAAACCCTCTTGAGCAACTTTGAGAGGACAGCCATCGAAAATCCATCTGCGGGACTCTAGCTAATGTCCAGTAAGCCAACAGGTTTTCCAGAATCATCACTCGCCCAGACTGCTCGAGGGAACCGTCCGGAGTTCAGATAGGCTTTCATGTTGCGCCCTAATCCGATTATTCTATATTGACATCAGGAGGCACAGGTCATGACCTCAATCGAATCTATCATAAACAGGCAGCTTCTCAAGTGGGAACTTGAGAGAAAAGAATCCGAAATGGCGACACCGAGCCGACCCCAACCGGCACCCATCGTTACAATCAGTCGCCAGACTGGCAGTCGCGGCTCGTACTTTGGTTCGCGGTTGGCCCTGCGACTCGGCTACCAGCGTCTCCATCGCGAAGCGATCGACCTGGTCTGCAAATCATCGGGCTATCGGAAACGCATCATCGAATCTCTGGATGATCGTCTCCGCAGTCGACTGGAGTTGCTGGCGGAATCGATTGTCACTGGCCAGGCGGTCGATTCCAGCGACTACGCGCGACACCTGTGTCAGGTGGTCCTGTCGATGTCTCAGCTTGGCGGGGTAATACTGATGGGCCGGGGCGGGAGTTTCATTCTTGGGCCGGAGCGCGGATTTCATATGCGAGTGGTCTGTCCGCGCGAAAGACGAATCGAGAATCTCGTCAAATACAAACAATTGTCCGCCGTTGAGGCCGCAGCGAGCGTCGATGAATCCGATGCTGATCGGCGCAAGTTCGTGTCACAGCTTTTCGACCGCGAGATCGATGATCCTCACCACTACGATTTGACGCTCAATTCCTCGTTTATGGATGTCGAAGAAATGGTCGAAACCGCAGCCGTGGCCATCAAGGCCAAGATGTCCAAGCTGACCTGGCTCGATCACGATCAGGCGTAGCCTGCTTCGCGGAGAAGTTATCAAAACTGTCCGGTGCGGAGCATCACGAGCGTGCAGGCGCGCACGACCTCGATCCCAACGGCTTCAAGTCTAGCCGCTAGGTTTTCATTCTCGGAGCCCGGGTTGAAAATCACCCGCCTCGGCTTCAGACCGACAATACGATCGTACTCACCGTCGGAGATCTTTTCATTCACATAGCAAGTCACGGTATCAACCGGCTCCTTGATATCTGACAGCGATTTCAATGCCGGTACGCCATCGACTGTGTGCCCGGACGGGTGTACCGGTATCGGTGTGTGGCTGTACTCCTTGAGCATCCTGACCGCCTTGAAAGAATAACGCTCCTCGTTGGTCGAGGCGCCCAACACAGCTACGGTTGAATTGGCTGGTGCATTGTGCATATGCTCGGTCACTCCTTTAGATATGTAGGGCAGGAGCACGGGGGTCCTGCCACTGTTGGCAGGTTCGAAGACGGACCTGCCCTACTAAACTGAAAACACTCGCGCGGTTTCCGGAAAAACCGGTTGCCCTGCAATCACACTATTGGCAATATCCCGTGCGGGTCGAATTTCGCCTTGATCTTGCGCGAATAAATGACGTCAACATCCTGGCTGGATTCGTCAAGCCCGCACAGAAAATGCGCGCGGTCAATCGGCTTCATTTTCATTGTTGCGAATTCTTCGGCCGCGGTCGACGGCACCACCCTGAAAGTGGCGCTCACAATCAGTCCAAGCAGTCCCCATGAAGGGGCGTAGACCTTGACTACATCATATCCTGACACCGATTTGAAACAGATCGAGCCGAGTTTGATTACCTCGCCCTGCGGAGTGACGATCTCGGACTGAATGAAATACTTCTTGAGCGACAGATCATGACCGTTCAGCTCGGCAGTCAGATTCACCGCCACCGCTCCTCCGGCTGATCCCACGTACGGCAGACTGGCATGAGGAAGGAAGAGCTTCTTCTCGGTTAGGCTGAGCATCAGTTCCCGCAAGGGATAGCCGGAGCCAATTTTGACATATAAGTCGGCGTCGCTGATTTCGTGTATCGCGTTTAGGCGGTCGGTGCGGACAATGACCAGATCGGCGAATCGGTCACCAACCGGATCGATGTTGTTACCGAATCCGGTGATGTACAGGCGCTGTTTCTCGCGCACCGCGAGTTTGAACAGGCGGGCGGCTTCGTCGGCTGATTCCGGATGAAATGTCGGCAGTCGTTTCTGCCAGGTCAGGCGATCATCGGGGAACTCGGCGTCGATTGCACGGAGAAACGTATCCAGTCGAGACATGGGGGAATTATAAGGATTGTGGGTGCTCTGTCAATCGGATAGGAGCCACACCCAACCTGCAATTCTTGAGAAAACCCCGGGATCCGCCGTAGCGAACTGTCAATCACGAGAAGGAGGCGCACTCGCAAGAAGGCGATACCTTACTTTGACTGCGTGGATGCCTTCTCGATGATTCCACTCACAGCTTGCCGGGCCGCCGCATCAATGCTTCCCCCGTAAGTCCCGCCGCTCCCGTGCGCGAGCGAAAGCCCTGACCTACAATCCAAGATCAGAATCTCAAGGCCGAAGAACTTGGGGCCCTTGTCATACCGCAAACTGACGGGACTGGGTGAGTTCCAGACTACTATGGCATCGACAGAGGATTGCTCCGCAATCCTGGCGCCCTCCTCGGTGTTCCAGCCGGCTTTGGACTCGCTCGCCGAGCTCGCGAACGCGGTCAGCTCAGGAATGAAAGTAACTGTGGCACCATGCATCTTCTCCATGAGCGACAACACTATTACCTTGCTTATTTTGTCACTCCAATATTGCTCAAGCGCAGTTGTGGGAGTTTCTCTCGGAACCACTGCCAGGCGTTTATAAGAGAGCAATTCCGGTAACACAGACCACTTTGCGCCGGGACCTGATGGCCTGGGCGTGCAACAACAGATGCCCGCTAAGAGAAGACACCAAATCGCAGGAAGCCAGCAGGTCCGTTTTGTCATAGTACTCATCCGATAACTCCTTTCTGATAGCACCTTATGAGTGCGACTCCGACAAGCCAAAGGCAGATGGAATTGTCCTCTGTCCTCAAGCCGTAATCCCGTGATGAATTGCTGCTCATACGATGAAAAAGAACAGGTGCCAGAGCAACTACTATTTCAAGACAAGAGTGCTATGTGCACGGGGGACCTCCCGAGGCTGACCCGAGTCCGATGCCAGACTGCGGCTATGATGGATCAGACGGGGATGTCTGTTCCCAAAAAACGACAAAAGAACCCGGCAGATGAGGACATCTGCCGGGCACCAGCATTGGCAGAACCACAAGGGGTTCTACCCTGCTTCGCTGCAACAACCCCTTATACCCATCGTATAGAACAACTGGGGCTTAAAGCGACGGAAGCTGGACCGCCCATAGTTTGTTTCCGCTGCCAGGCCCTGTTGTCACAAAGACACCTTCAACTTTGCTCCGGAGCAAGCATGCTTAAACACTACTTTGTAACTGCACTGAGGGCGGCCTTCCGTCAAAAAGTACAAACGGCCATTAACCTAACCGGGTTGGTCATCGGGATTGCCGCCAGTACCCTTATCTATCTGTGGGTTCTTGATGAATCGAGCTATGACCACTTTCATGTCAACGCCGATTCCCTGTACCGGATAGAGCAGGATCATCGCGTATCGGGGGAAATCTTTCACGTTAACGTAACCTGTGAACCACTGGGACAGGCAGCGAGGGAGGAAATCCCCGAGATTGTAAACGCTACCCGATTTGGCTTTCTGGATGAGGTCCTATTGAGACAGGGCGAGAAGGCGGTGTATGAAAGTCAGGCTGCATATGTCGATCCATCGTTTCTCACCATGTTTTCCTATCCTCTCGTCGAAGGTGACTCAGCGCGAGCGCTGACTGACCCATCCTCGGTAGTGATTTCCCGCTCGCTTGCCAACAAGCTCTTTGGGCGTGACAGAGATATCCTGGGTGAGACCCTCACCCTGAACAACGAACATCAGTTGTTTGTGACAGGTGTTTCAGAGGACGTTCCCTCCAATTCACTTCTCCCCTTCAATCTTCTGGTCTCGGCCGCCTTTGCCCGAACAGCAGGGATGGCGGGTGACTCCTGGATGTCCAATACCGTGGTGACCTATGTGCAGCTTGTGCCCTCGGCTGTTGCCTCTGAAGTGGCCGAGAAGCTCTCGGCTCTGCTTTTTCTGCGCACATCGGACGGTCAGACGATCTCGGACTTACCGAAAACGAATCGCGGCACACCGAATTGGACAGCCGCGTGCACGCTCCGACCGGTTCCCGACGTCTATCTGACAGGGTATTTCGGCTACAGTAGGTCGACCGGTAGAATGCAGAACGTCTACATCCTCTCCGGGATCGGGTTGATGGTCTTGCTCATAGCCTGCATCAACTTTGTCAATCTGACCGTTTCGCGGGCTACCCGACGGGGACACGAGGTTGGGCTCAGGAAAACGGTTGGGGCCGTGCGCTCGCAACTCGCCTTTCAGTATTTTGGAGAGACGTTGGGCTTGCTGGTGCTGGCGGCGTCGATCGCACTGTTCCTCGTGTATCAGATTCTGCCCTCGTTCAACGCCTGGAGCGGCAAACAATTGTCCCTTGACTTGTTTGGAGACCCCATCCTGTCTGCGGGTATTCTTGCGATCATACTCGTCACCGGCCTTGCGGCCGGAATTTATCCGGCTCTTGTGCTTTCGTCATTTCGACCCCGGGCGTTTCTCGGCGGCCAGGTACCGATCACACCATTGGGACAAGCGGTCCGCCGGCTGACAGTCGCCTTGCAGTTCGTCATTTCCGCTATCCTGCTCGTCGGTACCGGGGTGGCATACCAGCAAGTGAACTATCTGAATTCGAAAAGTCTGGGGTACGACCCCTCCAACCTTGTCACGCTCCAGATGCGCGGCGACATGGCTTCAAGATACGAAACCTTTCGCCAGCGGCTCAGAGATGACGCCAACGTGCTGGGCGTGACCGGCGCATGGCAACACCCCGCGTACAACGGCGCCAACACGTCAAGCGTGGTGTGGCCGGGGAAGGATCCGGAAGTTGATAACCTTATCGGAGTTAACCGCGTCGATTTCGAGTTCCTGGAGACTATGGGAATCGTGATGCTGGAAGGTAGGACTTTTGACCGCCGGATCCCCAGTGACTCCATCAGCAGCTGTGTCATCAATGAGGAGTTCGCCCGGCTGATCACGGAAGAACCAGCTCTGGGAGCCAACATCGCCGCAAGAGGTAAGACGTTCACTGTCATTGGCGTAACCAAAAGTTTCCACCGTACTCCCCTCACGGAGGAGATTGAACCGACGATGCTCACAGTCAACCGCGAACTCATCCAATGGGTCATGATTCGTATGCCCGGTGAAAACCGCGCGGCCGGCCTGGCGGCCATCGAGCGAGAATTTGCTGCCGTCTACCCCGACTATCCGTTTGACCATGCGTTCTTCGACAGCACGCTGGACGATATGTACGGATCACAGGAGCAACTAGCCCGAGTTCTGGAGGTGTCAGGATTGGTGGCAATAGTGATCGCCTGCCTGGGTATGTTTGGACTCGCGTCGTTTTCCGCCGAACGCCGTCTTAAGGAAATGGCGGTCCGCAAAGTTCTGGGTGCATCAAGCAGGCGGTTGTTTGGTCTGCTGGCTAAGGAATACCTGATCGTGGTGGCTTTGGCAAACCTGGTAGCTGCGCCAATCACCTTCTATCTGGTGGGTAATTGGCTCGAGGGTTTCCCCTACCGGGTCACTTTCGATCCCATGCTCTTCCTGATGGCAGCTCTATGCACAATCATGGTAGCCTTGATCGCGGTGAGCAGTCAGTCAATCAAGGCGATCAACAATTCGCCGTCGGTGGTGCTGAAGACTGAGTAGGTGCCAGTTTTCTCTTTCCGATGAAAAAAGCCCGGTCGTTTTCGACCGAGCTTTTCAGTTGGCAGGACCGCAGGGGTCCTGCCCTACGTTTTCAGGGGCGTATTAGTACATGTCGCCCATGCCGCCGCCACCAGGCATCGGAGGCATTGCTTTCTTCTCTTCCGGCTTTTCGCAAATCACCGCTTCGGTGGTAAGGAGCAGGCCGGCAATCGAAGCCGCATTCTCCAGCGCGGTGCGCGTGACCTTGGTCGGGTCAATAACGCCCGCCTTGAACAGGTCTTCGTACTTGTCGGTAAGCGCATTGTAGCCAAAGGCGCCTTTCTCAGCGGCCACTCTGTTGACCACAATCGAGCCCTCGACTCCCGAGTTCTGAGCGATCTGACGGATCGGCTCTTCCAGTGCCTTGCGCACGATCCGGATACCGACCATCTCTTCTTCGTCGGCTTTCATCGCGTCGAGCGCAGACATGGCGCGCAGGAAAGCCACGCCGCCGCCCGGAACGATACCTTCCTCGACCGCAGCGCGAGTGGCGTGCAGAGCGTCTTCAACCCGAGCCTTCTTCTCTTTCATCTCGGTCTCGGTCGCGGCTCCGACATTGATCACAGCCACACCGCCGGCCAGCTTGGCCAGCCGTTCCTGCAGCTTCTCGCGATCGTAGTCAGACGTCGTGTCTTCGATCTGCTTCTTGATCTGGCCGATACGGGCCTTGATATTTGCCTTGTCGCCGGCGCCTTCCACGATCGTGGTGTTGTCCTTGTCGATCGTGATCTTCTTGGCCTGACCGAGATCACTGAGCACGGCGTTCTCAAGTTTGAAACCGATCTCTTCAGAGATCACTTTGCCGTTAGTCAGGGTGGCGATATCCTCGAGCATCGCTTTGCGGCGATCACCAAAACCAGGGGCCTTCACTGCGGCGACCTTGAGCGTGCCGCGCAGTTTGTTGACCACCAAAGTAGCCAGCGATTCACCCTCAATGTCTTCGGCGATAATCATGAGCGGACGACCGGATTGGGCGACTTTCTCCAGAAGCGGCAGCAGGTCCTTCATGCTGGAGACCTTCTTGTCGTGGATCAGAATGTACGGATCCTCCAGCACGGCCTCCATAGCGTCCGGATTAGTGACAAAATACGGCGAGACATAGCCGCGGTCGAACTGCATCCCCTCAACCACTTCAAGAGTGGTCTCAGCGGTCTTGGCTTCCTCGACCGTGATAACGCCGTCCTTGCCGACTTTCTCCATCGCCTCGGCAATCAGGTCACCGATCTGGCGGTCGTTGTTGGCCGAGATAGTGCCGACCTGAGAAATCTCCTCTTTATTGGAGACTTCTTTAGACATCTTCTTGATGGCTTCGTTGACCGTCACTACGGCCTTGTCGATACCGCGCTTGAGCGACATCGGGTTGTGACCGGCGGTCACACTCTTGAGACCCTCGCGGAAAATCGACTGGGCCAGCAGCGTGGCGGTCGTGGTGCCGTCGCCCGCATCCTCAGAGGTCTTGGACGCTACTTCCTTGACCATCTGGGCGCCCATATTCTCGAACGCGTTTTCCAGTTCGATCTCTTTGGCTACCGTGACGCCGTCCTTGGTGATGGTCGGCGAGCCATATTTCTTATCGATAGCGACGTTGCGGCCGCGCGGGCCGAGCGTAACTTTTACTGCGTCAGCCAGCTTGTCCACACCGATCTTGAGGTGGGCGCGGGCTATGGCATCGAATTCAATTAGTTTCGACATAGCAAATATCTCCCTGTTCTCTCGTTAGCTGTTCATTATGATCGCAAAGATGTCCGACTCGCGCATGATCAGGTACTCGTCGGTGCCGACCGAAACCTCGGTACCGGAGTACTTGCCATAAAGGACACGGTCGCCCTTCTTGACCTGCATGGCGATAGTCTTGCCGTCATCAGTTATCCGACCCGGCCCGATTTCCATGATTTCACCCTGCATCGGCTTTTCCTTAGCGGTATCGGGGATGATGATGCCGCCCTTCTTGACTTCGAGTTCTTCCAGCGGCTTGACCACGACACGGTCAGCAAGCGGTTTCATTTTCATGACTGCCCTCCAGTATGGAGCTAAAGTTTAGGTTACTGTTTCACCATTTCTTGTTAGCACTCACATCGATTGAGTGCTAACTGCATTCAATAAGCATTTAACGTGGAATTTGTCAAGTGGTTCCAATGAAAAAATGTCAGCAATTGGCGATCTTTCTGCCGGATACCTGCCATTATGGCAGTTATTGTCAACGGCGCTGGTTCCCGATATGGCACCTTCGTGAATTCGCGTAACCCCTTGTCACTTATTGGGCGACAAGCAATCAGCGCAAAACCAATTGCCAAATCGGTCTAATTAGGTATACTTTGTTAAGTACTAACCTGTAGGTCCGAAGCTGATGATAAATGGCCTTGTCATTGAGTCTGTAAAGGTATCTCTATCATTCGAAGAGAGGTATATCCTATGCGCGTGACGTTGATGAAATACGCTGTCATTGCGGGTTTCCTGGTACTGGCTAAGGCAGAGGAGATCTCAGCTCAAACCGAGTCGCCGTATGTTCGCACCGCCTGGGCGAATGTTGACTACGGCATGCCAAGGTATAATAGCATTGGTGATTTGTGTGTCGACCGCTTCGGCAGCGTTTACACCCGCACCTTGTTATACCATGGGGAGGTTCTGAGAAAGTTTGACAGCAAGGGGGCTCTGAAATTCTCTAACCCATTGAGCAGCTGGCACGACCCGAATGCTTATTTCCCTTGGTACATGGACCATCACCTGGCCGCCGACGCCAACGGTAACATTCATGTAGCAAGTCTCGAGGCGGACTGGAGCCATCCTATTGGCCTGGATGCAAATTACATTGTCTACTCGCTTGACAGTCTGGGAGCTCTGCGCTGGTTATATCGTTATGACCCCTATTACCTCAATAATCCTGGTATCCGCGACTCCAAGATTGCCACAGGAAGACGAGGGCAGGTTTATGTTGCCCTGGGAGACGGATTTCCGTATGAGTACTGTGAGGATGGGGGCGTCTTTTGTGTAAAGGACATCAACCTGCTGGTCTTCGATTCTCTGGGGAATGGACCGGTCTTTCATAGCTTCAATAACGACAATAACTGGGAGAGCATCCTAACGGGGATGTTGGTTGACTCCTCTGGAAATCCACTGGTTTACGGCAATGCCTACAGTGATTCAGAGGGCAATCATTCTGCGATTGTAAAATTCGATCCGGACGGATCACGACTGGGCGATGTCAGTGCGCATGCGTGGATCAGCGACGTGGCTCTCGACCTCCACAACAACATCTACGCTGTCTCACTCGGATACGATAACGAGGGCGGCTTTCTGATGAAGTTCGATAGCAACCTGGTGTTCCAATGGGAAGTACAGCTGTCGGACATGTTCACACCCCATCAGGTCCTCGTTGATACGGGCGGCAATGCGGTAGTCATTAGCAACGGTGTCTTCTCCTCTTACTACGAGCCAATGGGTGCCAGAAAATTCAGGCCCGACGGAAGTCTGGCCTGGTCTCTTGCCTGGTCCTCGCTAGACTTCAAACCGATCGTAGCGGCCATGGATCCGGCCGGAAATGTCTACACGGCCGACTGTGCCGGCGCCCTGCGGTGCTATGACCCCGACGGACAGGAACGGTGGAGCACTCCTCTGTCGCCGAATGGGCCGGTGTCGCTCTGGCCGGATCCGGGCGGGTTTCTCACTCTGGACAAGTGCGGCAGCATCTATTTTGGTGGTACACTTACGTTGAGCGGTAATAACCTACAGCCCACAATTACCGCCAAGTATGTTCAACAGAAATCGCTGGTCATTCGGGATGCGCTCGAGCAACCGATTCCCGATCGCGAATTTGCCCTGATACGAGTGAGTAACAACCCTCCGGTATACTCTGAGGACACGCTAGGTCTATTCCAGAGCGACAGCATCGGGGCACTGGTTCTTCCGTTTGTCGGAACAGAAGGGTTTCTGTTCCCTCAGACAGCACTCAATCAGGAAGAGGATACGCTCCACATCGGCGACACGGTCAAGATCGCGAAGCTTACATTTACACAGTTGGCGGCTCGTCACGAGGGCGTCCTGGGATCAAGGTTTACAGTGCACCTTGACAACGGCGTTTTCTTGCCAGGGGACACCCTCGTCTTTGATACACTTACCGAAGGGGGACCGCAGGACATCTTTCTCCGCCATACTGAGTACCGCTACAACCTGCTCGCCTCGGTTGAATGGGACGCGGAAGAGTCATACCTTCAGGGTCTCACCGCCGATTTCAAACAGATGTCGAATTACCTGTATGATGTCAGCGATGGTCAGGTGCGCTTGGACACGGTGGTGATTCTGGATGACCGGTCGCTCTGGAACGAAGCCGATATCAGGATCAGCGCCAGCAATGTCTACTGGCCGAATGCCGGGATCATGGGTATCGCGTGGTCCGGCTTCCCACCGATTACAATGCCGCGAAAGTGGTTTGGCGACCCAGACACCTGCCGGGTCTTCAGCTACCTGCTGCATCCGTTAATGGATGGTGTTTCGGATAACTACCGCACTATCGGGCATGAACTGGGTCACTACGGTCTCGGGTTCAGCGATGAATACGTGTTTGTGGACGGCGCGGGGAAGCTGCTACCTGAGACGGCGCGATGCAGTTCGCTGCCAGCAGGCAATTACGGGTTCATGGACCACCACTATGATCGCCCGTACTTCGGAGTCCTGGCGTCGGAGATGTCGAGCGAATACCGGTATCAAGACGGTACCTGCCGGAATACGATGCAATGGTACGACAACTCCCAATCGTGCTGGGACGATTTCGAGCGCTGGGCGCAGGGGCCTCGCGATGGGATATATGTCCCGATTTTGAAACCGTCAGTGACCGATTCCACCGAGCGCATAACGCCTACCGGTTTGAATTATTTCCCCGGTCCGAACGACGATCTGTATAATCTCGACTACGACGTCGGTCGGCTGGTCCGTTTCCTGGCGGCGGTGGTACCACCGGATCCCAGTATTCAGTCAGTTCATCTTAAGGTGGACACGGTCGCTGCAGGGGGGCTGGAGGTTCAGCTTCTTAGGTGGGGCGCCAATCCGATGTATCTGATCGATCAGGGAATTACAACCGACTTGGGCCAGCTCTGGGTTCTTGGGATGGATTTCTATCAGGATGAGATTCTGGTAGCGGGTTCCAGCCGGACAGAGTCGTTAGCGATGAAGTCGGCCAGTGGCCGGGCGGGTGTTCGCAAGACCTGGATGTGCGGGAGCGTTCGGCCGGGGTCAGGGGTCAGCCGGACGAGGAGCCAGTCCACCGCTTCAGCGACCGGCGACAGTGTCACCCTATCGCTCAGGCCTGTGGCAGGGGACTATCCGATGGTCTGCGACGGACAGTTGTCGGACAACGGTTGGACATATGGGCTCTGGTTCGACCGCGCCTTGAGTCAAGCACCTCAGTTGGACATTATCACTGACCAGGGTGACTTCGTGACCAGCATTTTCTCCGTTGGCACAGACAGTTATGGTAGTGAGGTGGCTGGCTATTTGACCGTACCCGGCAAAGCTACTATCTGGGCGGTTGACGATTCGAGCAACACCTTCTTCTTCTCAACCCCGTTCGAGGTGACGGATATCACGGCACCCAAACAACTGCAGAAACTGATCGGGCCCGCCGGCGAAGCTGTTGTTCGAATTGACAGCGTAAATTCCAGTATCCAGAGAACGATGATTCTCTCGTCGGCTTACCCAGTTTCGATGAACGGTCTTGATCCGAATGCGATTCAGGCTGGTCGCACTCACTCGCTGTCGACGTACCCGGCCGATCTGTTCCTGGGATCGAACAGTATATCCCTGAGCTATGGCGATAATGATTTGAAAGACCATAATGGGGCTGTTCTGGGCGATGAAGCATCTCTGCGCATTTTTCGCTGGAATCACAGCGTTCTACAATGGGAGTTGGTCGGCGGCTTTGCTGACACCGCTTCTAACACCGTAACCGCGTCTATTAGTCAATCCGGCGTTTATGGGGCTTTCACGACAGTTGTTACCTGCTGCAAAGGGCGAGTTGGGGATGCCAACGGGCAGGGCACATACCCGCAGGAAGTGACTATTGCTGACATTCTGACGTTGGTCACGGCGAAGTACATTAGCGCTCTGCCGTGCGAACAGATCATCCGATGCACGGCTGAGGCCGATGCGAACCAGTCTGGCGGAGCCAATCCGAAGTGTTCCGATGTTACGATGGCTGACATTCAGACGCTGGTGAACCATCTGTTCATTGCCGGCCCGGAGAACGCGCCACTGAAGGAGTGTCTATAGTTCATATAGGGCAGAAGCCCGCCTGTGGCGGGTGCTCTTAACCACTTTGTAGCTGAACAGCTCACCGCCAAAAGCGTTCAAATATTGTGAAACGTCACCTTGCAGGTTCGCTTGATTTCCGCCCGGCGGATTGATACCTTAGGCCGCTGTGGAATTCCTTGGATCAAACGCTGCCCGGCGGGCAGCGATGTTTTTTGCCGCTGCCATTGTGACTGGGGCGATTCTTCTGACTCTTCCGTTTTCTGCCACCGCAGAGCGGATTGGAATAGTCGATGCTCTGTTCACGTCAACCTCGGCTGTCTGCGTTACGGGACTGACCGTCGTTGACACCGGGAAAGACTACTCCCTCTTCGGACAGATCGTAATTCTCCTGCTCATACAACTTGGCGGGATTGGCGTGATGACGATCACGAGCGCGCTGTTGATGTCACTCGGAGGCCGGCTGTCGTTGGGTGACCGGTATGGCCTGTCAAGCAGTTACAGTGCGGGCGAGTCGGTGCCGACGGTTTCACTCCTGAAAGCGATTGTCTCGACCATGCTGATTGTCGAGTCGCTCGGAGCGGTGGCGTTGTTTTTTCGTTTCTACGGCGAGATGCCCGCCAGTCAGGCCTTTCATCACGCCATTTTCCACTCCGTCTCGGCATTCTGCAACGCCGGGTTCTCCGGTTTCAGCGAGAACTTTCGGGGATACTACGACGATCCCCTGACATTGATGATTGTTGCCTCGCTGATCATCATCGGTGGTATCGGCTTTGTGGTGATACGCGAGGTCTGTATAAAGGCTGTGCACTGGAATGTGCGACTGTCGCTGCACTCGAAGCTGGCTCTGACCACGACCGCCGTGCTGCTTTCATTTGGGGCAATATGCTTTCTGCTGGCCGAACGGAACAACACTCTCGCCGGAGACTCGCTGACGGTGAACGTGGCCAACGCCCTGTTCCAGTCGACTACCTGTCGCACCGCCGGATTCGATTCTATAGCGCAAGCATCACTGACCGATATCAGCCTCGTGCTCAGTGTTTTGCTCATGTTCATCGGCGGCAGCGCCGGCTCGACTGCCGGCGGCATCAAAACGACTACCGTTGCGATTCTGAGTATCGTGGCGTTTCACCGTTTGCGGGGTTCGCGCTCGTTGCGAGCGTTCCGCAGCACGATCAGCCTTGAATCGGCAACCAAGGCCATGACTCTGACCCTGGCTGCGGCTACAGTCGTGGTGGTGGGTGCGCTGGCGTTAATGATGGCCGCCGAACCGCCGACAACTTATGCATACAGTCATGGTCAGTTTATGGAATGTGTTTTTGAGGTCGTGTCGGCGCTGGGGACGGTCGGCTTGTCCATGGGCCTGACGCCGTACCTCAGCGATGCGGGCAAGCTTATTCTTGTCGCGCTTATGTTCATCGGTCGAGTGGGTTTGATCACTCTGGTTATTGCGTTGGCGACCCGGCCGCCGGCCGGTGAGATCACATACCTCGAAGAAGACGTGATGGTGGGTTAGACATGAAACAGCGGAAATATCTCGTGATCGGCCTGGGCAATTTCGGCAGCGTAGTGGTGTCGGAACTGGTCAGCCATGAATGCAACGTGACCGCGATTGATACTTCAGAAGCGAGACTCGAAGCTCTTCCCAAGCATTCGCATCTGGATGCGATCGTGGCCGATGCCACCGATCGCGCTTTGCTCGAACGTCTGCAGATTGATCAGTACGATGCGGTGGTAGTATCGACCGGTGAAAACTGGCAGTCATCGATACTAATTGCCATGCACTTGAAGGAACTGGGCGCTCGCAAAATCATGGTCAAGGCCAATACAAACGATCATGCCCGAATTCTGAAGATGGTCGGGGCGACCGAGACGGTCATCCCTGAGCAGCAGATGGCGGCCAAACTGGCACGCTCTCTTGCCCACCCCAACCTCGTTGATTTTCTTCCCCTGTCTCAGGACTTTGTCGTAGCGGAATTGTCAGCCCCGGATGCTTTCTGGGGGCAGCGTCTGTCCGAACTGCAGTTACGGTCCAAGTATAACGTGTACGTCCTTGCAGTGAAGAAGAGCACTACTGACGAACTCAATTTGGTTCCGGGCGGTGACTACATTGTGAGACGCGACGATCTCCTCGTAATCGTTGGCCGCACCCAGGACATTGACAAACTGCGCAAATGATCAGCCCCGCCCTGACCCGGTAGGTCGGATTCACGTGCGTTAAGCGGAGCGAAACGCGAAGAAACCCGACATTTCGCCTGCGATTCGCACTGACAAATCATCTTGATTTTCACAGACTCGTGGATTATTGTTTGTCCGACTGTCCATAACGAAGAGAGGAGACAATGTCCGATGCCGGTCTTGGATTTTAAAGAAATACCCGATGCTTCCGCTGGCCCCGATCGGGACGCTTTTGAACTGTTCGCCCGCGACTTTCTATCTCAATATGGCTACGAGGTAGTGTCCGGACCCGACCGTGGCATAGACGGTGGCAGAGACATTATAATCAAGGAAGAGAGAATTGGTATCGGCGGCAAGACAGTAGTTGAGATGGCTGGTTAGCTGTAAACACAAGGCAGCATCTGGCAAATCCGTCACTATCTCTGATGAAGAGGATATTGTGGACCGTGTTACCTCGAATGAATGCAGCGGATTCATGGGTTCTATTCGACCTTAGCAGCCTCTTCCCTAGTCAAGAAGTTGGAGGGAATAGGGAGGGCCAACCAAATTGATTATCACATTTGTGACCACGAGAGAATTGAGGGCGAATTGCTGAAGTCCTCTACTGGCATTGGACTCGCGACTCGATATTTTCCTCTGAGCATGAAAAGATGGCAACAAGAGAATCCTCGACCAGCAAAACTATTTTCAGCGCCTGAAGAGCTGAAGTGCGAAGCTTGCGGGAAGAATCTTCTCGATCCTATGAGTGGGATCGTCGTGCTTTTGGAAACGTATGATCGTGCACAACAAGAGAAACAAGAGTATGTCGACGTGTATTTCTGCTGCAAAGGATACTGTGATGAGGTCCTTGCAAAGAAGTATAGCATCCCTGGTCTCATCGACAGTTGGGAAGATATTCCAGATATAACCATTCCGACTGTCTACCTTAAGTGGGTAATGACACTACTGAATCAGCATCGCGCAGGCGTGTCATACACAGAGAAAGCGTTCACGGCGGTCAGGAAGTTGTTGATCGCGCTATTCCCCTACGTGTCACGTGAGCCCACGTCGGAAGAGAAAAAACGACTCAGCACTTTGGAGGCAATTCCTTAGTAATTCATCTCCGCAATCAGGCGGAGACCGTCCAGCGTCAGATTGGGGTCGACCAACTTGATATGGCGGGAGTGTTTTTCAATTCCACTTGCGAGACCACCTGTCGCGACCACCGTGCAGTTTGCAAATCCGGTTTCTTCGATGATGCGTTCGATAATGTAATCCACCTGGCCGACCGTGCCGAAAAACAGCCCCGACTTGAGCGCGCCAGCGGTTGATTTGCCCACCACCCGGTCGGGCGGTTCAATCCTGATTTCAAATAATCTGGCCGCCCTGGAGCGCCAGTGGCGGGAGTCACAAAACCGCCGTCGGCCTGACTCCAGCGCCATTGAAATAAAAGTACTGCGCCTTGGGCGTCCGCTGAAGCAGTAACTTGTATCGGGTTCTCGGCGGACCCGCTGCAACTCTGGCTACCGCCTGTCGGTGCGCACGGCGGAGGGGTTGGGGGAAGCTATGGCAAGAGCCGGTTCACAGGCCTTACCTCCCGCTAACTAATTGATATTTTTAGAGTTACCGATGTGGTCTGCCACTTTCACACTGGCAGATAGATGTGACTCTGACATGAATATGTAAAATCTTTCGAGAATTATATGTGTTATATTAGAAAATAGTATACTAAGTGATGAATTATATATGTTCCTGTTGGAAAATATGTATTTTTGCCGATGAAGTTTATGTGAAGAATGATTTATGTGTAAACTTCTACTCTGATTTTATATATAGAACTGTAACCCAGAGAAGCAGTCATGTATACGATGCCACAGGGCTAAACGGCAAATCATCGTCGAATCTTTATGGAAGTGTATAAGCTAACCAAGCCTGATCTCCCGATGGAAGTTGTGGCCGAAATCGCGACTCTTGGAAAGTACACATCGGCTCTCGAGTACGTAGCGGGCACAAATCAGCCAGAGTATCTGTATTGGGATAAAGTGCGCTACAAACCTCGACCGCCGGGTATGTCGGCGGAGAAATTCTGGGCCATAGTCAAAGCGCTTCGTGTGTATTCAACGAGTCGAGTCAAGACCGTCGTGTCGGATGATCAAAGCAGATTCTTCACTTGGCAGCAGACACCCGGTCTTGAGCGTTTCTTGCATGAGTTCGACATGAAGTTTGGCGGAGCCTCAGTCGTCTCGGCTCTGGACAATTCTCTGGATCGTCGGATGTTCATCTCTCGGGGTATCATGGAGGAAGCGATTGCTTCCTCGCAATTGGAAGGGGCCAGCACAACTCGTCAGGTGGCCCGGGATATGCTGATTCAGAACAGGAAACCTCGCAATACTTCCGAGCAGATGATTCAGAACAATTATCGAGCGATGCTCCTCATAGAAAACTGGAATAGGTCGCAGGATCTGGACTTAGAGGCCTTGCAGGAGCTGCACACCGTACTGACAAAGGATACGGACGTCTCGGTCGAAGTTGGGAGGTTCAGGAGAGATGAAGACAAGGTGGTTGTATCGGACGCTATTTCCGGCGAAATCTACCATGTGCCTCCGCGAGAGGGGATTCTAAGGGAGCAAATTTGCAATCTTGTCGTTTACGCGAACAGTGGCCCCGATGCGGATCGGTTCGAACATCCGGTCATCAAGGGTATTCTGCTGCATTTCTGGGTCGGCTATCTGCATCCTTTTACGGACGGCAACGGACGTCTGGCTCGAGCTCTCTTTTACTGGTTCCTGTTGCGGCAGGGCTACTGGGCCGTTCCTTATCTTTCACTGTCAAAGTACGTGAAAAACTCGCCTGCTCAATATCGGGATGCTTACATCTACTCCGAGCAGGATGATAACGACGTCACATACTTCATTGACTACAATATCCGGAAGATCAGGCAGGCAAGCACTGAGTTTGAGAAATACGTCAATCGGAAGTTGGAGGAGAATCGCGCCAACGCGGCTTTGATTGGTGCACGGTACGACCTGAACGTGCGGCAGGTGCGGTTACTTCAATACTTGCACAAGAACCCGCTCGCTACAACTACGACCAAAGTGCACGCACACTTGTATGGCGTCACGAGACCGACGGCAATCAAAGATCTTGAAGCTCTGGAAGGGTTGGGCCTGCTAATATCTCGCAAAGTCGGCCGCGAGCGGCCGTTCCGGGCTACTGAGAAACTCATGGAATTGTTTGGTTAGAGTATCATAGGAGATAACAACGCATGCTCACCGCCAAAATGTCCTGGGTCGGAGGACTGAAGTTCGAGGGAACATCGGTCTTCGGCCACAAGATCGCCACCGACGGCGCCAAAGAAGCCGGCGGCAATGAAAAGGGCTTCAAACCGACTGAACTGCTGCTGTTCGGAATCGCCGGCTGCACCGGAATTGATGTCGTGAAAATACTCGAAAAGCAAAGGCAGCGACTGACCTCACTGGAGATTCAACTCACTGCTCACCAGGGCGACGAATATCCCAGGCCGTTTCATACCATCGAGGTGAAATACATCGCCACCGGCCCCGATCTCGACGAAAAGAAGCTGGCCCAGGCGATTGAACTGTCGGAATCCAAGTACTGCGTGGTAAGTCAGACCATTCAGCACGAAACCAAAGTGGTCACCAGTTACGAAATCAGGCCGTGACAGTGTGAACCGTTTTCTCTCGCAGCGCGTTCAAAGATAGCAGGACTATTCTTCGACAGGCTCAGAGCGATGCCGAGGTCCTGCTCGACCAAACTATTGGAAGAAAGAAGGAATACCGAAATGCAAATCGCCCACACGCTTGAGACCAGCAAACCGTTCGAGCAAGTAGTCTCCGCTCTCGAGACGAACACGCCGAAACACCAGTTTCGAGTACTCGCGGTGCACGACGTTCAGGCCACGCTGGCCGAGAAGGGGTTTCAGCGCGGACCGCTCAAGATCATCGAAATTTGCAACGCCAAGTTCGCTCACCAGGCATTACAGAAAGACGCTGAAGTCGCTTTGTTTATGCCCTGCAAGTTTGCTGTCTACGCCGAAGGCGGCAAGACTATCGTCAAACTTGGCCGACCCACGATGATCGCTGAGGTGATGCCGCAAGCCGGGCTGGAAGAGCTGGCCGCCGGAGTCGAGGCTACCCTGAAACAAATCATGCGGGAATCGGTTTGATAATCTGATATGGAGAAACGGTGGCCGGCATTCAGACGACTGGCATTGTTTGCCCTTACGGGCGGAGTCCTTGGTGTCTTGCTGTCCATACTGTATATTCATTTCGGCTCGACCTGACAGATAATGTGCAACCCGTATCTGGCCGGTTCGGCCGGAGTTCTGTTGGGAGCAGTCATGTCGCTGCCCGATGACAAGAGGTAACTATGCCTTTGTTTGAATACGAGTGCCGGAGTTGTTCGTATAAGTTCGAAGAACTGGTTTCGTCGAGCCAGACCACGGTGGCCTGCCCACGGTGCCAGTCAACCGAGACCAGCAAGCTGATTTCGACGTTTGCGGCTCCCGGTGGAAGCAGCGGCGCGACGCCGTCGTGCTACCAACCCGGCTGCGGCAGTTCCGGTTTTGGTTGAGCCAGAAAGTAGTTCGCGGTCGCGAACCAAAGGAGGTGATTGTGATTGCACGTGCAATATTCGCGCTGTTGCTCACGGTAGCTGTTGCCGCTCATGCTAACGAGCCGAAGAAAGTCGACACGACGAAAGCCGGCACCAGGAAAACCATTGCCACGAAACTGAACTGGCTGCCGTTTGATTCTGTTCAGAAGACTTTCCCGGTCGCTCCCAAACCGCTGTTTCTGTATATCAGCGAGAAAGGGTGCGATCATTGTGAATACATGGATTCCGAGGTGTTCAACCGTCCGGAGATCGCCCGGTTTGTCAACGAGAACCTCACCCCCGTGCGGGTTGACATATACCTGAACACCCCGCTTAAAGTGCGCGATTCACTTCTGGATGAACGGACTTTCCGCAAGCTGCTCTCTATCGAGGGTATCCCCGCCTACTATTTCTTCGACACCACCGGCCAGGTGATCGGCGTGCTCGACTCACAGATGGATTTGCTCACCTTCAAGCAGATGCTCGTGTATATTGGCCAGGGTCATTTCTTCCGCACTCCGTGGAATAAGTTCATTTTGATGCCGGAAGCTCTTGAGGCCAACGTAAACAAGATATTTGAATTGGTCCCATCGGGCAAGAAATAGACACGGTGGCCCACTATTTATGGTGGGATGGAAACAACCGCGTTTAGCGGGCGGCAGACGTCCTCGTCTGCCCCATTTTGGTGTGTTGGCTCCTGAAACCGGGCAGACCGGGAGATCTGCCGCGCACAAGATCTCAATGCACCCGCTTCGCCACAAAGCACACCCGCATCGTCTTGCGGGTCGGGCGCTCGAAACTGAGACAGCGATACTTTCCCTTCACTTGCAGTCCGGCATCTCGCAGCGCGGCCGCTATCACCTGATTCGAATACGCTCGCTCGCGGTGGATTTCGTCGAAGCGCTCCCAGCGTTTGCCCCGCTTGACAAAAAACGTCAGCATCAAATCGGCAGAGTCGGGTGTGTGGGTCGGACCGTTGCGGAATATCCAGGCGACATTATCGTTCACGCCGGAGTAAGGCTTCTGATCCGTGAACACGGTTTTGAGATGATACGGCGTGTTCATGTCGAAGATGAACCATCCCCCCGACCGCAGGTGACGGCGTACCGCCTTGAACGTTGCCCCCAACTGACGTTCATCGCGCAGATAATTCAGCGAATCGAAAAAACAGGTAACCAGATCGAACTTCTGTACCGATGAGCGCCTTCCCGATGTTGCTGCCTTGATCTCAAAGCGTGGCAGCTCCTGTCGGTAGAGCTTCACATGACGGTCCTGCAATTTCTGTCGCGCAATCGCCAACATCTGAGGCGAACGGTCCAAACCGCACATGGCGATGCCCTGATCGGCGAACACCCGCACAGCCGAGCCGGTGCCACAGCAAAGATCGAGAGCGTCGTGCGGCTCGACTTTGAACCGTTTCAAAATCTCCAGCGCATACTCTGCCATGCGGATGGAGAACCGGTCATGGCCGATCATGTCGTACACCGTGCCGAATTGATCATACGGGATCATCTTGCGCTCCGCCGTTCGAGCCGTCTATCCTGCTGGGCCGTTTTAAGTTGACACAACCGCCACCAACCGCGTTTCGTTTTCCTCCGGTGACTTTGAATATCTCGCGGTCTCACCGGTACTGCAACTGAAAACCGGCGCGGCCTATGAGTGAGCTGGTTTGTCGAAAGGAGCTTTGATGGAAACGTTTTTCTGGATATGGCTGGCGGCGGCAGGGGTCTTCCTGATTCTGGAACTGGCCACCCCGACCATGATCTTTCTCTGCTTTGTGATCGGCTCGATTTTCGCGGCGATTTTCGCACAGGTCTGGCCGGGGTATTACTACTGGCAGATCGCCATCTTCGCCGTGCTCTCATCCAGCTTGATCCCGTTGACCCGCCGCTTCGCGCGAAGAATCTCCGTAGCGTCGCCGCAGCTTTCCAGTGTCGATCGGATGCTCGACAAGGTGGCGCTGGTGACTGAACGCATCGATCCCGATCTTGGCGGCAAGATCAGATTCGAGGGTGAGCTTTGGCAGGCCCGGTCCGACCGCCCGATCGAGGTCAACACCAAAGTGAAAGTAAAATCAGTATCCGGAACCAGAGTCTTTGTGGAACCACTCGACTGACCGGAGACAGAAAAGGAGCATATTGTGCAACAAGTTGGCATTCTGATAATTGTCGCCGTTGTCCTGGCGTTCGCACTGGTGACCATGTCGGTGCGGATTATCCGTCCGTACGAGAAGGGCCTCGTGGAACGACTGGGCAAGTTCCAGCGCGTGCTCGATCCGGGTCTTAACCTGATCCTGCCGTTTTTCGACACCGTGCAGAAAGTCGACATGCGCGAGGTGGTGATCGACGTGCCCGCGCAACTGGTGATCACCAAAGACAACGTCGGGGTCGAGGTCGACGCAATCATCTACTTCCAGGTGACCGACCCGTTCCGCTCACGTTACGAGATCTACAACTACATTCACGCCGCCACCAAACTGGCCCAGACCAACCTGCGTAATGTGATCGGTGAAATGGACCTCGATGCCTGTCTGTCGTCGCGCGATCAGATCAACCTGCAGCTTCGCAACGTCATGGACACCGCCACCGACAAGTGGGGCGTGAAGGTCAACCGGATTGAGCTGCAGCGCATCGACCCGCCGGCGGATATCACCGACGCCATGAGCCGCCAGATGAAAGCCGAGCGCGACAAGCGGGCGACGATTCTTGACGCCGAGGCTGTGAAGCAGGCCCAAATCACCAAGGCTGAAGGTTCCAAGTTGTCGCAGATTCTGGAAGCCGAGGGCGGTGCGGAGGCGGTCAAGCGGCGGGCTGATGCCGAGAGGTATCGTCAGATTGCGGTGGCCGAGGGTGAGGGCAAGGCTATCGCCACCGTTTTCGACGCTATCCACGAAGGCAAGCCGGACGACAAGCTGATCACACTCAAGTATTTGGAGATGCTCCCCACTCTTGCCCAAGGCACCGCCAATAAGATTTTCCTGCCGTACGAGGCCAGCGGGATTATTGCGGCCTTGTCGGCGATGGTCGAAGGGATTAAGTCGAATAGCCCCGAACCGGCAAAGAAATCCCCAACGCTTCCGGCCGCCGGCGCGTAATTAGATTATATTTGTGCCCGGCAGATGCCCTCATCTGCCGGTGCAAATTCTGTGGCCGGCAGATGCCCACATCTGCCGCGCGTACAAACAAATCGGGCCTATTCAGACAGGCCCGTCTCGGGCCGGACTTTACCCCAGTCCGGCCTTCGTATTTGTGTGATGAAGTCCATAGGCAGCCCGGCCTACAGGACCATGAGGGGCAGGCAAGCCACTGAGAATAGGAGTTCATTCGGTTCCCTGGAGAATTTTTTCGATACCCACTGCTATTACGGCAGCGAACACGACGCCGATGAAAGCGGTTACAAGAAGTCTAAATCTCACATACGCTGGGTTTGGGTTGCGCTCCTCCTCCATATATGGATATAGCCATCTCACTATGCCAAACGAGATTCGAAAGATGTAGACTGCCACTAGGAAAACATACACATCGACTGCGATAATTAACGGATGTGATAGAGTGTCAGGTGCCTGAGACGTCAGGAAAGAGTCGAATAGTGTGGCAAGAAAAATTGCGAAGGGAAATCCAAGTACGATCAATAGGATGTCGTACATATGGTGCTTATAAAGCAGTCCCCGCCAAGTCTTGTACCTCTCAAGAGTCTGCTCTATAGCAATGTAGACTCCTGAGACAAATGACCGACTTTCTCCAAATGCGTAGAATGAACTGCCGTTTTGTATCGGAGCTTCTGACGGGTTTGTAGTGTCGATTAGTGGCGGCTTAGTAAAATCGATGATTATATTCGCCCTATTCCGTGGCTGTTTGGGGGGCTGCAGTGTCCTTAGAGCGAGACCAGTTTCCATAATCACACTTTGGAGAGGCTTCGGCAGATTCGCTTCGTTCAGGCTTTCCTCGTCGTATGAGACTACGCGCTCGCCATTCGTGCCAGTAATGATAATACCCACCCTCCCGTACTCTTTGATGATATCTTCGAATTTTGGGACGTCCCCATCGTTTTGGACCTGCGCTATTGCAGTGGCGGGATCTTTGGCATTGGCATGATGAGTGCTGATCTCAGCTGTGACTGCTTCATCAGCCGCCTGTTTCATCGCTTTGTAGATTTCTTTGAGCGTCTTCACGTTGATCAAGCAAGGCGAAGGGCGTAGCTCTTTCTCTATTCCCAACGTGGTCGGTAATGACTCTCTTCTGTCAAGTTCCATTGTTTTTCCCTATTGATCGCCTGAATAAACACGGCCCTTCTCGACTCGTCAAGTGGATTGTGTGTTCAGGGCGACCCCTCATCCAAAATCCAGCCTGTCGCCCACAACACGCACCAGGCCCTACCCCCAATTGACAACCCATCTCTATCGCCGTAGCTTGTGGTCGTTCGTGTAGGTCAGGACCCTTGTGGTCCTGACATCCGCATGTCAGGAGGGCAAGCCTCCTGACCTACAAGACTGCGTATTCGGGGGCAGACGAGGACGTCTGCCGCCCACCAAGGTCGCGTCTCGGAACCCGACCTACTACGTGCTCTTTGAAACTTGAATCGAGGCGGCGTCAGATGGACAAGAAGTTGAGTGATGTCAGAAAACCGGTAGTGGCCGGAACGTTCTACCCCAGTGAGGCCGGCGCGCTGGCAAAGATGATTGCCGGATTGTTTGCCAAGGTCAAGAAAGCCTCGCTGTCCGGACGACCTCTGGCCCTGATTGCCCCACACGCTGGGTATCCTTACTCCGGCAAGGTCGCCGCCGCCGCTTACAAGTTGCTCGAAGGCGAAGCGTACGACGCCGTAGTGGTGGTGTCCCCATCGCATACGGTCTTTTTCCGGGGAAGTTCTGTTTACACCGGCGACGGATACGAGACGCCGCTCGGTATCGTCGAGACCGACAAGGAGCTGGCGAATAGAATAGCGTCGATTCATCCCCTCGTTCACGCGTCGGCGCAGGGACACGCCACCGGCGCGACTCGCGGCGAGCATGCCCTCGAAGTACACCTGCCGTTTCTCCAGATAGCGCTCGGCAAGTTCAAGCTGGTAGCAATTGTCATGGGCGATCAGGAGGAAGAATCAGTCAAGGCGCTGGGCGAAGTGTTGGCCACGGCGCTGAAGGGCCGCAACTGCCTGATGGTGGCATCGACCGACCTCTCGCATTTCCACGATCAGAAGGAAGCCAAAGAACTCGATGGCGCGGTGCGGGCGGCAATCGAATCTTACGATCCCGCGGGGCTGATGGACGTGTTGTCGTCGGGCGACGGTGAAGCGTGCGGCGGAGGACCGGTAGCGGCGGTGATGACTGCGGCAAAACGTTTTGGCAGCTCCGAGATCAAGTTTCTCGATTATGCGACGTCGGGCAACGCCACCGGCGATTTCAACGAGGTGGTCGGATATCTGTCGGCGGTCATGGTCATGGGCGAGAAGGCGCAGGATGCCATCGCCGATAAGCAGCACGTGGCGGCGGTTATGGGCGTTATGGCTGCCAAGCAACCGGATGCCAAATTGAGCGACGACACTAAACAGAAGCTGCATCGGATCGCGCGCGAAGCGATTGCCGCGCATCTCGACGGGCGCGAATACCAACCGGAGCCGGACGAGGATTTGGATTATAAGCGCGGGGCGTTCGTGACGCTCAAGATCGACGGCGACCTTCGCGGGTGTATCGGCCAGGTTCGGGCGCGCGATCCGCTCCACAAAGTAATCGCCGAAATGGCGGTGGCGGCGGCGTTCGATGATCCTCGGTTCCCCCACTTGACGCGGGATGAGTACGCCCGTCTCGAATACGAGATTTCAGTGCTGACGCCGTTGGAGCGGGTGAAGGATTTCTCCCAGATCAAGATCGGCCGCGACGGACTGATGATCCGACTCGATATGCATTCCGGTTTGCTCTTGCCGCAGGTGGCCAGCGAGTACGGCTGGACGGTCAAAGAGTTTCTTGAGCAGACTTGTCTGAAAGCCGGCCTCCCCAAAGAGAGCTACAAGGACAAGTACGCCGAGGTCTACCGGTTTAGTGCGGAAGTGTTTTAAGGCGTACGGTGTTTTCTTGTAGGGCGGGTTTGCTTCAAACCCGCCATGTAAGTTCGATTAGCTCGAAACCCCTGCGGTTGCGACATTGCTGGCACATTAGCAGGAGACTCAGACATGATCAGTCGCATATGGCACGGTTGGACGTCGCTACAAAACGCTGACGCTTACGAAGCGCTGCTCAAGGCGGAGATTCTCCCCGGTATACAGGGCCGTGGGATGCCCCAATATCGTGGCATCGATCTGCTCCGAAGAAACCACGAACGCGAAGTGGAATTTGTAACGGTCATGTGGTTTGATTCGTACGACGCGGTTCGGGAGTTTGCGGGCGATGACTACGAGCAAGCGGTCGTGCCGCCGAAAGCACGCGCCCTGCTCTCCCGCTTCGACAGCCGTGCTCAGCACTATGATGTGGTGGTCGCGCTGGAGCTTTGATTCTGCTGAGACGGGGCATAAGCCCCGTCATTCTGGCGGAAGCCAGAACCCAGTTGTGTTGGTTATTCGCCAACGCGGATGCTTTGTCCGACATAGCGAAATGAAGCTCTGGCAAAACTCCTTTGATTTGCAAGCATAACTGGGCACCCGCTTTCGCGGGTGTGACGGCCTGGAGGCCGTCTGGTACAGACCCGCGAGACCTGCGACATAAGTAACTGCTTTCCACCCACGGGGCCAGTCAGCGCGAGAACCTGCGGGCGGCTCGCTCCAATTTGGGATGGCTTAGCTTCTTGAGAGCCTGACTCAGTTTCGAGACCGCGCGGTCATCAAGGCGACCCAACTTGCGGGCGAATGCGCCGGACTGTATCTCGCCAAACAGCTTCTCCATCCGGGTCCGGGTGGAGCGATCGATAATCTTCGGTCCGGCCAGAAGCGAACCGTATTGCGCGGCGGGCGAGATCCGTGCGAACATGCCGGCGACACCGTGCTTCTTGATCAGCGCGACTATCAGGTCCAACTGGTAGGCCACTTCGAGATAGGCGTTCTCCGCTTTCCAGCCGTGCGCAAGCAGCGTTTCAAATCCGGATTTTATCAGCATGGCCAGCCCGCCACAGAGCACCGCCTGCTCACCAAACAGATCACCAACCGACTCCTGCGCAAAATTGGTGAGGACCAGATTTTTCTTCCGGACGCCTATCGCCCGCGCTAATTCTATCGCCAAGTTGGACGCACGCCTGCTCCGATTCTGATAGACGCCATAAAACGCCGACAGAGAGTGATCAGTGAGGTAGGCCTCGCGCACCGCGTTTCCCGGCGCGTGTGGGGCAACCAGGATGACATCGCAGTCTTCCTGAGGAATCAGGAAGCCGAAATGAACCGAGGTCGCGTGCAGAAACCAGAGTGTAGAGTTGCGGCGCAGAAAAGGCCCGATGCTGGTTCTGAACACCCGCCCGTGAAGATGATCCGGAAAGGCGAAGCAGACAATGTCGGCCGAACCAACAGCGTCCGGAAGCGGTTTGACGCTCAGCCCGTCCCTGCGCGCCAAAGGACGCGAGCGGGAGTTGGGGCGAAGGCCGACCACCACCTCGTAGCCCGAATCACGCAGATTCTGAGAGATTGCTCTCCCTTGTGCGCCGTAGCCGATCACGGCCACTGTTTTCGCTTTTCGCAAACGCGCCATTACTGTAATATACTCAGCAGGGCACCTACCGCAACGTGCTCAATTGTTATGGACGCCTATCATAAGCAAATGCTTGACCTGGTCCGGGCGGCTCTGGACGAAGATATCGGCCCCGGCGATATCACGTCGCTGGCCTGCCTTCAGCCGGAGCGGATCAAGGCGGAGATTGTGGCCAAATCCGACGGCGTTCTGTCGGGTGTCGAGCCGGTCACGCTTGTATTTCAACTGGTCGATGAGGCCAATCGCGTCACTTTTGCTAAACGCGACAGTGACCATTTCGTGCGGGGCGACCGGATCGCTGAAATTATCGGGTACAATCAGACTGTTATGACTTCGGAGCGCGCGGCTCTCAACTTTCTCGGCCATCTCAGCGGCATCGCAACGCTCACGGGCAGGTTCGTTGAGAAGATGCATGGAACCAACTGCCGCTTGCTCGACACTCGCAAGACCACACCGGGCCAGAGGCTGCTGGAAAAGCGGGCGGTCGTGCACGGCGGCGGGACCAATCACCGAATCGGCCTTTACGACATGGTGCTTATCAAAGACAATCATATCGCGGCGGCCGGTTCTATCACCGAGGCCATTCGCCTGACACGTGATTTTCTCGGTTCGGTGGATTGCCGCCAACAGTTCGGCGCAGTCGGTCAGATTGAGGTCGAAGTCGAAGTCACCAACGAAGCTGAACTGGTCGAAGCGATCAAGTCCGGCGTTGACCGTTTGTTGCTCGACAACCAGACAGTTAAATCGTTGTCCCATCTTGTGACGAAAGCCCGGGCGTTGAACCCACAGGTCAAGCTCGAAGCTTCCGGTAATGTCACTCTGGACAACGTCGCGGCGATTGCCGCCACCGGGGTCGATTTCGTTTCGTCGGGCGCAATCACGCATTCCGCCCCGGACGCCGATTTCTCGCTGCGTGTGACGGGAAAAGCGTAGTGAATCAGACCGAGCGTGACAGCCTGACCGACAATCTGATTTCCCACCTTCGGAAGAAACCGGGGCAGTATTTCGCATGGGAGAAGCTCGCCTCGAAGCTGCAGGTGGAGCGATCCGAGATTGATGCCGCGCTCGCGCTGGCCGCTGACTGGGAGTACAAACTGCGCGTCAACCGCACCAAAGGCGTCAAGTTTGTCGCCGCCCCCGATTTGCTCACGTCGACCGAGATCCTTCACGGCCTGAAGACTCGCCGACTCGGCCGCATCGTGCACGCCTATCGGAGCGTGAAGTCGACCAACGATCTCGCCGCCCGGTTAGCCGAAGATGGTGCGCCGGAGGGTGTGATCGTGACCGCCGAGGAACAGACCAAAGGGCGCGGCCGCCTGGGGCGAAACTGGTACTCCCCGCCGAAAACGGGAATCTATCTTTCGATTATTCTTCGTCCGACTTTCCCCCCTGAAGACGCCCCCGGCCTTTCCGTGATGACCGCGGTGGCGCTGGCAGACACGCTGATCAAATGGCGGCCCGGCCTGGTGCAGATCAAATGGCCCAATGACATCTGGATCAACGGCCGCAAGACCGCCGGCATTCTGACCGAACTCTCCGCCGAGCGGAACGGGATTCACCACGTGATTGTGGGAGTCGGGATCAATGTGAATCATCGGGCGGGCGATTTTCCCGAGGACCTGCGCGCAACCGCTACGTCGCTGCGCCGCGAACTGCGCCGCAAAGTCGACCGCGTGGCGCTTCTCCGGCTGTTCCTCGCTAACTTCGAGAAAGAGTACACTGCCTACTTGAAATACCGCCTCAGGAAGTCACTTGCTCGCGTTCGCGAGTATTCGGCGTTGCTTGGGCGTGCGGTCACGCTTCAATCCGGCCAATTGCGGCGCACCGGTGTCGTGAAAGACATCGACCGCAACGGCGCGCTGATTCTTCAGACTGTGACCGGCCTCGAAACCATCACCGCCGGTGAAGTAACGGTGGTGAAGCCAAGGGGCTGAGTATATCTTGCTCACCCCCTGTGCATAGATACCTGCTTTCATGTCAAGAGTGATATTCCCGGACAGAAGGTTTCGCGCGACAAGCGGTCGCCTGCTGCGTGAACTTGTTATCCGCAGACCGCTCACGTTGCCACTATGCGACGAAGTTCACTTGACATGGGGCAAGAAGTCTGAAATATTTGGCTTCCGAAGCTTCGGATCAAGCGCGATGAGCTTGAGATTATTCGGCGCAGTCAAGAAGGTTCATGTGGTTAATTGAAAGGAGTTAATCATGAGACACCTAATTACAGTGATGTCCCTGCTGGGGACTTTACTTGCTCAGTTATCCTGCAGCAGGTCCGAGATTTACGATGCGGGGCAGATTCGGAAATCCATTGAAGAGGTGAACGCTACGTACAGCGAAGCGATCCAGGAAGGCAATTTGGCTGGTGTGGTTGCCGGGTACGCCGATGATGCCACCATGATTCCGCCTGACGGTGAACTGATTAAGGGTAAACAGGCGATCGAGGAGTATTACAGAACGCTCTTCCAGATGGGAATGAAAGAAGTCGTATTGACCACAATCGAAGTGGAGGGTAGCGGTGGCACGGTGTACGAGATCGGCAAAACCAGGGTTCGAATCCAGCCGGAAGGCCAAGAAGCAATACAGGACTCCTCAAAGTATCTCGTTATCTGGAAACGTCAAGCCGACGGCACGTGGAAAGTTCACGCAGATATTTGGAATCTCAGCAGCCGATAGTCGGCAGGTGAGGAACGCCAGAATGGGTAGCCTCGCACCCCAAGCCTCGTACGTCGAAACCAGCCCGCCGCAGGCGGGCGGTTTCGACATTCACCGTTAGGAGCACGTGGCTCCTGACCTTGCACACACACTGACTTTTCCTTACTCTACCCGCATGTACAACCCTACCGTCATGGACCATTTCCAGAACCCGCGCAATACCGGCGACATGCCGGACCCGGACGGGATCGGCCAGGTCGGCAACCCGGCCTGCGGCGATGTCATGCGGCTGTTCATCAAGGTCCGGGACGACCGCTTGGTTGACATCAAGTGCCAGACTTTCGGCTGTGCGGCGGCCATCGCGTGCGCCTCAGCGGCGTCGGAAATGGTCATGGGGAAATCACTCGACGAGGCCGCTCAACTGACCCGCGACCAGGTGGCAGCCTATCTGAACGGGATCCCGGAACAGAAGATGTCCTGCTCGAATCTCGCCCCGGACGCCATCCGCGCGGCAATCGAAGATTACCGCTCACGCCATGCCTGAACTGCCGGAAGTCGAAACCGTTGTCCGCGGCCTCAGGCCGATTCTCGAAGGGCGCACGTTTGCCCGCGTGCGCACGTATGCGCCGCCCGTGTCAATTGCTGTCAGCAAGACGTTCCGCCGGGCCAAACTGGAATCGCTCCTGCCCGGTCGCACGGTCGAGAAAATCACGCGCCGCGGTAAGAACATCCTGATCGCGCTTTCCGGCGATGTCACTCTCTGGGTACATCTGAAAATGACCGGCAAGCTCTTGTCCGTGCTGCCATCGACTCCGCGCGACAAGCACGATCTCGTTTTGTTTGATCTCGAACCCGACAGCGCGCGGTCCGAGATCAATCACCTCCGGTTCAATGATTATCGCCGTTTCGGGCGTCTCCGTATGTTTCCCAACGACGAACTCTGGCAACAGGACGGTCTGCGCGATATCGGCCCTGAGCCGTTGGAAATCTCTGCCGACGACTTTGTCACGCTCTGCCACATCCGCACGCGCATGATCAAGCCGGCGCTGCTCGATCAGAGCTTCATCGCGGGGATCGGCAATATCTACGCTGATGAGTCGCTCTACCTGAGCCGTATTCATCCGGCGCGGCTGACGTCAACTTTGAGCAAGAACAAGCTGGCAGAGTTGCACCGTCACATTCAGACGGTCCTGCGACAATCAATCAAGATGATGGGGACCACCGTGATCAGCTACGCCGGAGTAGACGGCTCAAGCGGTTCGTTTCAGAAGATGTTGCGCGTGTATGGCGGCGAGGGTGAACCGTGCGGCGTGTGTGGCGCGAAGATCGTGCGCCAGAAGCTGGGCGCGCGTTCGGCGCATTTCTGCCCCCGCTGTCAGCGGCGGCACTGAATCAGCTATGTATTCGACAGCCGTGCACCCGTAGCGGGGTCGAAGTACAACACTTGCTTCGCATCAACCGAGAACCGTACCGACTCACCTGTCAGCGGTGGCGGCGACGGCGTCCGCGACGAAACCAGTTGCTGTCCGTTAAATTCCAGCGTGACCACGTAATGATCGCCCAGATACTCGGACGCGTGCACGATAGCGGAGTGTGCGCCGTCGTAGCATATCTGCACCGCTTCAGGACGGATACCGACAAGTACGGACCTGGAGTTGTCGGATGCGCTTAGAATCGCCGGAGGCGTAGCGATATCAATAGGTGTGAGCCGTCCGTTTTCGGTTCGCGCATTAATCAGGTTGATCTTAGGCGTGCCAATGAACTCGGCGACAAAGCGCGATGCCGGCCTGGTGTAAAGCTCCTCTGGCGTGCCCAGTTGCTCGATACGCCCACGGTTCAAGAGCGCGATCCGGTCGGCCATAGTGAGGGCTTCCGACTGATCGTGGGTGACATGAATCATCGGTCTGCCCAGTCGTCTTTGCAGTTGAACGATCTCCTGCCGCATACGGACGCGAAGCTCGGCGTCGAGGTTGGACAATGGTTCATCCAGCAGAAAAATGGCTGGGTCCCGGATAATCGCGCGCCCCAGTGCCACGCGCTGGCGCTGCCCGCCGGAAAGCTGACCGGGGCGATCTTTCAAGCGATCACCCAAACCCAGTAGTTCAGCTACCTGCCGCACGCGAGTCTTGATTTCCATCGTCTTCACCCCAGCCACTCTCAGGGGAAAAGCGAGATTTTTTTCCACGGTCATGTGCGGATATAGCGAGTAGTTCTGAAATACCAGCGCCACATTGCGATCGCGGGGGCGGAGCTTCTCCACGCGGCGGTTGTCGATGAGTATCTCGCCCTGGTCGGTCTCTTCAAGCCCCGCAATCAACCTCAGCACGGTTGACTTGCCGCACCCCGACGGCCCCAGAAGCACGAGCAGCTCGTGCTCGCCCAGTTCCAGAGAGATGCTGTCCAGCACCTGCTGGTCTCCGAACCGCTTGCTGATATTTTTCAGGATCAGCCCGGCCAAGTTCAATTCTCCATCACTTTGCCCGCAACGATGCGGAATCGTCGAGCCGACTCGAAGAGCGCATCGGGTGGCTCCACCGCAGTAGTGAGAAACAACTGGTCGGCGTCGAGGAAGCTCTCGACCAGCCGGTTTGATCGCTCACTGTCCAGTTCGGCGAATATTTCATCCAGAAGCAGGACTGGCTGCTCGCCGCGTTTCTCTTTCAGAAGCTCATATACGCCCAATTTAAGCGCCACAGCCGCCGCCCGCCACTGTCCCTGTGAACCGTGCGTCCGGGCCGGAAAGCCGCAGATCTCAAACGCTACTTCGTCTCGATGCGGTCCAACCAGGCTGACCTGGGCTGCGTGCTCCCGGCCGGACTGGCGTGCGAGTTCGGATCGAAAGGCTGCCGCGATTGTGTCGGCCTGTGTGACGCCAAGGTCAAACGGGACTTTTGGCTCGTAGGTAATGCGAAGCGGCTCGCCGCCGGTGATCCAGCTGTACGCCTGTGTAGTCTGAACGGAAAGATTGTTGAGAAACGCCGCCCGCTCAAGCATGATCTTTACACCGTACTCCACGAGCAGCGGGTCAAATGGCTCTGGCGACATGTCGCTCCGAAGAGCCGCGTTGCGCTGCATCACCACGCGCTGGTAGTCGCTCAAATCAGCGAGGTAGCGGGAAGACAACTGCGCCAAATACAAGTCGAGAAAAAGACGCCGCGCCGCCGGTGGCCCGGACAGTATCTCGCTGTCCTCCGGTCCGGCCGCTACCAGGCAGCTATACTCATAAAGTTCCGACGCTCGAGCGGGAACGGTATCTATTGTGATTCGCTTCCGCCCGCCCGCCTGGTAGGCAACCGCCAGCTTGTGCGTACACGCCGGCGTGGTGACTTCCCCTTCCAGTCGGTAGAAATCCGTCTGCGCCTTAACCAAGACCGGATCCGCCGCACCGCGCTGGGACCGCCCTAAGCAGAGCGTGAAAATCGCCTCAAGCAGGTTGGTCTTACCGGAGCCGTTGCCGCCATAGAGAACATTGGCGCGTGGGCCGAATCGCACAGTGCAGGATTCCAGGTTGCGAAAGTTGGTGGTGGTGATGGTTTCAATGGGCATGCTTACCAATAGAAAATGGCAGACGATGTATCTGCCATTTCCTTCGCTTTGTCGGAAATATCACTCCGCCAGCCTCAGCGGCATCACGAGGCAGAGGAAATCATCCTTGGGGATGTCCGGACTGTAAACGAGGCCGGCGGCTACTGAGCTGGAAAACTCAAAGATCACGTCATCACTCGAAATCCTTGATAGAATATCCGTGATGTAATTCGCGTTATAGCCTATTTCTACCGGTTCCCCGTTGAAATCGCAGTCGATTACTTCTATCCCTTCGCCCCCGAGGTCGGCGTTGCTTGTCGACAGCGTAAGTGAGCCTTTCCTCAGTCCGAACTTGACTTGGTGGGTCAGCGTGTTGGAGAGAATCGACACGCGCCTTACAGCCCCACCGAGGTCGTCTTTTGAGACGCGCACAATCTTGTCGTTGTTCTGGGGAATGACCTGCTCGAAATTCGGATAGGGCCCCTCGATGAGTCGTGAGGTTAGGACATAGTCGCCCAAGTTGAAGATGATGTTGTTATCACCGAAAATTATGCCAACCTCTTCTGACTGTCCCTCGGTGAACTTTGGAATAAGATTCAGCACTTTCGGTGGAATGACAATATCTTCACTCATTCCTTTCAACTTCTTATTCTCGACAGCAACCTTTGCAAGACGATGACCATCCGTGGCCACCATCTGCATCTTCTCGCCTTTTGTCTGCCAGAGCACACCGTTGAGAGCTGGGCGCGTTTCGTCGGTCGAGCAGGCAAAAGTTGTCTTCTTGATCATAGACGCCAGGCTTGTAGCATCAACGCGTATCTCTTTCTTTGTGTTGACCGCCGGCAGCTTGGGAAAGTCATCGGGAGATACTGACGCTATTTTGTATGAACCTTTGGCTATTTTAAGTTCTACCCGCGAATTGGTAGATTCAATTGTTATTTCCGTCTCAGGAAGCTCCCGTACCATCTCAAAGAGAATACGGGCTGGGAGAGCAGCCGAGCCTTTCTTGATAACCTCACACTCTACACTACCGGTAATGGAAATATCAAGATCTGTAGCTGATATTTTCAATTTACCTTCAAGTGCCTCCACGAGGACATTTGTCAGGATTGGCAATGTTGACTTACTCGGTACAACCTGCATCACGGATTGTAAACAGGCGGCTAATCTTGATTTTGGGAGCGAGAACTTCATATCAAGCTACTCTCCAGCGAAACGTTTTATCACCAACATCTAACTATTCTATATCCTTATCTATATATACAGTAATAAGAGTAAGGAGTGTGGGAATGTTGGCAATAGTATCTTCATGGCGTTATTCTAATACGAAATGGTTATCTCACGCAAGCTTGCAGTTGTAGAATAGATCTGGAAATTACTCACATAGTCTCCACTATAGGTTCTTTTCCATAACAAACAACCCACAATCTACGCTCGATTTGTATTATCGCGGACTTCTTCACAGGCTATCCAGTGATCATATACACAAAGTATCAATATAGGAGCGCCGCCGATATTCTGTCAATTCTCTCCCGGAAGCTACCGTCCTGAGCCATGCGGGAGGCAACTTTATCACAGGCGTGGATAACGGTAGTGTGATCGCGCCCACCAAACTTATCCCCGATAGCCTTCAGGGAACTATCTGTGAGACTACGAGCCAGGTACATAGCAACCTGGCGAGCTAACGCGACGTCGGCGGTTTTCTTCTTGGCGGTCATCATACTGAGGTCAACCCCGAAATGCTCAGCGCTCTTGCGACGGATCTCCTCGATCGTGATGTGCTTCCGCGCCCCGGTGGAGCTTTCCGTCAGGAGCCGGCGTGCCAGGTCGAGACTGACCGGTTCCTTCTTGAGAGAGGCATACGCCAGTAGACGGTTTAGTGCCCCCTCCAATTCCCTGACATTAGTGGAAATACGGTCGGCGATGAACGTCACCACGGTATCGTCTAACTCAAGACCTTCAGACTCCAGCTTTTTGTATAGAATCGCTGTTCGGTTTTCAAGATCGGGTGCCTGAAGATCCGTTACCAACCCCCACTGGAAACGTGACAACAGACGTTCCTCCAGACCCCTTATCTCCTTGGGCGGACGGTCGGAAGTCAGCACGATCTGTTTCCCGCTCTGGTGCAGGGCATTGAAGGTGTGAAAGAACTGCTCCTGCGTGCCTTCCTTGCCCGTAAAGAACTGGATATCATCGACCAGAAGCACATCCACATCGCGGTAGCATCGTGTGAAGCTGGAGATCGAGCGGTCGGAAATAGCGTTGATGAAATCCGACGTGAACTTCTCCGAGGTTGCGTACATCACACGCTTCGTGGGGTAGTTGTCCAGAATATCGTGGCCGATAGCCTGGACGATATGGGTTTTGCCCAGTCCGGTACCCCCATAGATGTAAAGCGGATTGTATTTGGTCATCCCGGGCGCTTCGGCCACGGCTTTCGAGGCGGCGAAGGCAAACTGGTTGAAATCACCCACAACCAGCGAATCATAACGGTAGCGGTTGTTGAGGTTGTGGTTTGTTCCGTTTCGTACAGGCGGCACGAGAAGCTCAGACCCGCGTGCGACTTCCAAGGGAAGCGACACCTGTTCTTCATCTCCCAGAGTTGACGAAATCACATAGATGACCTGTTGTTTCTTACCCAGCACTTCCTGAAAAGCTTCGTGAATGAGGTCCCGGTAGTGCTCTTCAATCCAGTCGGCAACGAACTGGTTTGGCACGGCAAGC
>Ga0315278_10000416_pt1 | contig 37583 bp, 35 predicted proteins | sample YL17G06_0_MG_FD_203880 | JGI IMG/M metagenome (GOLD analysis project Ga0315278, IMG submission 203880) | Sediment microbial communities from Yellowstone Lake, YNP, Wyoming, USA - YL17G06_0 | ecosystem: Environmental > Aquatic > Freshwater > Lake > Sediment | place: USA: Wyoming | collected... | reverse complement strand
CTGTATTAAAATTAAAACAACTAAAAGTCTTCTTCGACTTCGCCATCCCAACCAGCTTTCCTGACTTTCTTGAAGTAGTACCAGGCCCCGAAGCCGCCCAGGGCAACGATGGCTATTATGATTATCAGCGTCGGGTCGAAGCTGCCGCTGGGGATTGTGGTGGTGCCGTCGCTGGGGTTGTCTATCGGCGCGGACGTGCTGGACTTCAAAGCCTTAGCGGCCTCTTCAAGCATGGCAATCTTGGCGTCGGCGGTGTTGAGGCTGGCGTCAGCGCTCACGTAGGAGCCGCGTTCATAGCTATCTGCAGCCGAGTTTAAGTCATCTTCCACGGATTTCCTTGCCGTGGCCAGCTTCGTCTTCTGAGCCTCTGACAGGCTTTTCAGGGAATCGTTCAATGCTGTCGCTAGCTGCGCTATGCGCTCGGAGAAGTTCGCATAGAATGTGACTTTGACGGGCACGATGACATTGCCAGCGTCCGTTTCAAGCGTTATCGTTCCGCTGTATGAGCCGACGCCAAGAGGTTTGAACTTAACGTCCACGCGCGCGGATGCGCCCGGTGCTATCGCTGTCTCGGGTAGCGTCACGTTCGTCGGAACCAGAAGGTCTGGCGACGCCGTGGCCTTGGTGATGGAGATGACAGCAGTGTCGCTGTTCATGACAGTTATGGACTTCGTCGCTTCCTGAAGCGGATAGCCTTCGTCTATGAATGACGGAGAGAGCGTTGGCTGTGAACGGGAAGACGTGCTGCTCGTCCCGTCCGATAGGTAGGATATCTTTACGTTTATCTCAGCTTCGCCGACCTGCTTGTCCCCAACGAGCAGCGGCAATGATGACGAGATTTCAAGATGACCCTGAAGGTTAGATATTTCAAGTGCAAGCATCGTCGATGCGCCTGGCGTCAGCGTCGAGTTGTCCAGCGTCGCCTTAAGGTAGCGTTTGAGCACGTCAGGGACTTTGACTGTCAGGTTCTGTATTGATGCGTTGCCTCGGTTGGTCACCCGGCAGTTCCGGTACTTCCAAGATGTGCCTGGCGTCAGGAGGATATCATAGACTTTCACTTCCTGAGCTTCCACGTTGTACGTCAGCTCCACTGGCTGCTGCTGCGCAGGCGGCTCCTGCACTGTCACGGCAGCTCCGGCTGTTCCGGAACTACCTGAACCTGTGAAGACCATGAAGCGATAGTTCTCGTTATAAGGTATGTCACCGACGAACGTTCCGTATTCGTTTCGCGTCAGCCTGCCTGATGCTTTCTCTATCATGGATTTGTCATATATCTTGTAGCTGACGCTGTCCATTAGTTGGAATACCTGAATCTTTATCGAGCTGTTGGTGCCGTTGGTGGCTGTCTGGATGAATACATTGAGCGGCACAGCGCCCGTAGTCACCTGCTTTTGCTGACTGACGACAGGGCCGCTGCCATCAACGCCGTAGACTATGAACTTGTAGAGGGAACCGGACTTGAGGAAAGGAGACGGACCACATGTGGCGTTCTGGTCTGCGCTGGAAAAGTAGCAGACGAATGCGTCTCCTGAACGCTGGAACTGCCCGTAGCATGAGTCCTGGAGGTCCATGCATGCCTCGGGCGACATCCATGAGACCCTTGCGCTTGCATTGGACGTGGCACGCACGACAGCTATGAAGCCGGATGAGGCTGACGGAGCGTCTGGATACATCTCTATCCCGGTTATCTGGATGGCGCTTGCGCTAAGAGGCAACAGAAGCGTACACAAAGCCGCGGCAAAGAGCGCGACAGACCTCATGGTATATTATTTGGCGCACCCTATAAAAAGCATCTCAGCGGCGCCTATTGGGTGTGGGAACTGGCACGCTAAATGCGGCTGCCAGGTTATTAAAACATGCGCGAGAAAATGGAACCAATGGATAATCCCAACGGAGAACGGGTCTCAATAGTCACGGACATCCGCGAGGAGCCGTCTCAAATCGCAGCGCTTCTGGAACGGATGAACGTAAACGTTACGCGCAGGCGGCTGGACGTCGCGGATTACGTCTGCTCTGAGCGCGTGGCTGTCGAGCGCAAGACAGTCGGAGACTTCCTAGCATCAATAACTGACCAGCGCATATTCAGGCAGATGCACGATATATCCGAAGCTTACCAATGTCCGGTGTTGCTTCTTGAAGGTGATCCTATGTCACTTTTCTCAAAAAGGGATATCAGCGCCAACGCCATACGCGGCGCATTGGCCAGCATCGCGCTGGACTATCGCGTCCCTGTGCTGTGGTCGTCGACGCCTAAAGAGAGCGCTGCCATGCTGCACCGCTTTGCGTGGAGAGAGCAAATAAAAGAGAAAAGGGAACTGCAGATACGTCCGAGCAAAAAGACTGAAACGATGGCGCAGAAGCAGGAATACCTCATTGCCGGGCTGCCACATGTTTCAAACATGTTAAGCAGGAGGCTTCTGAAACATTTCGGCGGTCCGAAAGAAATCTTCAATGCCAGCATGAAGGAGTTTCAGGCTGTCGACGGCATCGGGAAGAAAAAGGCGCAGCTGCTTTGGGAGATAATGAACGGCAAGTATGGAGCTTAAGCGCCTGCACGATACTCGCGTCCTGTCATCTTGGTTTTTTCAGCGTACATTGCTCTATCTGCTTCGCCGATGACCAACATGGGGTCAACGTACACTTCTGTGAGAGCATACCCTATTGCCACATCTAGGTTTGCGTGTTTTTTTAACGCTTTAATTTCCTTGGCTGCCAATTGACAAAACGAAGCCTTCATATTGCCTGCAATGTCGGATAGAGCGCCATCAACGTTTGGAGCTACCACGATGTATTCGTCGCCTCCAAGCCTGAAGCCGCGATCTGAACCTCTGTGAAGAGAACCACGTATGGCATCCGCCGTGTATACCAGAACCCTATCTCCTACATCGTGACCCAGGTGGTTGTTGACCTCTCCAAGCGAATTGACATCAATCATCAGCACGCCGACATCCGCTATCGTGGATTTCCTGCGTTCGATCCCGGACGAAGGCAAGAGAGAGAACATCTCTGTCGTGTAAAGCTTACAGGCTCTTCGATTACCGAGCCCTGTGAGCGAATCCTCCCTGGAAAGCCCTCTGTACTTAAGCAGGTCACCTTGGAAATGGGGCGGCAACGAAAGGAACTGCGTCGGCAGAGTGGAATCTCTTTTTTGAAGCTCCGACAGATACTCGTATGCGGCTTCCCGTTCTTCCGAAGGCTTCTGTTCTATGAACCTTTGAACATCTTCCGGCAATCCCCTCTGCACATCAATTCTACCCATATTTTTCACTCTATAATAGTTACAAACAGTGTTTATAAGCTTATTCCTGCCTATAGAAGCACCATATAAACGCCATATCAATGCACTTTGGCGCAGGCCTCTATGAAGGCCTTGAACGCGGGGTTGGGCGAAAGCGGTTTTGAGGTGAATTCCGGGTGGAACTGCGTCGCAAAAAAGAACGGGTGTGACGGCAGCTCAAGGATCTGCATGATATCCCGGCCTGGCGCCTTGCCTGAGAAGACCATCCCGGCCTTTTCCAAAGCATGGATGAACTCGGGATTCAGTTCGTAACGATGGCGGAAACGCTCCCTTGCATTGGATCCGTAGATGCGATAGGCTATGGTTCCGTGCTTTATCTCCACCTCGTGGCCACCGAGCCGCATCGTTCCGCCCATCTCTTTCGTTGCCTTCTGCTCAGGGAGCAAGTCTATGACAGGACATTCCGTGTCTGCATTGATTTCCGTGGAACTGGCCTTCTTCAGGCCGCACATGGCCCTGGCGAACTCTATGCACGCCAGCTGGAATCCATAGCACAACCCGAGAAAAGGCAGTCCCTTCTCCCGTGCGTAGCGAATGCACATTATCTTCCCCTCAGCACCGCGCGGGCCAAAGCCGCCTGGAACTATCATGCCGTCGACGCCGTCCAGCGCAGCGGCTGCTTTGGCCTCTGAGTCTATGTCCGTCGTGTCAACCCATTTTATGGAAGAGCGGACGCCTACGTATGGGGACGTATGCTCGACCGCCTTGAGTATGGAGATGTATGAATCCTTGAGCTCGGTGTATTTGCCCGTCATCGCTATCGTCAGCTGTTTCTTCGCTTTCGATGACTTCTCCAGGAATGCCTCCCAGTTAGCGTATTCCTTCGACGGCTTCGTCCTGACGCCGATTATGCCGCATACCATGTCATCCACACCCATCTGCTTGAGACGGGACGGTATGCTGTAGATGCTGCTTTCGTCTGGAAGGCTTATGATCCGCTCCTCGGGCAGGTTTGAGAAGGTGCTCATCTTCTCCCGTATCTTCAGTTCCAGGGGCTTCTCGCTGCGGCAGACTATCAGATCAGGCTGTATGCCCATCGAGAGCAGGCCACGGACGCCTAATTGGGCCGCCTTGCTCTTCTGTTCGCCTGCGCATGCAGGCTCGAGTATGTAGACGAGGTTGATGAAGCAGACGTTCTCTCTGCCGATGTCGTATGCAAGCTCGCGCATGGCTTCGATGAAATAAGCGCTTTCAAGGTCGCCTACCGTGCCGCCGACCTCGACGAGGACGACGTCTGCGTCTTTGCCCAGGTTCCGGACGAACGCCTTGATCTCTCCGGTCACGTGGGGAATGAACTGGACGTCGTGGCCTAGATACTCGCCTTTCCGCTCCTTGGTTATTATCGCGTTGAACACCTTCCCGGCTGTGAGGTAGTTGGCCTTGGAAAGATTTGCATTGAGCATCCGTTCGTAAGAACCTAAATCCAGATCGCACTCCGTTCCATCGTCGAGCACGAAGACCTCGCCGTGCCTGTATGGATTGAGCGTCCCTGCGTCCACGTTCAGGTAGCCGTCGAACTTCAGCGGCTCAACCTTCAAGCCGTGGGCCATCTTGAGTAGCGCACCCAACGAAGAAGTGAAAGTGCCTTTGCCAAGGCCAGAGATTACAGAGCCTGTAACCACAACGTACTTCGCATGGCTCTTTTCCTTGGCCGGAACCGGCATAAAAGCTATTGAAAGCCTGGTATAAAACCTTTTCGCTGTTGCAGAGGTCAAGTTCGGTTGACCGCCTGGTTTAAAAGCCTCCCGTCCACAATAGAGAAAAGGTGACGGTGATGCCCTGCCAATATCGCTGCCGGAACAGCAGAGAAGCGTCCTAGCCAGACTCATAGCCCGGGCGATCAACGAGAAGCAGTTTCTGATCCTTTCCAACGTGAGCAACTGCATCTCCATCACCTCCGCGGTCAAGGAATTGTCGCGCAGTTCCGCGATTCCCCTGTCGACGCTCAAGTTCAATGCAAGAGCTCTCAGGGATCTGGGACTCATAGAGACTGGAGATGGGAGCTGTCATAAACGACCGAAACTGACAGACGCCGGCAAGTTCGTGCTTGATCTTCTGGCATTCGGCGATAGCTCAAAGGAAGATGATGAAAATGTACGATCATCCGATTCAGCAAGAAGCGGAAGAGCTCATGGGAACAGTCCTCGACGAGTCGTTTCTGCCATTGCAACGAGATCCGCTCTCGTTCAGGGTTGTTAAAATGCATGATCGTAGATGGGTAGATAGGTGGTTGGCTGGTGTTGAGACCACGCTAGTTTATGAAACTGCGCGCGGAGGTGGCTACTCTGCCAGTTACGAATGCATGATCGGAATGAAGCAGAGGGTAGAAGCCGTATACGGTCCCGTGCATGGTTTGCGAGAGCTCATGAGGATGAGGTGGAAAGCGTCCCACGGTATGAAACCTATGATTGGCGAATGCCGGCCGAGGATAGCCTCATACGCATTCCCTGTTGAAGACGATGAACGTGGCGACGCCCTTATGCATCGCGTCCCGGCGGACTTCGTCAGGGAGCTTGTGGGGACTTTAGAAGCCATAGAGGAAACCAACGGAGAAGCGTGAAAATCTTTTATACCGGCCCCCGAATAGAATAGCACACGGGCCGGTAGTCCAATGGTAAGACGCCGCCTCCGCATTCCACGTGGAAGGGATAGGCGGAGACTCTGGGTTCGAATGGAGCGTATAAGCGCCCTGAAAATCCCAGCCGGTCCATCATTTTTTCCAGTATTTCAGCTGTCCGAGCAGAAGGAAAAAAGCGAACAGGACGTAAACGAAGAGGTAGCTGCTGTCTGTCAGGAAGAAACCCAGATCCACGGACTTTGAGATGCCTGAGAGACGTAACTGGTAGCCTAGCGTGAAAAAAGACAGAGGAACCAGGAATACCGAGACATAGCGAGCATGGACTTTGAACTTCCTCGTCAGGGCGTATATGATGATGGCGTATGCTGAGAATGCGACTAAAAGCACGAGCTGCGTCTCCATGGCTCTTATTACACGGACGGACTAAAATATGTATACTGCAATATATATTTTATTAAATATAATATATGATGGGCCCGCTGGGATTCGAACCCAGGACCTCTCGATTATCAGTAGCACCTGAAGGCAGGATTGGCCTGCGTCTCATCGAGTGCTCTAAACCAACTGAGCTACGGGCCCGTGCTTGCTCCGCTAAGATGCCCCTCCCAGCTGTTTTCAGCGGGAGGGACGTCTGTTGCGATGCCCCCACCGGGATTTTCTGATGGGTTGCATGAAACAACTCACCTTTTGAACCCGGGTCTCAGCCTCGAGAGGGCTGTATGCTTGACCACTACACAATGGGGGCGCGTGTCCTCAGCGTATTCCGGCTATGTGTGTATCATTTGACAGGGTATTTTTAAATTGCTGTCGCTGTGTCGCCCGCCTCGATTGTGAGGAAGAGGTCTACAGAGAATGAACGCAAAGTGAGAGTTACGCCGGCTGACGCCGGTTTTTAGGGTGTGCAATCCATTCTAGGGGCATTTATATTGAGACTCCCCCAATACTTATTCAGTTGACATGACGACGATAAAGGCGACAGAGACGCCGAAACTCACCAATCCCGTGCTCGTAGTCGGCCTCCCTGGCATAGGTAACATAGGTAGGGTGGCTGTCGGCTATCTGGTCAATGAACTTAAAGCAAAGAAGTTCGCGGAGTTGTACTCAGAGCATTTCTTCCCGTTCGTGATACTCGAGGAAAGCTATGAAGTGAAGCTGCTCAAGAACTATTTTCACTACTGGAAAGCCAAAGGCGCAGCCAAGCGCGACTTAGTGTTCGTGACTGGCGACTGTCAGTCCCAATCCCCGGAAGGCCATTACCAGGTTGCTGAGGCCATATTGGACTTCGCCAAGAAGCTGGGCGTCAAGGACATAATAACCGTGGGCGGACTGGCCACAGGGGAAGTGGAAAGCAACCCCGTAGTCTATGCAACACTTAGCGACGCCAAGCTGAAAGAGAAATACGCCAAAATGAAGCTGGATTTCGACGTCGGGAAGAAGGTTGGCTATATCGTCGGCGCTGCCGGGCTGATGCTTGGCCTGGGCAAAGAGCGGAACATGCAAGGCATATGCCTGCTCGGCGAGACGTCTGGATTCCCGATCGTCACCGATCCTAAGGCGGCGGAGGCTGTCCTGAACATTATCGTCAAGGTACTGGGCATAAAGATCAGCATGGCTGAGCTCGAAAACCGCGTCAAAGAGATGGAAAGCTTCATAAAAAGGATAGAGTCGCTCCAAAAGAAGGCGGTCATGGAGATAGTCAAAGAGAGTAAACCGCAGTCTAAAGGCGACGAGCTCAGGTACATAGGGTAGAGAAACGTTTAAAAGGAGCGTTCCACATTATATCCCTATCTGGTGACTGCATGAGAGCCAAAGCCTCCTACACAAGGTATGAGAAGGTAAGAATCATAGCGTCTAGAGCGTTGCAGATAGCGCAAGGAAGCCCTATCTTCACGAAAGTGCCTCGCGGTGTCACTGACCCGATCGAGATAGCACAGCTGGAATGGGAAGCAGGCGTCATCCCGATAGACGTCAAGATGAAAAACGAGGCTCCGGTTGCCGTCGAACGCGCCGAGGACGAAGAAGAGGAAACGGAAGAGGTAGAAGAAAAGGAAGAGGAAGCAGAGGCCGAATAGGCTCGACACGTTTTTAAAGGTTTATATTCACAAATAGTATAAGATATGAAATCCTGCGCGTGCACTACGCAATGCGCCTGAGGCAACATATGTTGAAAAAATCCCGTTCATTCGGCATGAGGGCAGGGAAAAAGCTAAGGGACAAGTTCGATCTTGCCGCACCTGAAAAGGCATACGACTGCCCTGTCTGCCTGAAGAAGACGCTGAGGCGCACGGCCACCGGAATATGGACCTGCACCAAATGCGGGAACAAGATGGCTGGGAAGGCCTACAGACCCAGGTGATTCTGATGCTTGTTGACAAAAACGCGTACCTCACTTCGGGCATATACATAGGCATGAAAACGTGTACCCCTTACATGAGGCAGTTCGTTTACAGGACGCGCGAAGACGGACTTGACATGTTCAACCTGAAGAAAATAGACGAGCGTCTGAAAACGGCCGCGGACTTCCTAGCAACGTTCAAGAACGTGCTTGTCGTCTCAAAGAAAGAAGCAGCAGGCGAGGCTATACAGGCTTTCTCCAAGGCGACGGGAACGAGGGGCATAGCAGGGCGATTCCCTCCAGGACTGCTGACCAATCCGTCTTTCGAAGGCTTCTACGAGCCTGACGTCATCGTCGTCATCGACCCGTTGATAGACGAACAGGCCATGAAAGAGGCGAAAACGAAGCGCATACCCATCGTGGCCATGTGCAACACGTTCAACATGACGCGTGACGTCGACTTGGTCATACCACTGAACAACAACGGGAAAAAATCCTTAGCGCTTGCCTTTTGGATACTCGCAAGGGAGTTGCTTAAAGCCAAGGGCAAGATAAAGAAAGACACGGACTTCAAGCTGGAAATAAAGGATTTCGGAGGCGAATGATGCACTTCAAATCGCAGCGCAGGATGGCAGCTGAGCTCCTCAAATGCGGCGTGAGCAGGATACGGATAGAGGAGAGCAAGGATGTTGAAGAGGCGCTTACGCGCAACGACGTGCGCAAGCTCATAGTCAAAGGGCTCATAAAGAAAATCCCGGCGAAGGGCACGGGCCGCGCCAGGGCAAAAAAGATACTAAGCCAGAAAAAGAAGGGCAGGCGCGCCGGACGGGGTTCCAGACAGGGTACACGCGGCACCCGCGATGGCGATAAGAGGAACTGGATGAAGCGCGTGAGGGCGCTTAGGGCATTGCTGAGCAAGCTGCGCGACGCAGGCAAGATAACGACCGCGGGCTACCGAAGGATGTACATGCTAACCAAAGGTAATATGTTCAGGAACAAGCGCCACATGATGGCTTACCTGAAGGACAAGGAAATGATCGGCAAGGCTGAGGTTAAAACCAAGGTGAAGGCCGTGGATAAGGCTGAAGTTAAACCCAAGGCTGCCAAAGCGAAGAAGGCTGCGCCAAAGAAGGCTAAGGTGAAACAATGAAACACACAAGAGCGTCACGGTTCGAACATCGCAGGAGACGCGAACAGAAGACAGACTATAAGACACGGCTGAAGCTTCTGAAGGGCGGGACTAACAGGCTCGTAGTGAGAAAATTCAACGACAACCTTGTATGTCAGGTCGTCGAGCACAAACATGATGGTGACAGGACGCTTTTCTCCGCTGAGGCGAGGGAGCTACGCGGGTTAGGCTGGAAAGCCGGGCTGGGAAACATCCCTGCCGCATACCTGACCGGGATGCTTTGCGCCGTCCGCTCCAAAGGCGCTGAATGTATATTGGATCTAGGACTGCAGACATCGACGAAGGGGTCAAAGCTCTACGCGGCGCTGAAAGGCGCGGCTGACGGCGGCATGAAAATCCCGTTCTCTGAAGATAACCTTCCGACTGAGGAAAGGATTACAGGCAAACATATAGCTGCGGCGCCGGGCGTTTTCACGGCATACAAGAAGGCCGGTCTGGATCCGAAGAACCTCGCTAAGCACTTCGAAGAGGTCAAAGACAGCATCGTCAAATCTGGCGGCGAAAAGGCCAAAGAGAAGACTAAAGCAAAAGCGCCGGCAAAAGCCAAGAAGGCTATCTGAATTCTAGGCTGAACTGCACATATGCAAATGCAGGCAACATCCTGTCCATGTCTTCGCCACGGAAACGAAGCTGAAGCTTGGCCAGCTGACCTTTTCCGAGCCGTCCAAGCTCAATCAGCGTATCCTTCTCTGACACAGACTCGTTGAACGGACCTTTCTCAATCCAACGTTGGCCATCGTATGAATAACCGATGTATATGTTTCCCGCGCCTGCGCCTTCGTCCGTTTTCCACTTGACGTGAGCGATCGCTGATTTGCCTTCGTCCGTTGGACTCATCTCCCATCCTTCAGCAACGGACGAACCGTAGGGCCACGTCTTCAGGTTTATCTCAGTCGTGACTGGGCTTTCGACTACCGCTTCGGCTGAAGCCATGCCAGTCACTCCAGCAACAGGAATGCCTAGCCACACTTCTCCCGGTACACTGATGCCGTCTGACGTCGCAACTGTCCGTGGCCCGCTGAACTGCGGCTGGCATACCATAGCGTAGACGCCGGCCAGAGCCGCGAATGCGATGAACGCGGGCAGCAGGCTGCTCTTCTTGTGACTGTTCGTTCTTTTCTGAACACGCACGAAACGGGTGGAGAGAGCGTAAACTGCAATCAGGGCGACTGCTATCGCAGCTAGGGAAATGGCCATGCTTGACGAGACTTCCTGCTCAGTCTGCGGAGGCGTCCACGATGTGTTTGTGTCAATCTCGTTCACTACAACAGAAACGTTGGCTGTTGTGTTGGAAACTGTTACATTTGTTACGTTGACCTGTATTGTATCATTCTTTGTTGTTTGTATCGGTGGCTTTGTTTCGTTCTTTCCCGAGCTTTGATTCACTTCAGGTGTCGGCTGGCCCGTGTATCTTGGCGGAACGTATACGCAAAGGTAGCTGCTGCACTCGTAATACAACGGGCAGTCAGCGTTGCTGTTGCATTCTTTCACGTTGACGTAGCCTTCTATGGAATGGACGTTGCCGGACGTGTCAGTTGCGTTGGCTTCGTAATAGACGGTCTCTTTTTTCACCAATGGCATGGTGAAACTGTTGTTGAACCATGACTGCAGTCCAGGCAGGTCCGTGGAGTTGAACGTCACATTGCCTGTGGAATTTTCCCAGAACCATGCATCTCCAAGGTTGCTGTACATGTCCTTCCAGAAAAGGCTTATGGAGACGTTCTGGCCGGCGTTAGCCCATGCAACGGTTGCATTGCGGACCATACAATCGGGTGCCGAATCGTCGAGCAGACGAGAGCGACCGGCATTGCCGCCGAAACGGTCCCATGCCGGATCCAGACCCTTGACCTTGTTCCCAAGCGTCCCGACGATTGTGTCCATCCTGCCGTAACCCATGATGTCTTCCATGGACGGGCTTGAATAGACATAGCCGCCGACGTTGTATCTCCATATGAGGCTTCCGTCCGTGCCTTTCAACGCATAGACGTAGTTGTCGCTGGCTCCGACGACGACGTCCCAGATGCCGTCGCCGTTCATGTCAGCCAACGCCGGGGATGATTCGATACGGCCTCCTGTCGGGAGCGTGTAGTTCCAGAGCGAGCTGCCGCCGGCGTTGAACGCATAGATGACGCCATCGTCGCCGCCTATGACTACCTCGTTATTCGTGTCGCCGTCGATGTCGCCGTAGTTCGGTGACGCTATGAACCATTCAGTCCCTGTGTAACTCCATGCTTGGCTTCCGTTGTTGGCCCAGACACTGTAAATCTTGTCGTCGTATGAACCGAAGACAACTTGCTTGTATGCGTCACCAAAGTCCACGACAGCCGGCGTCGATTCGATGTCATCTCCAGCCGTGAAGTTCCACATGCTGGCACCGGATTTGTTTAATGCATACAGCTTGTTGTCATATGAGGCTATCAGCACATCATAGCTGCTGTCGCCATCAAGGTCTGCGATGAGCGGCGAAGACCAGATGATGCCGCCGGTGGTGTAGTTCCATTTAGATGTCAGCGCAGAGGATGACGGAATGCTCCACCACATGGCTTCTTCGTATATATTGGGACCACCTTCAGCCAAAGTCTGCCAAGTGGAACCATCATAGCACGCCCAGACGCCGCCTAACAGTGATGATTGGGCCTGGAGTTGTAGTTTCGTCTGACTCCAACAGTTGCTGAGGACGGTCAGATTCAATCTCTGAACAGTGTCTTTAACTTCCCATAAGCTGGAGCTTGTCGCGCCGGAAGGTTTGGTGTAATTGAAATATGCGTAGCCTATGCCACCGCTATATGCGCCATATGTGTCCCAATTACTGTCGTAAGTTTTGGCGCAAGTGTATGTAGCGCTCCAAGTGCCACTGCATGACGTTTCATCCGCGGTCTCGTCGTATGTCCAGTCACTTCCGCTGGTGCTAACATTGAAAACGTAAATCTTGCCGTCCGCGGAACCAACTATTATTTCCTTTGTGCCGTCTCCGTCTATGTCATATATGGCAGGTGACGACCATACCATGTCTCCGGTCGTGTAATTGGAGATGCTCGTGCCGTCAGTTCCGTTTAACACGTAAATCTTGTTGTCGAGGGAACCGACGATAACTTCGAGCTTGGAATCCCCTGTGACATTGGCTAGTGTCGGGCTCGATCCTATAGCGTTGCCCACGGTGTAGTTCCACTTCGACTCTGCATTTGAGGCGTTCAGCGCATAGACCTTGTTATCGTTGGCGCCGATTACGACGTCCATGTAGCCGTCAGAATCTACGTCGCCTATAGCTGCGGATGAATAGACTTTGTCACCGGTTATGTAGTTGAAGAGCTCGGACAGATTGAGATGAAAAGACATCTCAGGCGTCACGTTGTACTGGTTGAAGCTGTCGTTGAGCCATATCCTCCATTTCACCGTCTGGCCAGGATACATGGATGTATTGCCCCATGCGAAATACGCGGACTTGTTTTTCGAACCCATCACTGTCACGGTCTTGTTCGCCCAGCTGCCGCTTTCATTGGTTTCAAGGACGGCGTAGCGTATGTTGTATTCTTCATATGCATTGGTGCTTAGGTTGACTCCGGCTAGTATTGCCGGAGCTGATGTATTCTGAGCGGTGCCAGTGTAATTAGGTGGATTGTAGTCCCTAACCACAAGGATCTGACTTGGTGTCACATTGAGCTGGTTATATGAGTCGTTGAACCATATCTTCCAGCCTATGTCCGTCCCTGCTGGAACTGAAGCATTGCGCCATGTGAAGTTCGCCTGTGTCCAGTCCGTGCGTGGGCCTTGGTTCATCATGGAACTGTAGCATGACGATCCGCAGGTTTGGTTAGCCCATGCGCCGCTTTCGTTGGTTTCAAGCCATGCGTATCCGGTGTAAATGTCGTCCCACGTCTCTGTCGTCATGTTGACTGTCGCCCCGTAGTCGACGGTGGTGTTGGAATTATTGACCATCGTTGCCCTGTATAGCGGGATGTTGTCCTCTACTATGAATGTGGATGAGGTGACCATGCCTTTTCCGGCAGTGTCGTTGACCAGCGCATACATAGTCCACGTCCCTGGCGTTTGGCCGACGTCGCTCGGGCTGAAGGTCATGTTCATGCTTTGGTTTATCTCCTCGGCTGTCAAGGCGCGACTGTAAATGCGGACGTCGTCCATGGTGCCGTTGAAGTATCCAGTCTTTGCAGTCGTGTTCTCGACCCCGATGAATAGTGCCTGCCCTGATTGCGTGTCAACGGCCCCGGATGCGACTGTGCTATTTTGCAAACTTCCGTCGACATACAGCGCAATGCCGCTTCCATTGTACGTGGCCGCAACATGATGCCAGGCAGACGTGTCACCAAGGTCCGTCGTTCCGCATGCTGTCTTGTTAGCGCCTGAAACTGTGAAACGCAATGCAACCCTGCCATCATTGCAATAGGCGTCGTTGGAATTGTCCCAGAGACCGAACCATAAGTTTCTGTTCGTGCCCGTTAGTTCTTTGCTTAACACGGTCCTGAAGTTACCCATCGTCGTCTCGGCCGACGGTTTGATCCACGACATTGCGGTAAAGGCAGACGACGGTCTAAGCTCTGCGCTGTCCGTGACTTGGATGTAGTCGTTGGTGCCATCGAAGCTTGCTCCTGCACCGTACTGACCTGTGACTTTCCAATGGGTGTCATAGACTGTCGTGCCGTTGCCTTCGTCCATAGTCCACCAGCCGACAAGGCCATCTCTGGAAGGTGGATATGGAGAATCACGGCTTTGGTTTATCTCCGTCGCTGAAAGGGAACGGTTCCAGATGCGGGCGTTGTCTATCATGCCGTCGAAGAAACTGGAGGTGCATGCTGAACCGCCGTCGTTTCCGCTATAACAACCGATGAAAGGCATGGATCCGTTCCCTGTAAGCGATCCGGCCCTGGCGACTGTCCCAACGTTGTTCCCGTCTATGTAGAACTTTATCTGTGCACCATCAAACGTCACAGCCAAATGTGACCACTGGCTAGCTGGCACGTATCCGTATCCACCGATGGTTGCATAGTTCCATGTGATGCTATCCGCATAGGTCAGGTTTCCGCTGCCGTTAACATATAGTGAGTAATGAGCTCCCTTGTGTATTATCCCCACTGCGGTGTTGTCATCCGGATATGCCCACGCTTCAAGTGTCAGTCCTGCGCCGGTTACGTTGAGCGCCTGGCTGTTCGAAAGGTTGACGTAATCTTCCTTGCCATTGAAGTCCAGACAGTTACCGAACCTGCATGTGCTTTCGCCGTACTTCCAGAGGGGGCCTGTGGGAGTGGCATTTGTAACAAACAAATCGTCTATCACCACGTCCCCAGCATTAAGCATCTGCCCATACTGGTTCGTGACTATGTCAAACCTGAAGTTTCCGACGTTGTTCAGGTTTGGCGTCCCTGAACCTGTGGTGGCTGTGGATGCATTGAAACTCAGCAGGTTCCACCCGCTCTTCAGCGACGATGCTTTAGAGAAGTATTGATAGACGCTCCACGTCGAGGTGCGATAGGTGTCAAAGAGATATATGTACGCCCCTGAAATCTTGTCGAGCGTCGTCTTGTTGTTTACGTACACCCAAAGATTGGCATACTTGTACTTCATATCGGTAGCTGTGATATTGTTTCCGTAGACCGATGACGTTGTGTAATACTGCTGCGACTTATTCACGTTGATGGCTCCAGTCCCTTGCTTGAAAACGGTGGTATTTGCGGCCGGGCTGTTATACTGGTTTTCGTAGTCTGATTGCTCGTAAATGTAATAGTACTGGCTGGCTGTGTCGAAGTTGTACGCTATGTTCTCGTAGTAGCTTAATGAGCCATTGCTGAAAGTCTCACCGCCGTATGTTCCGTCATTGGTGAAATTTGTCATGTCAAACGCATAGCTTTGGTTAGCGCTTTCGAATCCGTAGGCGGCCGAAAGGGCGTTTGACGGACCGGCGTAACGCAGAGTGGAGCCGTTCGCGATGCTCGTTGAGGAGATGAACAGAGCGTCCTGACCTAGGCTCGCGTCAGGCTTCGTTATGTTCCCGAAAGCGTAGCTTATGCCTGAAGCGCCTTCTATATCCGTCGCATTCAGCTGAGCGGTTGCATTGCCTATCCGTTTGAATGTTGTGGCGATGGTGAGATTCGGGTAGGCTATGGTTGGACTAGCTGAGACTGGCGTGGAATTGGTCCATGTTCCGTTCAGGCACACCGCTCCTTGGAGACTTGGAAGGTATGTCCCGTCTTTGTAGCATGTAGAAGACGCGACGCAGTCTGTCGAGTCATCGCAGCATGCGTCATCGCCAGTGCTGGACGAGCATATCTGGCCGTCACAGACCTTTGTCCGTTTGTTTTCTCCGTCATCATCACCGCAGCATGTAGTGGATCCCACTTCCCCGCCGAGGTTAAAGTAACCTGAACCCATTTTACATGTGCACCAGTTAGTGTCACCATCGAAGTCGGGCGTGTACAGGACCGTAGGCGTGCTGTTCACCAGGATCACATAGTCTATGCTGAAGTTGACCCCGGCTGTGCCGTAGTATGGATACAATGCAATCTGTGTGACTGTATTTGTCCAGTCAGCGTCTGACGAGAGATTGAAAAGGTAGACGTGCCAACTGTTGCTCGTGGTGTTAATCGGATCTATTCCAACGATGCCACAGCTGCTTGACCAGGATTCGCAGTTGGTACCGATCCAGTACAGGTAGAAGCTCGCTGAGGTGGCATTGATGTTCTTGGTCTTCACTATGGCATACTTATAGTTTGTTGCCGTGAAATCGGCCACGTCCAGCGTCATGGATGGTGCCGTCGATCCTGTATATGCCGTGAATGTACCATTGCTTTCATCAATTCCAGATAGTGCTGACGTTGTCCATCCGTTGGCGCCGTTGTTGAAGTCGTCTATTATCAGCGTATTCGTCGGTGAATATGAGGTGTTTATCTCGTTCTCGTTGGTGTCGCCTTGCGATGTTGCCACGACTGTCCATCGCACTGCGTCCTCGGAAGGGCAGAACGTGTAGCCAAGGCTGTATGTGTAGTTTTCCTGGCTGTTGCCAGTTCCTGAGCACACTGGGTTGCCTCCTGAAGTCATGACATTGTCGCTGACGAACGCGCCTGAGTCCGAGTAGGCAAGATAGTCCATCTCACTGACATCGCATTTGTTGCAGGCGACCATTGGATCCACCACCACGGTACAGTCTGCATAGTTGTATGCGTAACCTATGGAACGTCCCAGCGCAATCTCAATGGCATGGTTTCCATCTGTGAGCTCCATCAGCCTCAGAGATGACTGGCCTGAACAGGAGTATGACTTGAAGGTTACCTTGTCGCCTATCAGGCTTGGCTTGGCTGCAACTCCGTCGCAGAACAGACCGATGAAACGCAGATCGTTCCTTCCATCGGGCCCTTCGAAAGTCGTGCCGTTAACGCCTCCTATAGACAGCTGCCCTATTCCGACTGTTGTGAAATTTACAACCCATTGCCCGTGGAGAACTGGATTACTGTAAGGATTGAGTATATTCACACTGGTCTGCGAAGTTGCATAAATGCCTAAAACTGACGACAGCGCCAGCAGAATAAGCACAATGCTGACCGGATCTGTCTGGCCTTTCTTGTGACCTTTCTGCGATGCATGTCCGTTAATGTAGCATAGCTTAGCCACGCCCACCTTCCTTATGGTTATCTTCTCCGCCCCCGAGAGCTCATAGATGTATTTCGTGAGCGTGTGGCGGTGTATGCCAAGCTCGTCGGCGACCTGGTTGATTGTCAAACCCTCGGGGTGCTTGACGAGCACCTTCAGGATTGTATTGGAGACGTCTTCCATACGGACTCCATAAAAGGACTCCACTAATGTTGTCCCTTTATGGAGTGTATAAGTGTCGATGCTTATATCATGCAACGAAAAGTCGGCCGACACTACGGCCTCGGCGTCTTGTTTTGAGCGGCATGCGTTGCGTGAACTTCACAACTTCATGCCACGCCATAGTCGAACGGACTTGAGCAGCATTTTCGGGCCGTGAGCGGCGACGCTGAACCTTGCGTCTTTCCTGTATATATACTTCACCGGAACTTCCTTGACGCGGAAACCCTCCCTGTACACCTTGGCCAGGAGCTCTATGTCATACTCAAAACCGTCAGAGCTTATTTGCACACGGTCAAAGACGCTTTTGCGGTAGGCTTTGAAACCTGACTGTGTGTCACGGACGTGGATGTCGAAAAGTGCACGCAGGGCGAGATTGTACGCCAGACTTGGTATCCGCCTTCTTAGGGGTATCCTTGAGTCTGGATGCGAGTATCTGTTGGTTATGAGCATATCAGCGCATTTCATCTCATTGAGGAATTGGGGGATAACATCCGGCGATGTTGACAGGTCCGCGTCCATCGATATGATTATGTCTCCTGAGGCTTTCTGGACGAGCTTCCTAAAGCCCCACCCCTTTCCCTTTCTGATGTCTGGAAAACTCAGGGCGACAACCCTGGAGTCCTTGCGGGATAACGCCTCTATGGCTTTACCTGTCCCATCTGTGCTGCCATCCTCCTCGAAAATGATTTCGTATTCCACCGGCAGCTTTTCAAGGATGCGCGTGATGTGCCTATATGTATCCGTTATCCTTCCAGCTTCGTTGTGGCACGGAACGATTATCGACACTTTCATTGTGAACTTTGGGTATCTGAAAATAAAAGCCTGGGCGTATGGCAGGAAGGGTACGGACGAATAAAAACATTCTGCCCATACATAAGGCATGCATGTCCTTTTCCTGAACCCCCCGCACAAGACTCCCATAGTTAGGAGGTACGGATGTTCATACAATTCGCCAGGGTACCTTTTTCCGCCACTGGAACTGTGTTCTGCAGCCACGGCTGTCAGGGAGTTGAACGATGCTTGCGTTTGTGTGGTTGACGCTGTGGCTGAGAAGCTGAACGCAAACGAAGCGGTGGAAAGAATCAAAGCCTTTGGCGCCGACATCGTGGTTTTCATCACAGGTTTCGAAAGCCTCCACGAAGACCTCGCGGTGATGGATCGTATAAAGAAAATGACAGGCACCAAGACTGTATGTTCCGGGTACCTCCCGACGCTGTTCCCGGAAGATGTGATGAAAAAAAGCAGCACCGACTTCGTGGCCATGGGCGAACTGGAATATACGCTCACAGAGCTGCTGGATTGCATGGAGAAAAAGAAAGACCTGGACGGAGTGGCAGGACTGGCCTGGAGGTCGCACGGCCAGGCTGTCGTCAACCGCCAGAGGCCACGGATAGCGAACTTGGATGGGCTTCCGGCGCCTGACAGGAGACTGCTGAAAAACGAACTGTACAGCATGCCATTCTTCGGAAGGCCCTTCACGACGATACAGACGTCGAGAGGGTGTTCGTTCCGGTGCATTTACTGCACCCATTTCGAAGGCAAGCAGTTTGCTCGGCGCTCTACGGACAATGTCATCAGGGAGCTGAAGGACATAGCTTCCCTGGGCATACGCCATGTGCGTTTCATGGACAACAATTTCACCAACCCCCCAGAGAAGGCCAAGGAACTGTGCAGGAGGATCATCGAAGAAAGGCTTGACCTCAGTTGGGCATGCCTTACCAGAGCGGACCTGGTTGACATGGAAATGGCCGCGCTGATGAAGAAAGCTGGGTGCAAAACCGTTTTCGTTGGGATAGAGAGCGGTTCTGAAGAGACGCTGAAACGCTACAAGAAAGGATACACTCTCAAAGCTGTCAGGAACGGCGTACGTTCCCTAAGAGAAGCGGGCCTCGAAACTATAGGTTGGTTCATATTCGGGGCACCTTGGGAGGACGACCGGCACTTCAACGACGGAGTCCGTCTTGCCAAGGATACGGGACTGGATTATGCAATAGCCAGCGTGCTTTCATATTTTCCTGGAACGGAACTTTTCGAACAGGAGAAACAGCACATAGACTTTTCGCTTTTCCCGTTCCGTGCGTTGCCCAAAGACCGGCAGCGCTATGCAAAGGCTGTCCTCTGGGAAAAGAAATTCTACCAGGAATTCTACATGAATCCGTCAGCAGCGTTCAGAATAGCAAAAAGGGCGCTAATGCATCCGAGGGACGCATGGGTATCTGCAAGGAACCTAACGCAATACATTTATAGTTCCAAAAAAGGAGATTTCTTCTAGAGGGTATGGACGCCATAATACTCTGCGGCGGGTTCGGGATGAGGTTCCCTATGTCACCCGAAAGGCCGAAAGCGCTGCTGGAAATCAACGGCAAGCCTTTGGTGGAGCATATAACGGGGAAGATGGCAGCGGCTGGTGTGGAACGGATATACATCTCAACAAACAAACGATTTGCATCGGACTTTGAACGCTGGCTATCAACGCAACGTGACGGGAGCATAGAAATCGTCGTGGAAAATGCGTCGAGCCAGGGAGAGAAACTGGGTGCAATCGGGGCGTTGCGTTTTGTCATCGAATCAAAGCGCATTTCTGGCGATCTGATGGTCATCAACGGCGACAACGCTTTCGATGACCGACTCGACCGCGCATTGGACGTCTTCAGACACGAGAGCTGCGCTGTGCTTGGAACATACACTGCCAAGACGACGGATGAGGCGAAACCGTTTGGCGTCGTCGAAATTAATGCGAGAGGTGAGATTACAGCGTTCGAAGAGAAGCCAGAAAACCCGAAATCAAAGACTATATCCACAGGCATTTACATTTTTCCATCAAAGACTGCCGCAAGGATCGGCGAATACCTTGATTCAGGTATGAGCCCGGACCAGCCAGGGAACTTCCTTCAGTGGCTGCACAAGAGGGAACGCATCGTCGGCGTCATGCTCAAGGGAGGATGGTTCGACGTAGGGAACGAAGAAGCGTACGAAAAGGCTAAAGCGGCGCTTGAAGCCGACTAGGTTTATGCAATGGAGCTAAGGTCCTTTATCTTCTTGCCGGGAACGGGCACGAATTCGCTGCTGCCGTACTTTTCCGGGTACTCTTTCCATGGGCCTTCACAAACAAGGTCGTAGCGGCATTCTTTGCATTGCGAGAATTTGACCTTGCCGTACTCCTTCCTCCAGTCCTCAAACCGCGCTATCCTGCCGGACGCGTCGCGGACTTCGGCCGGAGGTATGACTATCTCCGAGCAGAAGGCCTCGTAGCCTTTCATGAAACAGTACGGCAATGCTTCGACCATGGCCATCCCTGGGCCATATCCCTGCTTTATGGCCAGCTCCAGCGCCTTGTGGACGTATGGCATGACGTCTGACTTGCGAGGGACGACGGACTCGAAATTCTTCCATGCATTGCCGCATGGGTGGACGAAGGCCAACTGGAACTGGCTAACATCAAGACTTACCAGCAATTCCGTTATCTCCGGGAGGAAACGGTAGTTGTATTTGGTTATGACTGTGTTTGTCATAACCTTTGCTTTGAGCGAACGGAGGTTCTTTATCCCGGCGATTATCTGGTTGAAGCTCTCCTCGCAGCGCGTCTGTATTTCATGCAGCTGCATTGTATGGCCATGCAGCGCCGGTGAGAACTCCGTTGCACCTGCGTGGATCAGGCTCCTGCAAAAGTTCGTGTAAGATAACATCCTTCCGTTGCTCTGTATCTGTATCACAGAATAACCAAGCTTGCTGGCATATGAAACGAGCTCAACAAGATCCTTGCGTATGGTCGGTTCGCCGCCTGTGAAGACTATCTCATCGCACGTCTCTCTGGCGTTGGCTATCTCTTTCTTCAGTTCGTCCGTTGTCCTGTCGCCTAGCGGCCGTTTGTGCGCCTGCGCGCAGAAGACGCAGTTGTTGTTGCAGGCGAACCCGACTTTGAGATCAAGCCTTCTTCCCATACTCTCATATAATCCTTGAGGAAAAGATTAAAAGCTGTTAGCCTGGCATGGAGTGCGGAAAGGTCCACTTTCATGGACTGGATTCACTGGCCCATTTGCGCTTAAGCGCTATCGACTCCAGGCATCCTTCCTTCAGCTTCGTGTCGTTTATCTCCGTGCACATGCTTTCATTGAGCATAAGGCGCCCTGTGCAATGCAGGTGCCAATCACTTTCATCGACGAGGGCGCACAGAGCGACGTCACCTGACAATTCAGCAGCGTCGTCAAGACATAAATTCCTGACGAATGATTTGAGCTTCAAACAGTCCTCTTTCTTTGGGTACTGCGGATATGTCTCCCTTGTTTGGTTTTGTGGTTCCTGGTTCTGCGGCCCTTGGTTCTGCGTGACATTGAACGAGCTGGAAGGCGTCGAAAGCAAAGACTCGTAACACTTTCCACAGCACCAGCGTACTTTCAGATCGTCTGTCTTTATCGTCGCCGGGCAGCTCAGCGCCTGAAGCGTCAGGACTTCAGAAGTGTTCGCCTTCAGTGACTGGTCGATGTTGTATATGTCCACGCCGTTGGCCTTCGGGACGAGCACCTGGATGCCGGTGAGGTCCACCTCGTTGGGGTTGAAGAACGGGACCACTGGGTGTTCGAAACATCCCATTGTTCCGAATTCTATCGGGCACTCCGTCAGCGAAGGCTCCAGAACCAACGTGTAGGGTGATGACAACAGGCCATATATGCCTATTGCAATCGCCGCTAGGAAAAAGATGGCCAGCACCCACTTCCGTCCTTTCTTTGGTTTCTCTTTCATGCATTACCAACTGGTGTCAACTCGCTGAGGCCGCGCCGTTCAGCATACTCCTTGAATATGCCTTCGCAATGCGGATTATATTGGCACAATTCGCAGTGTTTGCTTTTGACCCTACCGACCAATGCTCTGCCGCGCTCCACGTCCATATCCCTGTATTCTGGCCCTACGTGGTGCTCTTTCATCGTATCTTTGGCGATTGCTTCGCTCACGAAAGCCATGTATCCGGGAACGTAGCATCCCGGAATGTATCGGAACGCGAAATGTTTAAGCTTGTCCTTCCCGACTTTCAAGGTCTCGGCTATGTACGGCTTTATTTCCGTCAGCGTCGGGACAACCTTGTCGAAGTTAGCCAGCGCCGCCCCGCGGGCATGGACGAATATGAACTCGCAGCCATCCACGCCAAGCCGTATGTTGTTCTCCGCTATCTGCGGCAAAGCCGTGTAGTTGAGTTTCGTAATCACCGTGTTGGTGCATATGTAAATGTCCGGTTTCAGCGACTTCATGTTACTGATCCCTGCCGTGACTTGGGCGTACGAACCTGCAGTCCGTGTCAACGAGTCATGCAACTCGGGCGTATGGCCATGGATAGAAAAGACCACGTGGTTGAGGCCGGCCTCGATCACGCGCGAACAGAAATCCTTGTAGAAGAACATCCTTCCGTTGCTGGTCATGGCTATCTGCTCGTAGCCGATCCTTTTTGCATGACTTATCAGCTCGAGTATATCCTTCCTCAGCGTCGGCTCGCCGCCGTTGAAATCCACGAAGGTGCAGCCGTTTGCGTAGCCTTCCTCCAGCTCACGCTTTGCATCGGCGGTGGACATGCTCCACTTGCCTTTCTTGTCGTCGCAGTAGCAGAACACGCAGTTGTTGTTGCAGTCGTACCAGAGCAACAGCGCCAGTTTCCGTATCATCTAGTAAAATGTGGTTTCCGGTCTTTTAATCCTGACAATGTGCTTATGCGCTCGGCGGAATATGGAAACCGTGCCAAAAGACGGCAACAAATGCAATTCCACATATGGACTATATGGATTGGAAGCCATTGCCTGACGGTCAGACGGGCACCAGCTCCCCTAACCCCCAACGTTCAGCGTATTTCACGAAAACGCCGCTGCATATTTTGTTATGCTTGCACGACCCGCACTGAGGGCCTTTCTGCATCCCGCAGGCGTGCGGGCTGTCTCCCGGTCTTATGCTCTGCGAAACGGGATCGGTGTGGTAGAACCGAAATCGCCCAGAAAAACGTTTCTCGTCGTTGGCCCCAACCACGGGCATGTAGCATTTCGGGATGCCATGGAAAAGAACGGACATGCCCAGCTCAGTCCCGACTTTGGCCGCCGCACATATGCCAGGCGAAAGGCTCTTCAGGGACGGCATGATCCTCTTAGCTAAAGCGTTGCCTGAGGGCGCAGGATAGCAGAAGGTGCATTTCCCGGCGTCCAAGGATATGCCCAGTCTTACAATCTCTCGCAGGAAGCCTGAGTTGGCCTCTGTCATGACGGAGTAGATTTCGACATCGATCTCGGGGTCGCCGCGTTTCAGGTTCTTCAAACCGTCCAGGGACTGACTGAAGGAACCGTTGGCCTGAGTAATGCAATCGTGGAGCGCTTCGTTGTGGCCATGGATGCCGACCTTCACCGACGACAGGCCGGAGTCCACGAGCTTGCAGGCCAAATCGGTGTAGCAGAGTATCCTAGCGTTCGTCCAGAGCCCTACGCTGTCGTAACCTATCTGCTTGGCAAACATCATGAGCATCGGCAGCTCCTTTCGCATAGTCGGTTCCCCCCCTGCGAAGTCCACGGACGTGAAACCTTCGTTCTTTGCCGTCCGTAGGAGCTCCTGGGCGTCCCTTTCCGAAAGGCTTGCCTGCCCGCTAACCGGGCAGAAGGTGCAATTGTTGTTGCATGCGTAATCCAAGTATAAGACTAGTCTCTTAATCACCATCATGGCCTCCTCTTCACCGCATGGAACTCCCCGTCTCCGGCAAGCCCCACATAGGTTGACCATATCATTGAGCATCTGTCCTTGACATCGCACTGCGCGCAGGTGTCCACGAACCTCAACTCCCCGGGGTCGGTCTTCGTGACCCCCGCGGCAGCGCCCCAGAGGCTTTCAGGAATCGTGCAGAGCGGAAAGTGGTAAAGTCGCGCCTCTATGCCTGAACCGCTGAGCGCACCAATCGCTTTCTCGGCGTGTGGGACGGTTTCTTTTATCTTCACCATGACGCTGTCTCGGTTGATGTAGGCGTTCCCCGTCATCTTCATGTTCAAGAAAACCATCCTGCTGGCGGAGGGGAACTCGCGGACGACGAAGGCAGCTATCATGTCCAGCGCCGTGTAGTTGAGCCTGTTTATGACCACCCTGATTTCCACGGGGATCCCCAGTTCCAGTAGGTTCTTTATACCCTGTACCGTCTGCGCGAAACTCCCCGCGGACCGCGTGATGGAATCGTGGATTCCGGCGTCAGGCCCGTAGAGTGCTATCCCGACCATGAAATTGTCCAGGCCCAGGCCAGCCAGCTTCTTTGCATATTCCATGTAGGAGAACATTCTCCCGTTGCTGACGATGAATATGTACAGATCCGGATGCCGCTCCCTGGCGTAGCTGAGGATGTTGAACAGTTCATTCCTCAGCGTAGGCTCACCGCCGCTTATCCCCAGATAGTCCTTCTTCTGGTCGACAGTATCGATGACGAATTTTATCTGCTCCCACGGGGGGTCTCCCCGGCCTTCGGACAGGCTTGTGTTGCTTATACAGGAGATGCAGTTGTTGTTGCAACGGAAGGTCACGGGCCAGTCTACCATGAAGAATAATCTACACTCAGGTTTAAATCACGGGATTAGCTGGAATTGGGACATCTTCTGATCTTGCTGTTACAAAACATCCGGAACAGTTCTTCCCTGTCAAAGATGCGGCCTATCTCCGGTCCCACCGTTCCGTCACAAAATCTCGCCCTGCCGTCCACGACAGTGAACATCTCCATGCAGTCGTGGCAGCTGCGTGGCATGGAAAATTCTTTGAAAAGCCTGTCTCTGGCATCTTCGTTGTAGTCCTCTATTCCTATCGGCTTTGTTATCCTGAAAAACACCCGGCTTTTTTTCAGCGCGTAAAGGAATTCCTTCAGAGCCACGGTCTCCCTTGCATCCAGGCGCGCCCTGCCGCACGGGGAGAGTAGGAACAGCACGAGCCTCTTCGGGTTTGCGCCGCTGAAATCCGCAATCATGCTGGCCAGCTTGTCCAGATCGTCCTCGGCGGGGCTGAAACGGAGGAAAGGATTCGATTGCATCGACTCTTTGGAGAGCTGGAATTCGCTGAACTGACATGAGCATAATAGCCTTCCTTCGCGCTCTTCCAGCCATGGCTTCAGCCCTATTACGTCTCTCTCTGCGAGATAACGGAGGTATGCCTTTATCTCGGTCGTGGTGTTCTTGCAGCGTTCCCTATCAGGTTTGGTCAGGCTTTCCCCGCTAAGATTCCTCAGGGGGCATCCCCCCCAGCAGAGATGGTGGTCGCAATCAGAGCATTCTGCCTTCTTATATGCCTCTTTTAACTCGACCAAATCCTTCAACTGGAACTCGCCTCTTTGGGTATCGAAACTCCCTAGAACTAGTTTTTCTGAACCCGGGTTTGCCTCGACGTCGTGCTGGTCCGCCAGGCAAGGGCATGCGCTTACCAAACCATCCGCCCCAAGATAGAACACATGTCCTAACGCGCAGAATTTCGCCCTGTCCGAACCAAAGTACGACTTGACTTGCGTCCCGCCTCGGATTCCCAAAAGGTCAAAGAGCTCTGAAATCTTCAGCTTTGACGCAATGATTCCGCTGTAATCATGGCCTTTGTAGTCCGCTCCGGAACCGGTTGGCTGCGGTGATGCTAGCGAGACTAAAGGGACGCCGAGTCCGTGGAAATATCTTGCTGTGTACTCTTCCTTCCCCGCGTGGAGGGCCGTTATCACGGCATGCACATCGAAATTCAGGCCCTCGGAGATAAGCCGGCGGACAGTCCCTTCCACAAGCCTGCTGCTGCTGCCGCCTCCCTGCAGTGGCCGTTGCATGTCCTGTATTTCCGGCGGCCCGTCGAAGGATATCTGCAATTGCGCGGCTTTGGAAATGCGCCTGTAATCTGCGCCTGCCATGGTGCCGTTCGTCGATACCCTAATTTTGCTGAGATTGAGCTTCTTTTTCGCATACTCTATCGTCCGCTCTAGGAGAGCCTCTTCCAGCATCACTTCCCCTGGCATGAAGAGCAGCATGTCCTTCTCCTCACCATCACGGGAAACGTAATCTATCGCTTCTTTTATCACATTCCATCTGGAAGGCTTTCCTCCCTTCACGCCTTTGGAGCCTAGACAGTAACTGCATGCCATGTTGCACTGGCTTGTAATGGTTGGTATGAGGTATCTGAACCCCGGCTGAAGTTCGATGAAAGGCAGCACACGGTTCCTGGCAAGGAGAGCATTCCCGAATCCGGAAAAGGCTTCCTTGTCCATGATGAAAAACTTCTCTGTTATGCTGTCGAACAAGGCAATCCTTCCAAGGCGCTCCAGCGAGATGTGCAGGTACGGTGGGGGTTCCAGGGCAATCTTTATCTGTGTTGCTCCTTCAAAATGCTTCCGCTCTCTGTCCTTGCCTATCACCCACATTTCCATGTTAACTGCCTATGCATGCCAAGTCATATATCCTTCTACATTTAAAATTGTTCCGGTTCTGGACGCCAAGCTGAATCATTACAACCGCTCAACAGTGCCTCCTTCCGTATGCGGCGTCTGCGCGACCATCTTCAGGAATGCCGTTTACCGGCGCCATGGACGGCCCGCCAGCCATCAGGTGGCTCTTCACCGGTTTGCTCAAATGGTCCATCCACTTGCCGCCGCTTCTGTGGCCTATCTTCCACACGCAGCAGCTCCTACATGCGTCGTTGGAGAAATCGTTTGCCAAGTGCGCAGCCCGAATGCTTTTGATTTTTTCCCCGTTCCATATGTCCACGATTCCCTGCCTACTGAAATCGCCCACGTTGAGTCTGAACCGCCAGTCTGCACAGCATACGGAAGCCAAGCCGCGCCAGTTCACTGCGAGCATCATCCAGGGAAATATGCATGGACGCCTCTCCATCGGCCGCGTGAAATATGAGAACGGCGGCGGGGTGATGCCTGCTGTCCCGTCCCAGCCGTGCATGTCCGTCAGGAAAAGCTCATCGGCAACGCCGGACCACTCTTTTCTGAAAGCGTTTTCTTTACTTGGGTTGCCTTCTTTCATGAGCATCTGCACAACGATGTGCGGACCGCTCTTTCCAAGCTCTTCCTTGGTATCACGGAACTCCTTTATGTTTTTCTCTATCTCAGAGTACCGGACGTGAGTTCCAGTATTTTCGTTGTATTCCGTGTCGTCAAGCCCGTAGAGGCTGAAGCGCACCCAGTCCACGCCAGCTTCAATGAGTGCGCGTGATTTCTTTCTTGTGAGGAGCGAGCCGTTCGTCGTGAGGGCTATCGTGGTATGCGGAAGGCACGCTCTCGCATAGCGTATCATTTCCGGCAACTCCGGGTTGAGCAGCGGCTCGCCGTTAAGGTATGGGTAGAACTTGCGCAGACATGCGTTTTCAGCCACGTCGTCCAGTATCTTCCTGAACAGGCTGAATGACATCAGTCCTTCTGTCTCCACCCGGCGTTTTTTCTGGATGCAGAAGGTGCAGTGAAAGTTGCACCGTGCCGACGTCTCAACAAGCAACTCCTTCAGGTCGCCCATTCCGGCTGTGGCTAGGAGGTCCATCGCTTTAGAGAGATTTTCCATAGATTTAAGGTTTGGCGCGGCAACAAAGTTCGTGCAGACCGCATGTTTTCAGCTCTCTTGTTGAAACCTAAAACTGTCCGAAACTAACGCTCTAAATTTCTACCCGCTTAAGTGTTTATGTGGGCGAAGTGTGTGTCTCCCTCTTACGGGGGGGGTTAGAGGACGGGACGTCTACGGAGCTTCTGATCCGGCGGTCTTGAAGCGACACTACTAACAGAAACCTAGCAGAAATTGTTGGCACAATCCCCCGCGGAGCTGTGGGAAGCGTGCGATCCGTGGCTGCTGTGACTGGCGTGGCTGACGTGGCTGCCGTGAGAAGCGTGACTGACGTGAGAGGCGTGGCTGACGTGGCTGGCGTGAGAAGCGTGACTGACGTGAGAGGCGTGACTGACGTGAGAGGCGTGGCTGACGTGGCTGGCGTGGCTGACGTGGCTGCCGTGAGAAGCGTGACTGACGTGAGAGGCGTGACTGATGTGACTGCCATGACTGGCGTGGCTGACGTGGCTGGCGTGGCTGACGTGGCTGCCGTGGCTTGAGTGCGATGCGTGGTGACCATGCTGCGCTGTAATGGTTCCGCTGCTCCAGGATACATTGAATGAGTTCGTATGGGCTGCCGCCACCTCAGGCATCAGGGAAAGGATGGATGTCGTCCCGAGGAATGCGCCCAACGAGATGAGCTTTTGCTTCGAGATTCTTCCTCGCTCTTCGACCAAAAACGAATGCACCTTCTTCTTTATCTCCGGGAATTTCCTTTCAGCCATAGGACACTTAATATTTGACAGTTTTTTATAAAGGCTTCCCTAACCAGCTAAGGAACGTCTTCCTTGAGCTTTCTGAGAACAGAAGCTCCTGAAAGAGCGTATCTATCATACCATTGAACACTTTGCAGCGGAAGCTCTGCGCCAGTTTGGGTATTATGGATCCCTGGCTCATGTACGTGTCCACAGGACACAGCCCGCAGTATGGCGAGAAGGCGCAGGCGTCGCAGACGCTAGAGAGCTTGCTTGAGACGTTGAGCATGCTCACTGTGGTTGGGTGGTTGATGACATCAGCAAACGTGGAATCTTTCACGTTGCCGAGGCGGAACGTGTCGCCCAGCACCTTTGCCTCGTCGCACGTGAAGATGTCGCCTTTGTTGTCGTAAAGTAGCTGTCCTATCGCGGCGCCGCAAGGCGACTGGACGTCGACGAACATGGGATCCTTCCTAGACAGCATTTTCATCAGAAGGATTTTGGAGAAGTTCTCCTGGAACATCTTCTCTTTGTTCACTTCAAGCACGCGTGAAAGGCCTTCCCTCCAGAACTTAAGAAACTCGTCAGGCGTGTAGCTTATCTCCTGCCAGGCACTTTGGGCGAACCCCAGATTGTTCAGGAACCGCAGCCAGACGCCGGTAAACCCTAAATCCACGAAATCGTCCACGATCTCCTTTGCGTACGGGAGGGAATGCCGTGTGACCGTGGTCATTGCATTCAGGTTGAATGCGTATTTGAACTCGGACTTTATCTTTCGTATCCAGTAGGCAACGTCATCGTAAGTTCCGGCACCGCTTATGTACTTCCTGTTGGCATCATGGACGTGCTTCGGGCCGTCCAGCGACGTGGAGAGGCCCATTATCTTGCTTTCTTTGAGAAAGCCGAGCATCTCATCGTTCATGTTCGTAAGGTTTGTGACCACGGAGAATTTCAGGTCTTTGTCTTTCAGCTCTGCCTGCTCGGTGGCATAGCCGAATATGTATTTTACTATGCCGAAGTTCATGGAACAGTCACCGCCCTGGAATTCTATCACCATCGTCTCCGCAGGCGTCGACATTATGAAGTCGACCACCTGTTTCGCTGTCTTCTCGTCCATGTCATATCCCTTGGCGTCGGGCGGCTGCGAGCGAGAGTGACAGTAGATGCATTTTTGGTTGCATCTGAAGGTCGGGACGACTATGTGCAGGGTGGGGCCATAGTCGAGGAAGTGAAACCGCTTTGCATAATCCTCAGCCACTCTGCCGACGCTGTCTTCCGTGATGATGATGCCCCTTTCCTTGAGTAGGTTGAACAGCGACGGATCTTTCCCAACTTTCATTGATCTTAAAAGACGGAGCTCGCGATCATCCAAGAGTGCCCATGCGCCATGGTCAACGGTGACCAGATTCCTGCCGCTTCCCCAGCGCTTCACGCAGTACTTGTTGGTTGCATAGTCCTCATTGGACACCGGGAATAGGCTGTATGCCATCACTGACCTCCCAGTTCCTTAACACAGGCGAGCGCATGGTTAAGGAACTCGTAGCCCAGCTCCTCAACGGGGGCCCCGTCCTTTGGCTTCAGCCTTATGGTTATCGTGCCATCGTCGTCGTCAAACTCAGTCTCACAGATATCTGAAAGCTCGTCAGCTGCCATGTCTATGGCTTCCGACGGGTAGAAGCTGGACTGGACCGTTATAACGACTGCCTTGGCCTCGCTGTCGACCTTGATGTTATTTCCCGTCAGCATCTAACCCCTCTGGTATCTTCAACCCCTTGGCGCTTTCAGGCGTCCAGGGCTTGGAGATGCCTAGCGGGTCGTCTACGGGGTCGTTGCACTCGCATTCCTGCTCATCTTCATCCGCCGCCTCGGCATCGCCGGCAACCGCCAGCGCCTTCTTGACTATGGCATTGCGTATCTCGCTTGTCCTTGCCGCCTGGACGACGTACACGGCGTAATTCACAAGCTCGTTGTGAAACTCCAAGGCCATCTTCTCGAGGTCCTCCTTGGCCTTGGCCTTGAGCTGGACGATTATCTCCGTTTCCGGGTCGCCATCGATGACTGCATAGGCCCTGTCAAGGAACATATACGCGGCAGAGTAGATGACTTCCAGGGGGTATATCTTAGGGTTGATGGATATCATCACGGCGTTGGCCTTCATATCGACTTCAAAATTCTGGACTTTCATTGCAATACCTAAGAGAATTGTCTGGTGTATATAAATCCGTTTTCTGACGCTGCATTACAGTGGTACTATCCGAAGAGCAGCGTCCGCAGAAACGGAACGAAGCTGCCGTTCATCAGCACCGTGAGAAAAAACCCAACGAAGAGGAATAACGCAAAGGGAACTGAAAGATGGACAAGGATGTCGTCGAAGCCCAGCTTCTTGGAATGGGCAAGGCCCTGTATCTTTTTTATCTCCTCCTCGGTGAGGCCTTCGTCGCTTATGCTGTGGATGAAACGCTCTGTTGTACCGCCATGCAGCAAATCGTATAATGTTAACAGTAATATGCGGTTCTTTTCGTATTTCCCGTCCTTCTCTGTTATACCTTCTGCCAGCTTCATGCCAGGCTTCAGCTCGGCAAGCTTCACGGCCCGTGTGTTTCCGGAGAAAGCCAAATCCAGGAAGAAAAACCTGAAGACTATGAACACCAACACTGTCAGCATCATTGGGAGTATGAAACCCAGGTCATAGACTGTCTTGTAGTCGAAGACCAAGCGGAGTATGGCTGCGGCTACGAACAGGTATTCAAGGTTGAGCCTTTTGACCCGGTAAAAAATTTCCACAACGACGAATAGTATCAGTATGAAAGCCACAGGAGTAGAAATGCCGAGAGCTTTCAGGGGAAGGTTGATGAGCCATGCCATGCCCAGGTAGCTTATTCCAATTAAAATGACTCTGTACGGCTCGAACGCCTTTTTCAGCGATTCCCTCACGCGCTTGCGCCCGCTTCTGAGCGTCGTGGAGAAGAAATAGAAGAAGAACAGCGGGACGAATGCATTTATCATTATGTCTGAAAGCGGACTCGTAGAAGAGACTAACAGCGACGGAGGCAGCATTACACAGAGCACAATGAACAGCTTTGCGTCGCCCGATGGCCAGAGGCCAAAGAGCCACAGCGCCACGCCCAATGCAACCGACAGCACCAGGTTAGTAAGGAACGCGCTAGCCTGCGGGGCAAATGCGCCAAAGTTTACAGCGAAATAGACGGTGAAAAAAACCATAAGCAAGGTGAGCCGGCTGTTCTTTATGACACCTTTTCTCGAGTCCTCGACTGAGACGAGGAGACCGATGGCAAAGATAGCGATGAGGTAGAGTGTCTCGATCATCATAAGCCGTTAGGGGCGTGATTAAAAAACACCTCATGCGCCAACAGAATTAATTAAGGGCCGCAGCAATTATTTAATCATGCCTACAGGCAGGCCTTTCGAGCGCGTGGCTGTTGACAAGGACTTACTCAAGGTCAAGGACCTTGTCTGCCGCAGGGAAAAAGTCTTCATCGACCAGGAGCATGAATCAGTTTCAGTCCACGTAGGTGAAATAGGCAGAAGGGTCTCTGATCTTGAGAATGCAATGAGGGTTAAGAAAAGCAAAAGCGCCACTGTTTTCAGAAGGAAGAAACAATTGGCATACATTATCAAGCAACGGGGCTGCGTCTCTGCTGACGAAGCGTCCAAAGCGCTGGGCATCTCACGTAACAGAGCTAACGAATACCTTAAAGACATGGAAAGATCTGGCCTTCTGATGACCAAGAAGAAAGGCAGAGTCGTCTCTTTCACGGCTGGCGGGAGATCATGATAACTGCAGTCCTTTCGGCCAAGGGGGGCGTTGGCAAAACAACCGTCGCCACAAACCTTGCATTGGCCATGCACATGTTCGGCAACGAGACTGTCTTGGTGGACGGCGACTTCAGGAACCCCAACGTCAGTCTCCACTTAGGAACGTACGATGCCACGCCCGGGCTCCAGGATGTCATCCAGGGCCGTGCCGGTGTCATGGAAAGCCTGAGCATACACAGCTCTGGTATGAAGTTCATACCAGCTAAGCTCTCTATGAGCTACATGGGTCTCAAGGCGCATGGCCTTGGCAAGATCCTCAGAGAATCGGGAGCTGACATGATCATCGACTCTGCACCGGGCATAAACGATGATGTCATGTCAATCCTGGACGCAAGCGACAGCGTCGTGGTGGTGACAACGCCTGAAATCCCGTCAATAGCCGATGCGCTCAGAAGCGTGGAACTGGCGAGGCGCGCGGGCAAGAACATACTTGGCATCGTCGTCAACAGGACGACAAAATACCACAGGATAAAGCCGTCAGAAATAGAAGCTGTGACGGGAGCGCAGGTCATAGGCATTATTCCCGAGGATTTGAAGGTCATGAAGAGCCTTCTGGCGAAAAGACCTGTCATCGAAGCGTACCCAAACTCTTCGGCTGCCGTCGCATTATCCAAAGTGGCTGCCCGTCTTTCAGGGAAAGCTTACAAAGAGCCGCGCTTCCTTGGCATCAGGCGGCTTTTCTCCTAACTGCCCACAACTCGCACGTCCGGCATTTAGCTCCGGGTGTGGGCTCTCCGCATGAGACGCATTTCTTGATGGTTGATTTTGCGCCAGCTTCGCGGATGCGAGGGATGACCTTGTCGTAGGTGTGCAGGACAGAGAACTTGACGCCCGGGGATAGCATTTCAAGCCTGTTAAGGAAGTGCCTAGCTTCCAGGCGGAGGCCGCTGGCGTATGGACAGGAACCGGAGCGGAACGGCAGCCCTTTTAGCCATGCATATAGCGCCGTCTCGCGCTCAGGGATTTCCCTCAGCGGCTTTATCCTCGGGACGAAACGTTTGTCCCGTGCAGAGGAGTCAGTAACTGGACCGCTTCGCGCCGCCCGTTGGATGTCGCCGCGGACGAAGTTCATGATTACGGACTGGGCTTCATCGTCAAGGTTATGTCCTAGGCATACCTTCGTTCCGCCCAGCTCTCGCGCGGCCCGGTTTATCACATGCCTGCGGCCTATGCTGCAGATTGTGCATGGGTTGGACAAATGGGGGCTTTCCGGATCCTTCTTCTTTATGGAATTAAGCTTCTGTTCGAGCGTTGCGCCCAGCTCTTTCCTGAATGAAAAGATGTGGTGCTCTATGTCCAACTCTTTGCAGAGCTTTGCAGCCGCTGCTATGGATTCTTTCCTATACGGCCCGACGCCTTCGTCCACGGACACGCCGGTGAAGGCTATCTTACGCCAGTGGCGGATGTTTGATACTAAGACGCTGCAAGCTGTGGCTGAGTCCTTGCCGCCGGACAAGGCAAAAATCACATGATCTCCGGGCTTTACCATTTTGTTCCTGAACACCGCTTTCATGGAACGGGCCTCTATGCTTTCCATGAAGTGCTGTCTGCAAAGGTGCGTACCTTCATACTTCCTGAAAAATACTGCTGGCTTACCGCATTTGCATTGCATGGTCTCACCCGCTGGAAGTCACCTCTACAAGCTCGAAACACTGGCCCTTCCTGGCCTTGAAATCGTCTGGGATCGGGTCGCCGTCTAAAAAGACCAGAACCGTCTCAGGATTCACGCCTGACGACACGAGGATGTCGAAAAGCTGCCCTGCCTTGGGCGCTACAAACGGCTTCCGCTTGTCAAACATGCACTTAAAATTAAACGCCTAATCTTAAGTAAGCCGGGATGGCAGAACGGCTAAATCCGTGAGGAAGCCGATGCGCCAGTCTCGAAAACTGGTGTCCGAAAGGGCTCGCAGGTTCGAATTCCTTGGACGGAAATCCTGCTCCCGGCGTTTTATTTCTAAATGGGCCATCGTTCTTAGCAAACAAGACTTTCTGGGTCAGTGGAAAATTTCATATTCCGTGGAAGAAGGTCATTGTATATCGTTTCTTTTCTGCCTTCCAAAATTTGCAACATTTCCTCTTTAGTGCGTCGCTGACGCGAGGTAATGCTCAAGTAATCCTCATGGTAGATTTCATACACATACTCAAGAGTGACGCCGTTCTCTTCGTCCACTAGATGGGGGTTATGTCTAAATTTAAGTTTGCCTAGTTTTGATGACCTTGGAACTGGGAACAACAGGAAACGTCTGCGTTCCCCGTCATCGTAAAAGACTCCTTTAGCTACCTCTTGCCCATGGGTAGGTTTGCTATAGGGATCAAGATCGCCCTCTGGCGGCGAACCAGAAAGCAATATCTCGAAAGACCTGTATCCACGCGGTTTGCTCATATCAGTCACTAGAAAGACGTTAGATGGAAGCTTTAAAACTCAATTGTTGCACAAAAGATGCTTACTTCCATCTGACTGCGCATTTGCCTTCGACGCAGACGCATGAACCCTGACCGCAGTCCATTGTGCCTGCCGCGCATTCTTCGGTGCACATGATGCCCTGACAATTCGGCAGTTCAGATTCGGTCACACATGAAGATGCGTGACAGCATGTTGCAGGGAAGCATTCGTTGTCGCTCTCGCACCCACCCAATGTATCGTTGGTAGCGCATGAATACTTATGCGAACAGGCTGAATCCTTGGTTCCTGGGAACATGCAAGTGTCATCCGTACATTGGTCATTGTCATCGCAGTCGCTGTTGGAGAAGCAACCGAACTGGCGGACTTCGACGCGCCTATCGGCGGCCAAGTACTCAACGGAGACCAGAGTCTTACCTCGCGTTATGGTGACCTGGACGCGGTTACCCTGCGACCCGTCTGACGCCAGACAGCGTTCACAGCCAAGGCAATCGCTGTTGGGAATTTTGCTGCAGTCCAGGTGCTTCGTGACGTCAGCCTCTGTTACGGTACCGTTGGACTCTATGACGAACTCGCCGCATAAAGCTGACTTCGGATCGAGCCCATAGTTGTGACTCTTGAAGCATTCTGTGATTTTGTCAGCGAGGAAGCTGGCCACTTCGCTGCGGGTGCCGTTGGAAGCCCGGACTTCGTTGGGCCAGAGGTTGAAAACGAGCGACAGAAGCATCACACACAATGCAAGCGCAGCTATGAGGATTATGACCTCTTCGATTAAACTCATGGTGCCTTTCATAGCGGCTCACATCACAACGGGTCTAATTCTGTTATGTTCCCGCCCTTTATAATGACAGCTTTGCCGTCTGCCTGGACGAGGAACGCGCGCTGCGTGCCTTCTGTCCACGATTCGACGAATGACCAGCTGTCATAAGACTGTAATAAGGCCGATGCATCGCTCGGGATGCTTTCGCATTTACCCAAGTCATTGAAACACACTTTCCCTTTATTGCAGGCGCAGTCTACCGGACATGCAAAGCAGTCCTCTTCGCATACGCCATTACCACAGCGCGTGATCTTGGGGACTTTGACTGCAGTGAGCGGGAGGAAGATGAAGAACAATGCAAAGAACACCAGGACCACAGCTGCAATCAGGACGTAAGTCACACGGCCGCCAGGGCCCATGATATGTAGCTGCATTGCATCACCATCTGTAAATCTCTTCGACAATCTCGCCCGTGGATGACACGACAACCAACCTTTCGTACGGGTCGCCGCTGAGGAAAACGGAAACGACCTTGACGGGCTTCCCTGATGAAACGGACGAACCGGTGGCATTAATGGATGCTATTGTCATATTTTTAGCTGTGTAGTATTCCCTGACTGCGTTCATTGCATTGGCGTCGGATATACCAGCGTCGGGGAAGCTGCATGCATGCGTCTGCTTGTCGCAGACGGTTCCTTTCTCATAACAACCGCAGTCGTCGCAGCAGTCAGCGGCGCTTTCGTTCGGACTGCATAGTCCGTCACCGCATCTCGGCGTGAAGCATTTCCCTCCATCGGAACAGTAATCTCCGCCCTTGCATGTGCAGTCCTGTGGGCATGAAGTGCAACTCTCTACGGCGGCGCATTTGCCGTCTCCGCATATCGAAGGCGCTCCCATCGTTGCCCGGTAAACGTAAAGCATGGAGACGGTAATAAAGATGACGACCATAACCAAGAGGGCGATCCTAAGCGGTTTCATACCAGAGCTTCCTTATTTTTAGGGTTGGGTCGCCGTATAATAAGGTTTGGTGCAGCGTCCTGTACGAGCAGACCTCATCTGACTCTGCGCTGTATATGCGCTTCCCCTCAAGGAAAGCGTCGCCTATCCGTTTCCCTGCTGCCAGCTTCTTGCCAACGGACGAGTAGAATGTGCCTATGAAATTGTCTCCTCCCTTGTCACAGGGGAAGGAATTCAGCATCCTGCCCATCTGCGTTCTCGTCCCTCCGAAATAGACAGCGCCCCCGCGGCTTAGGAATTCCATCACGACTGATTCTTGCATACGGTTCTTGTTGTCTATCATTCCGGCGTAGCATGCCATGACCATCCACATACTGTCCTTCACGTCGAGCGATGCAACGTCTGTTGACGTGATGAGACGCACGCCTGCGTCCCACCAGAACGACTGCGGCGCTTTTTCGTCACCATGGACTAGAAGCAGGAAAAAGTCCTTGCCGTTGGCGTCTGACGCCGGACTGTACGACCCTTGGCCTTCTGTTGAGCACCGCGGATCCTGGCTGCACTCTTTTCCGAATATCACCTTCTGGGCGCAAACACCCGATGACCAGGGGCCACGCGTGCCGCCGGTGTCGTAGAGCATCACCATGCTCCTATAATCGGACAAATCGATGCCGCCGGCTTTGTGAAGACCTATGTACGTATCCAACGCCTTGAGCAGGACCTGCAGGTCGCCGTTGTTCGGATCTGGGATCCTGCCAATCGGGATGTCAGGAAGCCCGTCCCTCGGGGTGAAGTCCGCATAGAAATCGTCGGTCTTGAAGCTGGAGAACCGTGGGTCAGAGCACGGACTGCATGCCAGATCCGTCTGAATGAACCTACTATAGCCGCCGATTATGATGAGGTATTTTGCTTTCAACTTCGGGATGAGCTGCCCAAGCACGCCCTGTATCTGCGTCGCGCTGGATGTGTCTTCGACTTTGCTTCCTATCGCATCTGCCGTCTCCTTCGAATCAAGATAGATGAAAATCGAACCGAGGCCGCCGCTGGAAAGGGCTTCCTGGTATTCGCCTATCTTTGATTCCAGCGTTTGCAGCTGCGTCTCTGAATAGACGGAGAGCATTGTCCTTCTCAACGCAACTATGAGAACGTCAGCTTC
>Ga0315278_10000415_pt1 | contig 37602 bp, 34 predicted proteins | sample YL17G06_0_MG_FD_203880 | JGI IMG/M metagenome (GOLD analysis project Ga0315278, IMG submission 203880) | Sediment microbial communities from Yellowstone Lake, YNP, Wyoming, USA - YL17G06_0 | ecosystem: Environmental > Aquatic > Freshwater > Lake > Sediment | place: USA: Wyoming | collected... | reverse complement strand
AGGGAACCGTAGGCCACCGCCAGCAGCACCACGGACATCGCGCCGAGCGCCGCCGCCTCGGTCGGCGTGGCCCAGCCGACGATCATGATGAGCACCGAGAAGACGATCACCGCGACCATCGGCACGACGTCGAACACGATCAACCGCATCCGCTCCTTCCGGTCGGCGTGCTCGACGGCGTAGCTCGGCGCGGCGGACGGATCGACCACGGTCCAGCCCCAGATCAGGATTCCGTACATCACCGCCAGCACTAGGCCCGGGATCACGCCCGCGATCAGCAGGTCGCCGACGTCCGTCTGGCCCAGCGTCGCGAGCAGCACCGTGAGCGCCGAGGGCGGGATGATCACCGCGAGACCGCCGACACCCATGATCGGGCCCATCGACAGGTATTTGTTGTAGCCCCGCTTCATCATCTCCGGGACCATCAGCGAGCCGAGCAGCGCACACGCGCCCATGCTCGAGCCGGCAGGACCGGCGAACGCGGTGCCGCCGATCAGCGTGACGTAGGCGAGCCGGCCGGGGACGTTGCCCATCAACCGGTCGACGGCGTTGAAGAAGCGCGTGGCGAGCCCGGTGTGATAGAAAAGCTCGCCCATCAGCAGGAACATCGGGATCGGCACCAGCGCGAAGGTCGTGATCGCGCCGAACCCGTTGTTGATGACCTGCCAGATCCCGCGCTCGCCGCCCATGAAGACGAGGGCGCCCACGAGGTTGGTGCCGAAGAACGCCATCGCCACCGGCAGCCCCAGGAACATGAGGAACACCGACAGACCGAAGAGGAGCAGCGCCGCCCAGTACCACTCCACCGGCTAGCGCTCCTTGTCCTCGTCGTGCACGGTCACGCCGAGGAACCCGAGGAAGTTCTCTCCCCGCGCGAGAAAGCGCAGGAACTCGATCGCCATCATCAGGAACGACACCGGAATGCAGACGACCAGCGCCCAGCGCGGCGCGTCGAAGGAGCGCACGTCCTTGTCGTCGAGGCGGAAGTTGTTGGCGGTCACCTCGAACCCGTACCACGCCATCGTCAGGCAGACGACGACGCAGGCGACGCCGATGAGGAACGTCGCCGCCTTGCGCGCGTCGCGCGAGAGGTACATCAGGAGGATCTCGACGAAGACGTGGCCCTTCTCGCGCACGAGCCACGGCGCACCGAGGCACGGCACGAGCAGCAGCGCGTACTCGGTGAAGGTGAAGAAATGCGCCGAGCTCTGGTAGCCGAGATTGCGCACCACCACGTCGATGCAGATGGTCAGCATCATGGCGACCATCAGCAGCCCTGCGACCCAGGCCATGCCGTAGAGCACGGCGTCGTAGGCTTTAGAGAGCGCGCGCATCCGGGATTTCAAAACACGCGCGCCGCCAGCGGCGGCGCGCGACGACCTCGGTTTGACGCTCAGCTACCAGGCGCGAACAGCTTGACGAACCGGTCAGCTTCCTGGCGGCCGCCAGCCTTCTCCATGCGTTCCTTCATGCGCTGGTAGCTCGCCTCGCGCGCGCCCTCGCTGAAGCGCTTACCCGCATCGGGCTTCATGCTCACCGCTTTCAGGCCGCGCTTCTCGAGCTCCGCGAACTCCTTGACGCGCAGCGCCTGCAGCTCCTTGACGCTCGAGATCTCGTGCTCGATCGCGACCCGGGTCAGGATCTCCTTGGTCTTGTCGGAAAGCCCGTTCCACTTGCGCACGTTGATGATGATCCCCAGGTCGGTCGAGAAGAACGGCGGTTCGACGCGGTACTTGAAGAACTTGTCCCAGTTCGCGTCCATGATCCCGATCTGCGTCCAGCCGCTCATGTCGATCGTGCCCCGCTCGAGCGCGGTGTAAATCTCGGTGGACGGCATGTTCAGGACCGACGCGCCGAGCACGTTGGTGAAGAACGCGTTGTAGATCGGATTGCCGCGCATCTTCACCCCCTTGATGTCGAGGTTGCCCTGCGCGTCGAACTTCGGCTCCTTGGTGCTCCACAGGTTGAAGCGGATCCCGCTGTCGAACCACCCGAGGTAGTAGACGCCCTGGCGCCGGATGTGCGCCTCCTTGAGCGCATCGTAGGCGCCGTTCTTCCGCGCGGTCGGACCGTCGATCGTGCTCGCGCTGACCGCATCGCACTCGGGCACCGACCCGGCATAGAAGGCGCACGGCGTGTACACCATGTCGACGACACCGTCGCGCACGGCGTTCGGCTGCTCGAACATCCCAATCGCCTCGGGACCGCCGCGGACCTGTATCGCGAATACGCCCTTGCCGGCGTCGTTGGCCTTTTTGACAAACTGGAGGAAGCTCTTCGAGTAGACCCAGTTCACCGGAAACGCGTGCACGGCCGTGAGCCGGTCCTGCGCCAGCGCGGGCGCGGAGACGCTCGCCGCGGCCAGGGCCGCGACGGCGGCAAGTCTCCAGATTCTTTTCATCGATCCCTCCGTGGATGCGGCAAGGCCGCAATTATCGAATCGTTATGCGTACCAGCGGCGAGTATCTTAGCCGCGCTGTCCGCCCGCGCCAAGCACGGCGCGGGTCGACATCGGGAAATGCGTGACGCCGCCCGAAAAGCGCGGCAAGGACCGGAAGTGGGTGCGCATCTCGTGCCGGAGGGACGATTCGAGCGCCGCCGTCAGCGCGGCCGGACTGTCGAAGGCCACCTTGTTACGCTGCATGCACGTCGCATGCGCCCACGGCAGGCGGCTGACGCAATCGACGCGCGTGTAGACCTCGAGCTCCCGGATCCCCGGCAGCCGCGCCATCAGCGGCGTGTGATGGGCGAGATAGTCGTCGAGCCAGGCGTGCAGATCCTCGGCCGGCCCCTCGTAGGCCACGAGATAGGTGCACCAGGCGTTGTCGGGGGCGGCAGCGCGCACGGGCTCGGGGACCGCGAATGCGCGCACGGCCATCACCTGGTGCTCGACCGCAGCGCCCGCGAGGGTGGGCAGGGCGTCGGGCGCCGCGAGCGCCTGCAGCGGGCCCGCGCTGGCCGCTGCCGCCTCGAGATCCAGGAGCCGGTCGAAATAGAGCTGCAGCGCGAGTTGCGGCGGCGCTCCGTCGTCGAGCAGCGGATCGTGCGCGTGCGCGGGGGTGTGAACCAGCGCCCGCGCGAGTCCTGGCACGCCACGCAGGACGGCGGTGAGCCGGGCGTGCTCCGCGTCGGAGATCCGCGCGGCCGGGTTCGCCCGCTCGCGGAACACGATGAAGAGGCAGAAGCTCATCGCCCCGGGTCGCGCCGCTTCTCTGCGATGATCACCGTCCACGGAAACCGCCAGCTCGCGTAGTCCGGAGCGAGCGCGCCGTCGGCCTCCTCGAACGCCCGGATTTCGACGTTCGTGAACCCGAGGCGCTCGAGCGTCGCGGCGAGATCCATCTGCGCGAGCGGCTCCATGAACGGCTCGTTGTTGCGGCGACCGTGGCCGTAGTGGACGAAGCGCGCGAACGCGTCGCCGCGCGGTTGCGCCTGGGGCAGGAAGTCGAGGTGCACCATCTTGCCGCCGGGCTTCAGCACTCGTGCCGCCTCCGCCAGCGTCCGCTCGACCACCGGCGGCGGCATCTCGTGCAGCAGCATGGTCGAGGTGACGAGGTCGAAGCTCGCGTCCGCACATCCGGTCCGCGCGGCGTCGGCCTGGCGGAAGCGCACATTGCGCGCGCCGGCGTCGGCCGCGGCGCGAGCGGCGAGCTTGAGGCACGGCACCGCGAGGTCGAGCGCGTGGATCTCCGCCTCCGGTAGCCGCTCGTAGAACGCTCGCGTGCTCTTCCCGAACCCGCAACCCATGTCCAGGATCTTGCGCACACCGGGGGCGCCGCGCAGGGCAAGCTCGGTCAGGCGCTCGTGCAGGTCGGCGTGACGCGCGCCGGCGAGCGGCGTCGTGCTGCGCGCGCCGCGCTCGTACACGAAGCCTGCGATCGGGTCGCTCCACACGCCGCCCGGGTGCTGGTGAATGTCGGTCCCGGTGTAGTAGCGCGGCAGCTCGAAGTCGGCGGCGAGCTCGAGCAGGTGCGGCGGAAGCGGGCCCTCGAGCAGCGCCTCCAGGCGCGCGCGATCCTGCGCGTGCCAGGCCTGCAGGCCGTAGCGGCCCGAGTACTTGTAGCGCTGCAGATGCCGCTCGAGCCAGGCGAAGAATGAATGAAGGACGCTATCGGCCATCAGCGCGTTCGCCTCGTCGGGGGTCGCGGGTCGCGTACCCTGGCGCGCCACGCGCCGCTCGTACTCGGCGCGTACCTCGGGGAAGATGCGCTGCGTCCAGAAGGTCTTGGTCGCGAGCAGGAACGACTGCGCCGCGGCGAAACTCCGGCCGTCGACGGGAGCGCCGCTCACAGCGGCCCCTTCGACACCTGGTGCCCGAGCAGGTGATGCATCAGATGCGCGACGAACGCATCGCGGTCGGCCGCCCGGGCCGCCCCCTCCTCCGGCGACGGCTCGGCGTCGAGCGCGGTGCGGTCGAGCATCCCGCGCGCCGCGAGCTGCGCTTCCAGCGCCGCGAGCCGGTCGCGCAGCACGTAGACCTCGGTCGCGAGTGCCATCACCACGCCGAACGCGCGGTCCAGGGCCGGATCGGGGAAGAAGGCCTGCTCGGGGCGCGCCTCGAGCGGTTCGCTTCCGGTGCGCGTCATCGCGACCTCCTCAGCCCTGCGCAGGCAGGACCTGCTTCACGCCGCCCATGTACGGCCACAGCGCCTCGGGAACGTCGATACCCCCGTCGACGCGCTGGTAGTTCTCCATCACTGCAACGAGCGTGCGACCGACCGCAAGGCCCGAGCCGTTGAGCGTGTGGACGAGCTCGGGCTTGCCTTTCTCGTTGCGGAAGCGCGCCTGGAGCCGCCGCGCCTGGAACGCCTCGAAGTTCGAGCACGACGAGATCTCGCGGTAGGCGCTCTGCCCCGGCAGCCAGACCTCGATGTCGTAGGTCTTCGCCGACGAAAAGCCCATGTCGCCGGTGCAGAGCACCACGACGCGGTACGGCAGCCCGAGGCGCTGCAGGATCACTTCGGCGTGGCCGGTCAGCGCCTCGAGGTTATCGTAGGACTGCGCCGGGTGGGCGATCTGCACCAGCTCCACTTTGTCGAACTGGTGCTGGCGGATCATGCCGCGCGTGTCCTTGCCGTGAGACCCGGCCTCGCTGCGAAAGCACGGCGTGTGGCAGACGTAACGCAGCGGCAGCTTCTCGAGCGGAACGATCGTGTCGCGCACCATGTTGGTGACCGGCACCTCCGCCGTCGGGATCAGGAAGAACTCCCCCAGCTCTCCGCGCGGCACGGCAAAGAGGTCGTCCTTGAATTTCGGCAGTTGCCCGGTGCCGTACAGGCTCGCGGCATTCACCAGGTACGGCGCATACACCTCGGTGTAGCCATGCTCGCGCGTGTGGACGTCGAGCATGAACTGGGCGAGCGCGCGGTGCAGGTGCGCGATCGGCCCGGTCATCACGGCGAAGCGCGCGCCGCTGATCTTCACCGCCGTCTCGAAATCGAGCCCGCCGGTCGCGGCGCCGAGATCCACGTGGTCCTGTGGCGCGAAGTCGAACTGCCGCGGCGCGCCGATGCGGCGCACCTCGACGTTCCGTTCCGCGGACTGGCCCGTCGGCACGCTCTCATGCGGAAGGTTCGGGATCGTCGCGAGGAAACCCTGGACGCGCTTCTGGACGTCCCCGAGCCGCTTCTCGAGATCGCCCAGCTCCGCGTTGGCGGCGTTCGCCTCGGCCATCAGTGGTGCGGCGTCCTCGCCTTTGCCCTTCGCCTGCCCGATTTGCTTTGCCAGTGCGTTGCGTTTCGCCTGCAACTCCTGGGTACGGGTCTGCACGACCTTGCGATCGTCCTCCAGCGACTTGAACGCTTGAGCGTCGAGGACGAAAGGACGATCGGCGAGGCGCGTCGCCACGCGGTCGAGATCGGTGCGCAGGAGTTGGACGTCGAGCATGAGCGTCAGGCCTTCGGTTCGGTCTTCTTGCGGGCGGCGGCGTCGAGCGCGCGGAAGTGCGCGAGCTTCTCCGCGATCTTCGACTCGAGCCCGCGATCGGTCGGGCGGTACCACTCGACCGGCGGCATGCCGTCCGGTAGGTAGGTCTCGCCGGCCGCATACGCCTCGCCCTCGTCGTGCGCGTACCGGTAGTCGCGGCCGTAGCCGAGGTCCTTCATCAGCCGCGTCGGCGCGTTGCGCAGATGCAAGGGCACCGGCCGCGACTCGTCCTCGGCCACGAACGAGCGCGCGGCATTATAGGCAACGTACACCGCGTTCGACTTCGGCGCGCACGCCATGTAGACGATCGCCTCCGCGAGCGCCAGCTCGCCTTCGGGCGTGCCGAGGCGCTCGTAGGTCTCGATCGCGTCGAGCGCGAGCCGCAGTGCGCGCGGATCGGCGAGGCCCACGTCCTCCGCGGCCATGCGGATGATCCGGCGCGCGAGATACAGCGGATCGGCGCCGCCGTCGAGCATCCGCACCAGCCAGTACAGCGCGGCGTCCGGGTTCGAGCCGCGAACCGACTTGTGGAGCGCGGAGATCTGGTCGTAGAACGCCTCGCCGCCCTTGTCGAAGCGGCGCAGGTTCCGCGCGGCCGCGTCCTGCACGAATACCCCGTCGATCGAGCGCATGCCGCGGCTGTGCGCCGCGGTCTGCAGGAGCTCGAGCAGGTTGATCAGCCGCCGCGCATCACCGTCGGCCAGGCCGATTACGCGCTCGCGCGCCTGCGCGTCGAAGGCGAGCTCCGGCATCGCGCGCCCGGCCGCGCGGTCGAACAGCGCGCCGAGCTCCTCTGCGGTGAGGCTCTGCAGCACGTACACCGCGGCGCGCGAGAGGAGCGCCGAGTTGACCTCGAACGACGGGTTCTCGGTCGTCGCGCCGACGAAGGTGAAGAGGCCCCGCTCCACGTAAGGCAGGAACGCGTCCTGTTGCGCCTTGTTGAAGCGATGCACCTCGTCGACGAAGACGATGGTCGCGCGCCCGGAAGCGGCGAGGAGTGCCTCCGCGCGCTGGATGGCGTCGCGGATGTCCTTTACTCCGGACAGCACCGCCGACAGCTGGATGAACTCGGCGTTGAAACTGTCCGCCATGAGGCGCGCGATGGTCGTCTTGCCGACGCCCGGGGGCCCCCACAGGATCATCGAGTGAGGCTTGCCCGAATCGAACGCGAAACGCAGTGGCTTGCCGGGCCCGAGCAGGTGCGCCTGGCCGACCACTTCGTCGCGGGTCTTGGGACGCAGCAGCTCGGCGAGCGGTGCGTGCGGCGAGGCGCCGGCGCGGGGCGGAGCGGACTGCTCGAAGAGGTCGGCCATCGGCCGAATGGTACAGGCGGGGGGCGCTTCCCTACTTGCCTACTTGTCGCCGATCACGTCGGCGCCCTGGGGCGGGACGAAGCGGAACAGCCCGGGGTCGACGCGCGCGTTACGCTGGAAACCCGTGAACCGCAGCTCGGTCGTCTGACCGAACGTGTCGGTCAGCTCCATTCGCTCCAGCCCGGAGAAGCCGAACCCCATGCGGATGCGCTCGAAGTTCGACTCCTTCTCGCGCGGGATCGCTTCGACCCACTCGAGGCCGTCCTTCGCGCCGTCGTCCTTGAGCACGAACGCCTTCAGCGCGTCGTTCGAGCCCGCGAGCAGCGCGGCCGGCGTCGCACCCAGCGCCTGGTCGAGCTTGCGCACCGTGACCTGCTTGAGGTCCTCGTCGTAGATCCAGACCCGTGCACCGTCACCGACGATCAGCTGCGGGTAGGGCTTCACGTACGCCCACCTGAATTTTCCCGGGCGGAAGAACGCGAGCGTGCCGCGCGACTCCTGCACCACCTTCCGATCGCGGCCGTAGATGCGCTGCTCGAACTCGCCGGTGGCCGATTGCGTCGCGCTCATGAACTGGTTGAGGCGGTCGATGCCCCCGCCATGTGCCGGCAGCGCCGGGAGCATGAAGGCGAACAAGGCGAGCGTGAATGCGCGCGCCACCCTTCCCCCTGCCCCTTTCGCCCTCCCGGCCTTCACGCTTCCCCTCGGCTGGGCACGAGCACTTCGCGGTTGCCGTTGGCCTGCATCGCCGACACGAGCCCGGACTGCTCCATCTGCTCGATCAGGCGTGCCGCGCGGTTGTAGCCGATCCGCAGGTGCCGCTGCACGAGCGAGATGGAGGGCCGGCGCGTCTGGAGAACGATCTGCACCGCCTGGTCGTACAGCGGGTCGGCATCGCCGCCGCCCTCGACCGCACCGAGCTCACCGGCCGCGGCGCCGCCGTCCTCCGCGTCGAGCAGGCCCACGACGTACTCCGGCTGACCCTGCTGCTTGAGGTAGTCGACGACTTTGTGGACCTCCTGGTCGGCCACGAAGGCACCATGCACGCGCTGCGGCACGCCGCTGCCTGGCGGCAAATAGAGCATGTCGCCCTGGCCGAGCAGCGCTTCCGCACCCTGCTGGTCGAGGATCGTGCGCGAGTCGATGCGCGAGGAGACCTGGAACGCGATGCGCGTCGGGATGTTGGCCTTGATCAGCCCGGTGATCACGTCCACCGACGGCCGCTGCGTCGCGAGGATGAGATGAATGCCCGCCGCGCGCGCCTTCTGCGCGAGCCGCGCGATCAGCTCCTCGACCTTCTTGCCGACCACCATCATCAGGTCGGCCAGCTCGTCGATGACCACCACGATGTGCGGGAGCTTCGTGAGCGGAACCGGGTTCTCGGTCTCGATCGTGGTGGGATCCTGGAGCGGCTCGCCGCGCTTCTCGGCATCGGCAATCTTGTGGTTGTAGCCCGAGAGGTTGCGCACCCCGATCCACGACATCAGCTTGTAGCGCCGGTCCATCTCCCCGACGCACCAGTGCAGCGCGGACGCCGCCTGCTTCATGTCGGTGACGACCGGGGCAAGCAGGTGCGGGATGTCCTGGTAGACCGAGAGCTCGAGCATCTTCGGGTCCACCATGATCATGCGGACCTCGCGCGGCTCGGACTTGTACACGAGCGACAGGATCATCGCGTTGATCGCGACCGACTTGCCGGAACCGGTCGTGCCGGCGACCAGCAGGTGCGGCATCTTCGCCAGGTCGACGACGACCGGGTTGCCGCCGATGTCCTTCCCCAGCGCGAGCGTGAGCGGCGAGTGCAGGTCGTGGTAGGTCTTCGAGCCGAGGATCTCGGTGAGACGTACCGTCTGCCGGCGCGGGTTGGGGATCTCCAGCCCCATGCACGACTTGCCCGGGATCGTCTCGACCACGCGGATCGACACGACCGACAGCGCGCGCGCGAGGTCCTTCACCAGATTCACGATCTGCGCGCCCTTCACGCCGACCGCCGGCTCGACCTCGTAGCGCGTGATCACCGGGCCGGGGTACGCCGCGAGCACTTTCACCTCGACGCCGAAGTCCTTGAGCCTCTTCTCGATCAGGCGGGAGGTGAATTCGAGCGTCTCCGGGCTCACCGTCTCCGGGTCGGCCGGCGGTTCCTCGAGCAGCGCGAGCGGCGGGAGCGGCGTGTCGGGCAGATCCTGGAACAGCGGCGCCTGCTTCTCCTTGATGACCCGATCCGACTTCGGAATCTCGCGCACCGGCGCCTCGATGCGGAGCGGCTCGTGGTGCTCGATGATGCGCTTGCGGTCCTCCTCGACCGCGGCCTCGCGCGCGACGGTGGCGATCGCGCCGGCCTTGCGGTCCGCGCGGCGCTGCCAGAGTTCGCCCACCTTGAGCCAGGAGAACTCCAGCGCGCCGCCGAGTTTCTCCATGACGCCAAGCCAAGAGATACCGGTGAACAGCGACAGCCCGATCATGCTCGCCGCGAGCAGGAGCAACGTCGCGCCGGTAAAGCCGAACGTCACACTCGCGACCTCGCTCACCACCGCGCCAAGCATCCCGCCCGGCGCGAGCGGCAGGCTCGCCTTGAGCGTGTGGAAGCGCAGCGTCTCGAGGCCGGTCGAGCCGACGAGCAGGACCGAGAACCCCGCGAGCGCAATGATGAACGGCCGCTGGTCGGAGATCGAGCTGCCGTCGAGCCGCCGGTAGCCCCAGAGGACCGCATAGACGAGTAGCACGACCCACCACCACGCGGACACGCCGAAGAGATACAGGAGCAGATCGGCGAGATAGGCGCCGACGCGCCCGCCCGCGTTGTGAATGCGATCCACCGCAACGCTGTGCGACCAGCCCGGATCGCCGCGCTGATAGGTGGAGAGGATCAGCACGAGATACGCCGCGATCACGGCGATCGCGATCCAGCGGGATTCGCGCAGGAGCCGCGCGACCTTGCCGGGGAGCGGTGGTGCTGCGGTTGCGGCGGACTTCAGTACAGCCATGCGGGGAGAAGCGTTCGCCGGGCGACACCGGGCGAACTTGAGCGAGGGGAGCGAGAGAAGCGTCCGGACGGGCTAGCGCAGCCGGCCCGGGTACACGCGCTGCGACGGGGCCGGTGCGTGCCCGCGGGCACTACGCGCGCGCCTCCGACATCAGCATCGCCTCGTGCAGGAAGATCGCCCCGGACTTGACCTCGATGTGGCCGCTCGTCTGCAAGTCCTTCATCACGCGGCTCACCATCTCGCGCGAGGCGCCGATCATCTTCGCGATGTCCTGCTTGGGCAGCTTCTTGACCACCACCCGCTGACCGTCGACGGTCTCGGCCATCTCCATCAGCAGGCGCGCCACGCGCCCATACACGTCCATCAGCGCGAGGCTGCCGATCTTCTTGTCGGCCTCGCGCAGGCGCTTCACCAGCCCCTTCATCACGCCCACGCCGATCTCGAAGTTCTCGACCAGGCACTTCTTGAAGTCCAGCTTGTTGATGGTGAGCAGCTCGCAGGGCTCGATCGCGATCACCGTCGCCGAGCGCGGCGCCTCGTCGATCAACCCCATCTCGCCGAAGAACTCGCCCTGCCCGAGGATCGCGAGGATCACCTCGCGGCCTTCATCGTCGCTCATCATCACCTTCAGCCGTCCGGAGATGACGATGTACAGCGCGTCGGTCGGATCGCCGGCGCTGATGATCGTCGAGTTGCGCGGGTAGGACTTGCGTCCGACCACGCGCGTCAGCAGCGCGAGCTGACCCTCGGGCAACGCGGCAAACAACGGGACGTTACGTAACAGAAGCGTTGAAACGCTGGCAGGACCGGCCATGTCATGTCCCCTCTAAATAGTCACGTCTATCGATCCAATGGTAGCAGATCGGCACTCTGGCCCGCCGTAGCGGCAGCGTAGTCAGAGACGATCACTCCCCCGCCCGGGCTCCTCTGTTCACCGCGCGCTAAAAGACCCACACGAGACTGAAGTTCGCGCGGCTGGTGAAGCTCGACGGCGGCTCGCCGCGGTGAATCTGGAATCCGTAGTCGAACCGGAGGGTGACGCTCGAACCGTACGCGACGCGCACGCCCGGGCCGACCGAGGAGATCCCGATCACCTCCGGCTGGAAAACTTGTGGGTTGATGGTATAGGCACGACCGAATTCGTAGAAAGCGAGGACGCGCGCACGCCAGTTGCCGGGGGGCAGCAGGTCGGCGCCGAAGTCGGGTGAGTAGAGCTCGAGCGACCCGCTGTACCCCCGGTCGCCGATGAACTGTCGCTCGAGGAACCCGCGCACCGATTCCATTCCGCCGATGCCGAACTGCTCGCCCGGGACGAGCTCATCGCGGGTGTATTGCGCGGCGAAGCGCGCCCGCGCCTGCAGCCCGCGCGGCAGGCCCCGCACGTAGCTCAGGGTGGCGCGCCCCAGCGTGTAGCTCGCCGGCGCGCCCGGCCGCACCGCGTCAAAGGTCGGCTGGCTGCCGTCGGGTCCGCCGGGGATGTTCTGCACGCCCGCCACCGAGAAGAGCAGCTCCTGACCCTCGGTACGGTACGCACCGCTGTACGCGAGGCTGAGCGGGTGGACGACGTAGTCGGGGACGACGCTCGACGACGTGCCCACCGGCGCTACGTCGTTGTTGTAGATGCGCCAGTCGAATCCGAGCGAGAGCTTCTGCTCCAGGCCGCCGACGGCGGGCAGTCCGAAGTTGTAGCGGCCCGCGTAGACCTGGCCGCTCCCGCTCACCGCGAAGAGATTCTGCACCACGCCGGAGTTCACGTTGGCGTAGCCCGCGACCAGGTCGATCGAGTCCCCGAGGGAATACAGCGGGATGTGGTAGCCGGCGCCGGCGATCAGCACGTTCTTGTTGGGCGGCAGCGCGAGCGCGCCGGGATCGTCCGGCTTGCTCGGCGAGGTCACGTACTGCAGCGTGAGCACCTGGTCGCGATCGAACAAGTTGGCGTGCTGGAAGCCGACGCCGACGCGGTAGTTCCCGGTCTCGGGCGTGCCGGTGTTGTCGAGCCCGAGGCTGAACCGCCAGGGGCGTTGGTCCTCGACGCGCGCTTGCGCCGCCAGATCGCCCTCTTCCGCGCCGCCCTTCAGCACGACGTTGGTCTGCTTGACCGGGCTCTCGTTGGCGAGGCGCAGTTCGCGCGCGAGCCGCGCGGTGTTGAGCGGCTGCCCCTCGGCGAGCGCGGGCAGGCTGCGGCGGATGTTGGCCGCGTCGAAAAAGCGGTTCCCTTCGATACTCACGCCGCTCGTGCGCCCTTCGATCGCACGCAGCCTCACCACACCGTCGGTGATTTCCTGCTCGGGCAGGACGACCTGCGTGGCCCCGTAGCCGCGTTGCGCGTACGCCGCTTCGAGCGCTGCACGAGCGCCCTGCACGTCGGCGAGCGTGCGCTCGGCGCCGGTGAACGGCTGCAGTGCTGCGTCGATCTCCTCAGTCGTCATCAGAGTGGGGCCCTCGACCGCGAAGCGGGTGATATGGAATCGCGTCGCTTGCACCGCTACCTGCGCAAGCGACGCCGATTGCCACCCCAGCAAAGTGGCAAGCGCGACGCGATGAAACACGTTCAAGACGGCAACCTTCGATCGGCTTCCTGCGCACGTCGATAGTCGGCTCCAGAGGCGCAGTATAGGCGATGAACTCCAGAAAAACAATCGGTTAGCGATGCAACTTAAACTCTACCTCAGGACAGGGGCCGCGCGGGCCAACTTCCGGTCGCCCGTATAATCCACGCCTCCACGAACGAACCCCGAATCGCCCCTGCAATGCCCGAAAGACCCACGCAGCACTGCCGTCTCCTCATCCTCGGCTCCGGCCCGGCCGGGTACTCGGCCGCGGTATACGCCGCGCGCGCGAACCTGCAGCCGGTCCTCATCACCGGTCTCGCGCCAGGCGGACAGTTGATGACCACGACCGACGTCGACAACTGGCCCGCCGATGCCGACGGCGTGCAGGGACCGGACCTGATGGCACGCTTCCAGAAGCACGCCGAGCGGTTCGAGACCGAGATCGTGTTCGACCAGATCCACACGGTGAGTCTGCGCGAGCGCGCGCTGCGGCTCGAAGGCGACAGCGGGACCTACCCCTGCGACGCGCTGATCATCGCAACCGGCGCCTCGGCGCGCTATCTCGGCCTGCCCTCGGAGCAGAAGTACATGGGCAAGGGCGTGTCCGCTTGCGCGACCTGCGACGGCTTCTTCTACCGCGGCCAGGACGTGGCCGTGGTCGGCGGCGGCAACACCGCAGTCGAGGAGGCGCTCTACCTCTCCAATCTCGCCCGCCGCGTCACGGTGATCCACCGCCGCGACAAGTTCCGCGCGGAGAAGATCCTCCAGAAGAAGCTCCTGGAGAAGCCGAACGTCGCCGTCCGCTGGCACCACACGCTCGACGAGGTGCTCGGCGACGCGCAGGGCGTGGCCGGGATCCGGATCCGTCACGCGGGGACGGGCGCCACGGAGCAGCTCGACGTCCACGGCCTGTTCATCGCCATCGGCCACACGCCCAACACGGCGATTTTCGAAGGCCAGTTGGAGATGGAAAGTGGCTACATTGTCACCCGGGGCGGCCGCACCGGGAACGCCACCGCGACGAGCGTGCCCGGTGTGTTCGCCGCGGGCGACGTGCAGGACCACGTGTACCGGCAGGCGGTCACCAGCGCCGGGTCCGGCTGCATGGCGGCGCTCGACGCCGAGAAATATCTCGAGAGCCTCGCCTGACCGGCGCACCCGCCGCGATTCCACGATGAAGCGCCCGCTCGACCCGCGCGTGCCGGAGGACGAGGCCGCGCTGTTCCGCGCCGAGGTGCGCGACGCAGTCCCGCTGCGTGCGCCGGCGCGTCACGAGCGCGCGAAGCCCGCGCACCCGCCCGTCCCGGTCCAGTCGCTGCGCGGCGAGCACGCAGCGCTCGACGAGAGCCGCACCGGCGCGCTCGACGAGGACATCGCGTTCGAGACCGGCGAGGAGCTCGCCTTCGTGCGCGGGGGTGTCTCACGGCAGGTGCTGCGCCGGCTCCGCCGCGGCCACTGGCTGGTGCAGGGCCACCTGGACCTGCACGGCATGAACCGCGCCGAGGCGCACGAGGCGATCGCGGCGTTCCTGCGGGCGGCCGTGCGCCATGCGCGCCGCTGCGTGCGCATCGTCCACGGCAAGGGGCTCGGGTCGAAGAACCGCGAGCCGGTCCTCAAGGGCAAGGTGAACGTCTGGCTGGCACGTCGCGAGGAAGTCCTCGCGTTCTGTCAGGCGCCCCCCGCGCAGGGCGGGAGCGGCGCGGTGCTGGTGCTGCTGAAAGCCTAGGGAAGGTCTGAACAAGCCCGCCATGGCGGGCTTGTTCACTGGAGTCGGGGGATTGTTAAGGGGGCTGTGGCCCCCATAATCAGCGCATCCCTAGATCGCCGCCTCGTTGGTCTCGCCGGTGCGGATGCGCACGACGTACTCGACGGCAGTCACGAAGATCTTGCCGTCGCCAATCTTGCCGGTGCGCGCGGCTTTCACGATCGCCTCGATGGCCTGATCGACCATCTTGTCGACCACGACCACCTCGACCTTCACCTTCGGCAGGAAATCGACCACGTACTCGGCGCCGCGGTAGAGCTCGGTGTGACCCTTCTGGCGCCCGAAGCCCTTCACCTCGGTCACAGTAAGGCCGGTGACGCCGACCTCGGCCAGCGCCTCGCGCACCTCGTCGAGCTTGAAGGGCTTGATCACGGCCTCGATCTTCTTCATGGCGCCTCTCCTGGGGGGTCGGATGATTCGCCGTCGCATGAACGGCGGTCGCACAAGACGCGGCCGAGTATAGCAAAAGCGACCTCGCGCCAGACCGTTGCTGCCGGGGCGGCGTTCGCGAATAATCGCACCGCCATGGCCGGGTTCCTCGCATCGCGCTCGCACTTCTGGCGCGGACACTTTTACACGTTCTTCAAACGGCACCGCCGCGCCATCCAGGAGTTCGAGCGCGCCCTCGCCCTCGACCCGCGCATGCTCGAAGCGTGGCGATGCGTCGGCTTCCTGTTCGCGCAGGAGAAGGAAACCGGGCAGGCGGTCGCGGCGCTGCGGGCAGCGGTAGAACTCGCGCCGGACGACGCCGACACGCGTTTCAACCTCGGATTTCTGCATCACGAACGGGGCGAACTCGACGACGCAGTTACGCAGTTCAAGGAGGTAATCCGGCTAAGGCCGTCGCTCGACCGCGCGTGGTACGGGCTCGGGCTGATCTACCTCGACCGCCGCGACCTCCCCGCAGCCATCGAGCACCTGCAGGAGGCAGCGAAGCTGCAGTACTTCAATCCTCACGCCGGACACCACCTCGCGATCGCCTACCACCGCGCCGGCGAGCACAACAAGGCGCTGGCGGAGCTCAAGCGTGTCGACTCCTACGACCCGAAGATGGGCGCTCAGATCGCGCGCGATATCGGCGTGCGCTGAAAGCGCACGCAGCGCGGCGGGATGCGCGAACGCCTGACCCTTCGCGTCGTCGCGGACCTCGGCGAGGTGCCCGCCGGCGAGTGGAACGCGCTCGCGGGCGGCAACCCGTTCCTGCGGCACGAGTTCTTCAGCGCCCTGCACGAGACCGGCTGCGCCTCGGAGCGCACCGGATGGGCGCCGCGCTTCATCACGCTGTGGGAAGGCGGCCGCCTGCGCGGGGCCCTACCGCTCTACTTGAAGTCGCACTCGTACGGCGAGTACGTCTTTGACTGGGCCTGGGCCGATGCCTACGAGCGGAGCGGGCTCGCGTACTACCCCAAGCTCCTGTCCGCGGTGCCGTTCTCGCCGGTGAGCGGCGCGCGGCTGCTGGCCGCCGATCGCGCGGCGCGCGACCGGCTCGTCGCCGCGGCGCTCGAGCTCGCGCGCGGCGTATCGTCTCTGCACGTCCTGTTCCCGCCCGAAGCCGAAGCGCGCGAGCTCGCGCACGCCGGGCTCATGCTGCGCAGAGGCGTGCAGTTCCACTGGATCAACGCCGGCTACGCGAGCTTCGACGACTTCCTCGCCACCCTCACCCACGACAAACGCAAGAAGATCCGCCAGGAGCGACGCCGGGTGCGCGAGGCCGGCGTCACTCTCGTGCGCAAGACCGGGCGGGAGATCACGCACGAGGACTGGAAGTTCTTCGTGCGCTGCTACAACCTCACCTATCGCGCGCACCACTCGACCCCGTACCTGAACCTCGCCTTCTTCACGCGTTTAGGCGAGACGCTGCCGGACCACGTGCTGCTGATCATGGCGGAGCGCGAGGGCCGGCCGATCGCCGCCGCGCTGGACATCTTCTCCGACGCAGCGCTGTACGGCCGGTACTGGGGCGCGGTCGAGCACGTCCCGTGCCTCCACTTCGAGGCGTGCTACTACCAGGGGCTGGAATTCTGCATCGAGCGCGGCATCCGCGCGTTCGAAGGCGGCGCTCAGGGCGAGCACAAGCTCGCGCGCGGATTCCTGCCGACGCCGACGTGGTCGGCGCACTGGCTGCGCCATCCCCAATTCGCAGACGCGGTGGAGAAGTTCCTGGCGCGCGAATCGAAGGGCGTCGAGCGCTACTTCGACGAGCTCGCCGAGCACAGCCCGTTCAGGGCGGAGTGACGACTCGCGGAGAACGTGGGGCGTCGCCCCGGCCGGCTACTGCCGCTACTGCCGCTACTGCCGCTTGAGCGGCGTGTCGGCCGCCGCGTCGCGCGCACGCTTCGCCTTCTCGGCCTGCTCGTTGCGCTGGTCGATGATCGCCTCGGGCGAGGATCGGTCGATGATCGCCTCGGGCGAGGATCGCGTCGCGCTCGCCTCGCGCTGGCGCAGCGTCTGATCGAGTGGCGGCGCCTGGTCTGCGCGCTGCGCGTCGAGGCGCCGCTGGTTCTCCTCTGCGCGTGCCCTGCGCGCGTTCTCGCGCTCGATCCGCTCCGTGGAGCTCGGGTCGTAACCGGAGCGGCCCGCCGGAGCCGGCGTGGCGCTTGGTGGGATGACCGTGCCGTCGGGTCGCTTCACATCCTGCGCCGACAACGCTGCGGCGCTCGCCGCAAGCGCGAAGATCACCCCTGCCCGCACCATGCCGCCTGATCCGCTGTGCATGCCCATCAGTGCCTCCTATAGCTCAGCATACCGGTTTTTTCTTCGCCTTCCTGTAGAACGCGATCCCGGCCAGGATCGCGTTCTTGACCTCCTCCGGCCCGACCCACCCGACGGACTTGACCCATTTCCCGCGCTCAAGGTCCTTGTTTTTCTCGAAGTAGTGCGAGATCGGTGCGAGCGTGATCTCGGGAAGGTCGCGCGCCGCCAGCACGCCGCGGTAAAGCAGCGACAGCCTGTCGATCCGCGGCGCATGCACCGGAATCTCGATGAGGACGTTGACGTCGTCGGACGCGTCGCAGTCCGAGGTGACGCGGTCGAGGTTCATGCGATCCGTGGCGGGTTGAGAGCGGCAGGATTCCAGATCCGGCCCCCGCGCGCCGGTTTGACCGATAATCAGCCGACTCAAAGGAGGACGTCATGCGACTGAAGAACAAGGTGGCGATCGTCACCGGGGCCGGCTCGGGCTTTGGAGAGGGAATAGCGAAGCGCTTCGCCGAAGAGGGCGCGCAGGTGATCGTGAACGACATCCATGTGACCGGCGCCGAGCGCGTTACCGCAGCGATTCGGAAGGCCGGCGGGACGGCGGAGTTCGTGAAGGCCGATGTGACGCTCGCGGCGGACTGGGCGGCGATGGTGAAGGCCACGCTCGGTGCGTACGGCCGGATCGATGTGGTCGTGAACAACGCCGGGTGGACGCACCGGAACAAGCCGTTCCTCGAGGTGACCGAGGAGGAATTCGAAAAGGTGTACGCGGTCAACGTGCGCTCGATATTCCTGTCGTCGCGGCATGTGATCCCGGTGTTCCAGAAGCAAGGCGGCGGCTCCTTCGTCAACATCGCGTCCACCGCCGGCGTGCGGCCGCGTCCCGGCTTGACGGTCTACAACAGCTCGAAGGGCGCGGTCATCACGTTCAGCCGTTCGCTCGCGGCCGAGATGGGACCGCAGAAGATCCGCGTGAACGTGGTGAACCCGGTGTTCAGCCCGCTGACCGGATTGTCCGCGGACTTCGTCGGCGGGACGCTCACGCCGGAGATCCAGGCCAAGTTCGTCGCGACCATCCCGCTCGGACGCCCGTCGACGCCGCTCGACATCGCGAACGCCTGCCTCTATCTCGCCTCGGACGACGCCGAGTTCATCACTGGCGTCTGCCTTGAGGTCGACGGCGGGCGATGTGTCTGAGCGCTCGGCTGCTCCGCGTTCGATCGAAGCAGGATGTGACCCTAAGCTGAAGCGGGGGATTTTCTAGCTGGCTTTTTTGAAGCCGCCCAGCAGAGCGGCGACCTGGGGTGAGCGTTTCTGCGGCCCCGGCGGCGCGTTCGGATTCGCCGCCGGCGCCATGCCGGGCTCGTAGGGCCGGGAGAAGATCGGGTCAGCCCCCGCCGCCGCGGGCCGCGCCGGCTCGCGCCTGCGGTGACCGGTGAGCCGATCCTCGTCCGGACCGCGTCGGCGCTCCTTGCGCGGCGGCTCCATCAGCGGCGCCTCGGTGCCGTGCGGCCCGAACCCCGGGACGGTCTCGCGCGGAATGCGCAGGCGGATAGTCTTCTCGATCTCGGCGAGCCGCTCGGTCTCCTCGCCGCATACCAGCGACACCGCGGTCCCGGCCGCGCCGGCGCGCCCGGTCCGGCCGATGCGGTGGACGTAGTCCTCGGGCGAATTCGGCAGCTCGAAATTGACCACGAACGGGAGATGATCGATGTCGAGCCCGCGGGCCGCGACGTCGGTCGCGACGAGGATGCCCACTTTCCCGGCCTTGAAGTCATCGAGCGCCTGCTGGCGCTCGGCCTGCGTGCGATCGCCATGGATCGCCGTAGCGTGCACCCCTTCGCGATTGAGCTGGTAGGCGAGCCGGTTGCAGCCGATGCGGGTCGCCACGAACACCAGCACCTGCTTCATGCCGCGCGACTTGATCAGATGCACCAGCATCTCGCGCTTCTTCTCGCGGGGCACCGGGTGCGCGATGTGGGTCACCAGATCCGCGGTCGCCAGCTTGGGCGCTACCAGTACCACGATCGGGTCGCGCAGAAACGAGCCGGCGAGCTTGCGGATGTCCTCGGTGAGGGTCGCGGAGAAGAGCAGGCTTTGCTGGCGGTTCGTCAGCAGCGCGAGGATCCGCCGCACGTCGGGAACGAACCCCATGTCGAGCATGCGGTCGGCCTCGTCGAGCACGAAGATCTCGACTTGACCGAGGTTCAGCGTGCGCTGCTGCACATGATCGAGCAGCCGCCCGGGCGTCGCGACGAGAATCTCGACGCCGCGGCGGAGGGCCTCGGTCTGCGGTTCCATCGGCACGCCGCCGAAGATCTGGGCGCTGCGCAGCGGGATATGCTTGCCGTAGGTCTTGACGCTCTCCGCCACTTGCGCAGCGAGCTCGCGCGTCGGCGTGAGGATGAGCGCGCGCACCGGGTGCCGCGCCGGCGAAACGCTGGTGCTCGCGTAGTGCGCGAGCCGCTGCAGGAGCGGCAAGGTGAAGCCCGCGGTCTTTCCGGTGCCGGTCTGCGCGCCACCCAAGACGTCGCGTCCGGCCAGCACGAGCGGGATCGCCTGGATCTGGATCGGCGTGGGCGTCGTGTAGCCCTGGTCGGCAACCGCTTGCAGCAGCTCAGGGCGCAGGCCCAGGTCGGCGAAGGTGGTCAAACAGTGAAGCTCCGGGGAGCGTGATGCCGCCAGATCGGCGCGCGGCGCGCGGGACGGCGGGCAGGACGGGAGGGTTGCAGTCGGGCGGCTTGAGAACGCAAAGTGCCGGAAATTATAGCAGACGGCCTGCAGCGCCCTCCGCTACCATCCCGGCCCCGTGATTACGCTCCGCAAAGTCTCGCTCCGGCGCGGCGCCAAGCTGCTGCTCGAAGGCGTCGACGCCACCATACAACCCGGCGAGCGCGTCGGTCTGGTCGGCCCGAACGGGTGCGGCAAGTCCAGCCTGTTCGCGCTCGTCCGGGACGAGCTGCACGCGGACGCGGGCGACGTGGAGATCCCGCCCGGCTGGGTGATCGCGAACGTCGCGCAGGAAGCGTTCGGGCTCGACCGCCCCGCGATCGAGTTCGTCATGGACGGCGACACCGAGTTGCGCCGGATCGAGACCGAGCTCGCCACGGCCGAAGCGGCGGGCGACGGCGAGCGGCTCGCCCACGCGCACGACATGTACGCCCATATCGAGGGCTACGCCGCGCGCGCGCGGGCGGCCGCCTTGCTCGACGGTCTGGGGTTCGCCCAGGACGAGTTCGCGCAACGGGTCGGCGCGTTCTCCGGCGGCTGGCGGATGCGCCTTAACCTCGCGCGCACGCTGATGTGCCGCTCCGACCTCCTGCTGCTGGACGAGCCCACCAACCACCTCGACCTCGACGCAGTGGTCTGGCTCGAGGGCTGGCTCGCTGCCTATCGCGGCACGCTGATCGTCGTCTCGCACGACCGCGAATTCCTCGACGCGGTCACGACCGTGATTCTGCACATCGACGCGCGCCGGCTGCGTCGCTACAGCGGCAACTACTCGGCGTTCGAGGCCCAGCGCGCCGCGCAGCTCGCGAACGAGCAGTCGATGTACGCCCGGCAGCAACGCGAGGTCGCACGCCTCGAGCGCTTCGTCGACCGTTTCCGCGCCAAGGCGTCGAAGGCGCGCCAGGCGCAGAGCCGGATCAAGGCCCTCGAGCGCATGGAGCTGATCGCGCCCGCGCACGTGGACTCGCCGTTCGCATTCCACTTCCGCGAGTTCCCGGGCAGCCCCGATCCGGCGCTCGTCCTGGACGACGCCGCGGTCGGGTACGACGGCAAGCCGGTGCTGGAGGGCGTGAAACTGACCATCCAGGCCGGTGCACGCATCGGCCTCCTCGGCCGCAATGGCGCCGGCAAGACCACGCTCGTCAAGCTGCTGGCCGGACGGCTTCCGGCACTGGCGGGCGAACGCCACGAGGGGAAGAATCTCCGCGTCGGCTACTTCGCGCAGCACACGGTTGAGATCCTGCGGTCCGACGAGTCGCCGCTCGCCCATCTCGCGCGCATCGACCCGCGTGCGCGCGAGCAGGTGCTGCGCGACTACCTCGGCGGCTTCGACTTCTCCGGCGACATGGCGGTCGCGCCGGTGGCGGACTTTTCCGGTGGGGAGAAGGCGCGGCTCGCGCTCGCGCTCATCCTCTGGCAGCAGCCGAATCTGCTGCTCCTCGACGAGCCGACCAACCACCTCGACCTCGACATGCGCGAGGCCCTCGCGCTCGCGCTGCAGGAGTTCGAGGGCGCAATGGTGCTCGTCTCGCACGACCGCCACCTGCTGCGCACCGCCACCGACTCGCTGATGCTCGTTGCCGATGGCCGGCTCACGGCGTTCGACGGCGATCTGGAGGATTATCGCGCGTGGCTCGACGCGCGCCGCGCGGGGGACAAGCCGAAGTCGTCCGCGGGAACGCTCCGGCGCGAGCAGAAGCGCGCCGCAGCCGAGGCCCGCCAAGCGCTTGCCCGGACCCGCAGGCCGCTCGAGACGCGACTCGCCGCAGTGGAGGCGGACATCGCGCGCATCGAGCGCGAGAAAGCGCAGCTCGAGGGAAAGCTCGCGTCCGCGTCGTTCTACCAGGGCGACGATCAGGAGGAAGTCGCCGCGGCATTGCGCGAGCAAACGAAGCTCGCACGCGCGCTGAACAAAGCCGAGGGAGAGTGGCTCGAGCTGCAGGCGCGGATCGAGGCGATCGGTTGACGCGCCAAGATCACCGTCATTCCTGCGGACGCCGGAAATCCAGTCTTTCGGTGCCGGACTGGATCCCGGCGGGTGCCGGGATGACGACGCGGAGCGACGCCGGTGGCGTCGCGCGCGTCGTCAGTTGATCGAGGGGCGGCCGCTCTCCTCGACCGCCGCGGGCGCCATCCCGCTTGGCAGCTGCAGGGGGAGGTCCCACTCGGCGCGTACGACCGCGTTTTGGATCAGCTTCACCATCCCATGGAGCAGGTTGTCGTCAAGGGTCAGGTGCACCCCCTGTCCCACGGTCGGCAGCAATCCGAGAACGTGGCGGCCCTGCTGGTCGCGCCGCGGCTGGATACGGGTGACGAGAAGCGGGTGGGTCCCGAGCGGGCGCTCGCGCGCGGCCTCTTCGTAGGGCTTGGAGAAGTCCGCCTGCCGGACCGCCTTCTCGTGCTGGAAGCCGAGCAATGCCCGGCGCGCTTCCGGGTTGGGCTGGACCACGATCTCGGGCGTCGCCTGCGCCATGTTGAGCAGGAGGGGCCACAACCGCTTGACGCAGCGGCGCGTGAGCCAGAGCGCCACCTCCGCGCCGTTGTCGGTGGAAATCCGCATCATTAGGCGGTCGTGCTCGGGCACGAACTCGATCTTGAGCTGGTGTAAGCGCATGTCTGTGTTCGCCGGGGCGTCACGAAAAGTTTAGCCCCAAACCGCGGCCGCGGTCGTTCTCTCCGGAATCCGGCGTGCGCTTTCCCACGGCCGGGCCGCGCTAGACTGCGCCCCAATGGGAAGCGACCGCCCCGACGAGGAGCTCATGCTCGCCTACCGCGCCGGCGACGCGGCCGCGTTCGACGCGCTCTACGCGCGCCATCGCGGCGGCATTTTCCGCTACCTGCGCCGCCACACGGGCAACCCCGCGTTCGCCGACGAGCTGTTCCAGGACGTCTGGATGCGGGTGATCGACGCGCGCGGGCGCTACGAGCCGCAGGCGAAGTTCACGACCTGGCTGTACACCATCGCTCACAATCGCCTCATGGACCATTTCCGCGCCGCCGGACGCGTGGCGTTCGCGCGCGCCGACGATCCGGAGGACGACCCGCTCGACGACCTGCCCTCCGCCGATCCGCAGCCCGACGACGTGCTCGCGCGCAAGCAGGCCGCCACGCGCCTGCTCGCGGCGCTCGACGCGCTGCCCGACGCGCAGCGCGAGGCGTTCGTGCTGCAGCAGGAAGGCGAACTGAGCGTCGAGGAGATCGCCATGGTGACCGGCGTCACGCGCGAGACCGCCAAGAGTCGCCTGCGCTATGCCCTTGCGAAGCTGCGCGCGAGCCTGCGCGCGCCGGCGGATGCCCAACGGGAGCCCGGATGAACGAGCCCGACCCGCGCGACCCACGCCTCGACGCCGCGTACCGCGACGCGGCGACCGAAGAGCCGCCCGCGGCGATCGACGAGCGCATCCGCGCCGCCGCGCGCCGTGCCGTGGCCGCCGGCCCGCAGTCGCTCGAGGCACGCGCACACGCCGAGGCGCAGCGCTCCTGGATTGCCCGCTGGCGGGTGCCCATGTCGATCGCCGCGACGGTCGTCGTCGCGGTGACCCTCTCTTATATGGTGGAGCGAGAAGAGGCGCAGCTTGCGCGGGTCGATGGGCTCCCGAGTCGCGCGCCGCCGCCTGCAGCCGCGGTCGCCACAACGGAGGCGCAGAAGGCGCCCGCCGCCGCGCCGCCGCCCGATCCGGCCCTGGCGGAACGGACCGCGAACGCCGGGTCGGCTCGGACCGAAACGGGCGCCGCGGAATCGGCGCGTCCTCTCCCGCGCGCAACGGAGGAACGGCCGCCGCCTGCGCCTGCACCCGCGGCAAAGGCGCAGGCCAGAGCGGACGGCCCCGCCGCAAACGGAATGCTCGCAAAGGAAGCCGAGCGGCGCGAAGGCGCGACCGACGCCGCCCCGCCCGCGTCTCCGCCATCGCAGGTGAAGGTCGCGCCCGCGGAAACGCAGGCGGCGCCTGCTGCCGCGGCTTCGGCGCCCCCACCTGCGCCCGCGCCGGTGGCCAAGCCCGCGCCGGCGCGCGACCTCGCCGAACCGGCCGGTCGGGACCGGGCCTTCGCCGATCGTCCAGGCCGGATGGAGCGCGGGGCCGCATCGGTCTCGGCCGAGCAGAAGGTGCGTACGCCGGCGGAATGGCTCGAGGAACTCCGCCGCCTGAAGACCGCGGGACGCACGGACGAGTTCGTCAAGGAACTCGCCGAGTTCCGCAAGCGCTATCCCGACTACAAGTTGCCCGCCGACCTCTTGCCCTGAACGTGACGCCCGTCACGCACGGCTAACCCCTTTCGCGCCGCGCCGCCGTTTCACGAGGTGTCGCAACCCACGCGAGAGGAACCGCCATGAAACGCATTGCCACTGTGCTCGCCGCGAGCACGCTGATCTTCGCCGCTGCGCCCGTGACCGCCGGTCAGCTCGTCGACGTCGCGGTCGTGAGCCGCACTAACGGCCAACGTATCCCCGTTTACTCCCATCAGGGCCGACTGTACGTCCCCGGCACCCCCGGCGAAAGGTATGCCGTCTACGTCGCGAATCGCACCGGCCAGCGCGTGATGGCGGTCGTGTCGGTCGACGGCATCAACGTCGTCACAGGCGAGACCGCGAGCGCCGATCAGAGCGGCTACGTACTTTCTCCGGGGCAGTCGTTCGAGATCAACGGCTGGCGCAAGAGCATGAATGAGGTGGCGTCGTTCTACTTCACCCGGCTCCCGGACAGCTACGCGGCGCGCACCGATCGGCCGGACCACGTCGGCGTGATCGGCGTCGCGGCGTTCCGCGAGTGGCAGCGACCGCGTCCCCTGCCGCAGCCGACGACCCCGCCGCTTTCGAAGCGCGACGCGAACACGGCGGAGGCCGAGTCGCGCGCGCAAGCCGACACCGCGGCCGGCGCCCCCGCGGCATCCGCACCCGAAGGCTCAGCCGCCCAGGATGCCGCTCGCGGCCGGCTCCTCGAACGGCAGGAGAAGATCGGCACCGGCCACGGCGAACGCGAGCGCTCGGAGGTCGTGTACACGAACTTCCGGCGTGCGGCGTCGTACGCGAACGAGACCCTCACCCTCTACTACGACACGCACGCGAACCTGGTCGCGCGCGGGGTGATCCCCGGTCCGACACCCGTCGTCGTGCCGAACCCGTTTCCGGGCGGGCGGTTCGTACCCGATCCGAAGGGCTAAGGCAAAACTGACCCGTGCCGCGAAAGCGCCCAGGCCACGTGCTCGCGCACGAGCGGTGACGGATCGTCCGCGCGTGCGTGCAGCGCCGCGAGGACGCGCGCCGAACTCGGCGCGTTGCCAAGACCGACGGCGAGGTTGCGCGACCAGCGCGCGTAGCCGATGCGGAAGATCGCGCTGCCCGACAGCCGCGCGCGAAACTCGGCTTCGGTCCAACCGAACAGGTCGACGAGCTCGATCGCGTCCAGGCCGTTGCGCACGCGGAAGTCGGGTTCGCCCGTGACCTGTGCATACCGGTTCCACGGGCAAACGACCTGGCAGTCGTCGCAACCGTAGACGCGGTTACCGATGAGCGGCCGCAGCTCGACGGGAATCGAGCCCTTCAGCTCGATGGTGAGGTACGAGACGCAGCGGCGCGCGTCGAGCCGGAACGGGGCCACGATCGCGCCGGTCGGGCACGCGTCGATGCACTTCGTGCAGGTGCCGCAGTGCTCGTCCACGGGTGCGTCGGGCGGAAGCGGCAGGTCGGTGTAGATCTCGCCGAGGAAAAAGTACGAGCCGGCCTCGCGCGCGAGCAGCAGCGTGTGCTTGCCGCGCCAGCCGAGGCCCGCTCGCGCCGCGAGATCGACCTCCATGACCGGTGCCGAGTCGGTGAAGACCCGGTAGCCGAACTCGCCGACCTCGGCGCCGATGCGATCGGCGAGGCTCTGGAGCCGCGCGCGCAGCACCTTGTGATAGTCGCGGCCGAGCGCGTAGCGCGACACGAACGCTTTGGCGCCGTCGACGAGCACGGCGGAGCTGTCGGCGGCGTCCGGCCGGTAGTCCATCCGCGCCGTGATGACGCGCAGCGTCCCCGGCACCAGCTCACGCGGCCGCGCCCGCCGCACGCCGTGGCGACTCATGTAATCCATCTCGCCGTGAAAGCCGTGCGCAAGCCACGCGGCCAGCCCGGGTTCGGCCGCGCTGAGATCCCCGTCCGCGACCCCGACCGCCTGGAAGCCGAGCTCCCGACCCCACGCTTTGATCGTCGCGGCGAGCGCGGCGAGGTCCCGCGTTGTCACAGTCGTGCCCTGTACCATCGGCCGCATGGTAGCGCCGCTCCACGTGCACCTTCCGGACGAAGCCGCGACGCGCGCCCTCGGCGCGCGGCTCGCGGCGGTCCTGCAGCCCGGAATGTCGGTGCACCTCAGCGGCGATCTCGGCAGCGGCAAGACCACCCTGGCCCGTGGGCTCATACAGGCGCTCGGTTTTGCGGGCCGAGTGAAAAGCCCGAGCTACACACTGGTTGAATCTTATGAAGATTCTAGGTTAAGCTTGTACCATTTTGATTTGTTTAGGTTCCATGACCCTGAGGAGTGGCAGGACGCAGGCTTTCGCGAGTGCTTCAATGGGCGCTCGATCTGCCTCGTCGAATGGCCGGAGCGCGCGGCGGGGCTCCTGCCCGCGGCGGACGTCCGCATCCGGCTCGTCGCCCCGCGCCCCGGCGGCCGAGACGCCACCATCGATGCGGAAACGGACCGGGGCCGCCGGTGTCTGACCGCGCTCGACCCGCTGCTACGGCCCGCCTGACGCGTCTCGCGGCCGCTGCCGCTGCCGCACTCCTCGCGTCCTCCGTCTTTGCAGACGAAGCGATTCGCGCCGTGCGCGTATGGCCCGCGAAGGAATACACGCGCGTCACGATCGAGACGGCGAACGAGCTGCGCTATCAGATCTCGTCGGTCAAGGCACCGGAGCGGCTGGTGGTGGACATCGAGAACGCCGATTTCGCCACGCTCGCCGACCAGATCGCGGCGAAGGTGCGCGCCGACGACCCCTACGTCGCGGGCCTGCGCGTCGGGCGTCCGAAGCCCGGCACCGTGCGCCTCGTCATCGACCTCCGCGGCGAGGTCAACCCGCAGGCCTTCCTGCTCAAGCCGATCGGGGAGTACGGCCACCGGCTGGTGCTCGACGTTTACCCGCTCGTGCCGCCCGATCCGCTTGCGGCGCTGGTGCAACGCCTGCAGTCGGGCGAGACGACGCCGGCGGACGCGCCGCCCGCCGCACGCGCCCAGGACCCCGCCCCGCGCGCGGACGGCGAGCGCAAGGGTGCGCCGGGCAAGCCGGGCATGAATCGCTTCTTCACGATCGTCATCGACGCCGGCCACGGCGGCGAAGACCCGGGCGCGCGCGGACGCGGCGGCACGTCCGAGAAGACCGTGACGCTCGCGATCGCGCGCAAGCTCAAGGACCGCATCGACGCCGAACCGAACATGCGCGCCGTGCTCACTCGCGACGCTGATTTCTACGTGCCTCTCGCGACGCGCGTGGACAAGGCGCGCCGGGTGCGCGCCGACCTCTTCGTCTCGGTGCACGCCGATGCGTTCATGCTGCCGCATGCGCGCGGCTCGTCGGTGTTCGCGCTGTCCGAGCGCGGTGCGACCAGCGCCGCCGCGCGCTGGCTCGCCAAACGTGAGAACGAAGCCGACCTGATCGGCGGCGTGAACCTGGACGGGAAGGATCGTCACCTCGCCCAGACCCTGCTCGACCTGTCGCAGACTGCGACGATCAACGACAGCATGAAGCTCGGCAGCGCGGTGCTGGGCGAACTGGGCGGAATCAACTCGCTCCACAAGCCGCACGTGGAGCAGGCGGGGTTCGCCGTGCTCAAGGCCCCCGACATCCCCTCGATCCTGGTCGAGACCGCCTTCATCTCGAACCCCGAGGAGGAGAGGCGGCTCGGGGACCAGGCCTACCAGGACAAGCTCGCGCGCGCGATCCTTACGGGGATCAAGAGCTACCTCGCCAAGCATCCGCCCCCGGCGCGGCCGACCGTCGCGGCGAACGAGGAGCCGCGCGTACCCCAGCGGTCGCCGGGCGCCCGTAACAACCCGATCTAGCGGTCAGGGAAGCTCTGAAATAGGGGGTTAAAGGGGAAAGTATCCCCCTCTTTGTTCAGACGACCCCTAGCTCGCCTCCGCGTCTCGCAGGCGCAGCCGCACGAACTCGATCGCGATCGGCGCCACCGAGAGGGCGACGATCGCGAAGATGACGATCGTGAGGTTGTCTTTCACCAGGGGAACGTTTCCGAAGTAGTACCCCGCGGTCACCAGCGAGATAACCCACAGCAGCGCACCGGCGACGCTGAACGCGAGGAAGCGCAGATACGGCATCGTCCCCACGCCCGCCACGAATGGCGCAAACGTGCGCACCAGCGGCACGAACCGGGCGACGATCACGGTGCGGCCACCGAAGCGCTCGTAGTAACCGTGCGTTCGTTCCAGCGCCTTGCGGTTGAAAAACGCCGAGTTCTCCCACCGGAACACCTTCGGCCCGACGGATCGGCCCACCCAGTAGTTGACGTTGTCGCCGCAGAGCGCGGCGACGATGAGCGTCGCCGCGAGCAGCCGCGCGTCCATGCCCGCCGCCGCCCACAGCGCGCCGGCCACGAAGAGCAGCGAATCCCCTGGCAGGAACGGGGTGACCACGAGGCCGGTCTCGCAGAACACGATCAGGAACAGCAGCGCATAGATCCACGGGCCGTGCTGCTGCAGCAGCGCCGCGAGATGCTGGTCGAGATGGACCACGAGGTCCCAGAAAAAGGCGAGGAGTTCCATGCGGTACGAGGGCCGTGCGCGGGTCCGGCATTGTACCGGCCCCCTGTTAGACTTCGCGCTGCCTCGCGTCGGGTTTCGTGTCCAGTCCCGCTCCGCAGCCGTGCCCGAAGGATTGATCGAAAGCCATCCTGCCGTTGACCGCATGCGCGCCGCGCTCGCGGCCGCCGTCGTGCACGCCGGGACCATGGTCGAGGTGGCATAGCGCGATGGCGGCGATCCGCCTCCTCCCCGACACGCTGGTCAGCCAGATCGCGGCCGGCGAGGTCGTCGAGCGCCCGGCCTCAGTGGTGAAGGAGTTGCTCGAGAACAGTCTGGACGCGGGCGCGCGGACGCTCACCGTCACGCTGGACGAGGGCGGCGTCAGGCGGATCCGCGTGACCGACGATGGCAGCGGGATCGAGCGCGCCGACCTCGCACTCGCACTCGCGCGCCATGCGACGAGCAAGATCGCGACGCTTGCCGACCTCGAGCGCGTCGCAACACTCGGCTTCCGCGGCGAAGCACTCGCGAGCATCGCGTCGGTCGCGCGCGTGACCGTGACCTCGCGAACCGCCGACGCAGAGCACGCGTGGCGCGTCGCCGCCGAAGGCGGCCCGCCCGCTCCGGTTGAGCCCGCGGCGCACCCTCCGGGAACAACCATCGAGGCGCTCGATCTCTACTTCAACACGCCGGCGCGGCGCAAATTCCTCAAGAGCGAGGCCACCGAGTTCGCGCATTGCGCCGAGGCTTTCGCGCGCGTGACGCTTGCCCGCCCCGATGTCACCTTTACGCTGCGGCACAACGCTCGCGTGAGCAACCACCTTCCCGCGACCACGGGCCCCGCTCGCATCGCCGCCCTCCTCGGCGTCGAGTTCGACCGGTCGGCGCGACGGCTCGACGCGGAAGTGCCGGGGTTGCGGGTCACGGGGCTGCTCGGCGACCCGGCGCAGACGCGCGGGTCGCGGGACGCGCAGTACGTGTTCGTGAACGGCCGGTTCGTACGGGACAAGCTCGTCGCGCACGCGTTGCGACAGGCGTACGCCGACGTGTTGCACGGCGACCGGCATGCGTCGTACGTGGTGTTCATCGATGTCGACCCCAGCGCCGTAGACGTGAACGTGCATCCCGCCAAGACTGAAGTGCGCTTCCGAGACTCGCGCGCGGTCCACCAGTTCGTGTTCCATGCGGCACAGCGGGCGCTCGCCTTGACGGCCGCCACGGCGCCGGCGCCGCTCGCAACCGCCGAGACGGTAGGCGATCGATTCGTCCCGCGCGCGCCGTCGTTCCAGGCGTCACTCGGCGTCGCGCAACCGGTGGCCGCGTACGCGGCGATGTTTGCGGGATGGTCGAGCCCGGCCGCGGTCGCGCGCGCGCCGGAGCCGGCACCGGCCGCAACGGAGCAGCCGCTCGGGTTCGCCCTTGCACAGTTGCACGGCATCTACGTCCTCGCGCAGAACAGCCAGGGCCTGGTGCTCGTCGACATGCATGCCGCGCACGAGCGGATCGTCTACGAACAGTTGAAGAACGCGCTCGACGCGCGCGAGCTGAGTGCGCAGCAGCTCCTGATCCCGGTCACGTTCCACGCCGATGCGCTGGACGTCGCGACCGTCGAGGAGCACGAGGACGCGCTGCGCGCGCTCGGTTTCGAGATGGCTGCGCTATCGCCGACAGCAGTGGTGGTGCGCGGCGTACCCGGCGCCGTCGCCGCCGGCGACGTCGCCGCCGTCGCGCGCGGTCTCCTTAACGACCTGCGCGAGTTCGGCGGGACCCGGGTCCTGACGGAGCGTCGCGACGAGCTGCTCGCCACCATGGCGTGCCACGGCGCGGTGCGCGCGAATCGGGCGCTCACCGTCCCCGAGATGAACGCGCTGCTGCGGAACATGGAGGAGACCGAGCGCGCGGGCCAGTGCAACCACGGCCGGCCGACGTGGTACCAGCTCTCGCTCCCCGATCTCGACAAGCTCTTCCTGCGCGGCCGCTGAGGCGGCGGTGGGCCCGCCGATGCAGTCGTCCGCCGTCCTGCTGATGGGCCCGACCGCCAGCGGCAAGTCGCTCCTGGCAATGGAGATCGCGGCGCGCTTGCCGGTCGAGATCGTGAGTGTCGACTCGGCGCAGGTGTACCGCGGAATGGACATCGGCACCGCCAAGCCGGGCGCCGCAGAGCAGCGCGAAGTGCCGCATCACCTCATCGACCTCCTCGACCCGACCGAGCCGTACTCCGCGGCACGGTTCCGCGCGGACGCGGTGCGTCTCGTCACCGAGGTCGCGGCGCGCGGGCGCATCCCCCTGCTGGTGGGCGGCACCATGCTGTATTTCAAGGCACTGCGCGACGGGCTGTCGGAACTGCCTTCCGCCGATGCGGAAGTGCGCGCCGCGATCGACGCCGATGCCCGCAGCCGCGGCTGGCCGGCGCTGCACGCAGAGCTCGCGCGCGTCGACCCTGAAAGCGCGGCGCGCCTGGAGCCCGCGGACGCGCAGCGCATCCAGCGCGCGCTGGAGGTGTTCCGCGTGAGCGGGACACCGATGTCGCGACAGCTCGCCGTGCGCGACGCCGCGCCACCGCCGTTCGAACTTCGCCCGATCGCGCTCGTGCCGGGGGATCGTAGCGCGCTCCACCGGCGCATTGAGGCGCGGTTCGACGCGATGCTTGCCGCCGGCCTGGTCGACGAACTCAAGGGGCTGCGCGCTCGTTACGATCTTCACCCCGGGCTGCCGTCGATGCGCTGCGTCGGTTACCGCCAGGCCTGGAGCTACCTGGAAGGCGAGTACAGCCGCGACGAGCTGCGCGACCGCGGCGTCTTCGCGACCCGTCAGCTCGCGAAGCGGCAGCTGACGTGGCTGCGCGCCTGGACGGGGCTGCACACCTTCGATTGCTTCGACCCGCAGGTCGCGCGCAAGGTGCTTGCCGCACTGCAGTGGGCGGTCGAGGCGTAGCGCGCGAAGCAGCGCCTATTCCCCGCGCGCCGCGCCGTCGCGGCGCGGGTCCGCGGCGCCGACCCACATGTCGCCGACCCGCAGGACGGCGTGCACGCCGCTGGTGAGCTCCCTGACGCGCACCGGATGCCCCAGCGCCTCGAGCTGAGGCTGCAGGCGCGCGACCGGCGTTCCCGCCTCGAGCTCCGTCGGGCCGTTGCGGCTGCCGAAGTGCGGCGCATCCAGCGCCGCCCGGAGCGGCATGCCCCAGTCGAGCGCCGCGACGATGACGCGAGCTACATAGTGGATGATCGCGTGACCGCCGGGCGATCCCACGATCAGCACGAGCCGCCCATCCGCGTCGAATACGAGAGTCGGTGACATCGAGCTGCGCGGACGCTTGCGCGCCTCGACCCGGTTCGCGACCGGACGCCCACCCTCCTCCGCGACCAACGAAAAATCGGTGAGCTCGTTGTTGAGCAGGAACCCGCGCACGAACCGGTGGTTTCCGAACAGGAACTCGATGCTCGAGGTGAGCGCCACGGCGTTGCCCTCGGCGTCGACGATGGAGAAGTGCGTCGTCGACGCGAGATCGGCCTCGATGCCATCGGCGAATGCGCTGCGCTCGGCGCCCGCGGGGCGGCCCGGTTGCGCCCGGACGAGCGACTTGTCCGCGGCGACCAGGCTGGCGCGCTCGGCCAGGTACGCGGGCGCGAGCAGCCCGGCGACGGGCACGTCGACGAAGTCCGGGTCCGCGACGTAGCGGTCGCGGTCCGCATACGCGAGGCGGGCGGCCTCCGCGAAGTAGTGCACCGCGCGCACCGGATCGCGCGCGAAGTCGGTTCGCGGCAGGCGTTCGACGATTCCCAGGATCTCGAGCACGGCGATGCCGCCGCTCGACGGCGGGCCCATGCCGCAGACGCGGTAGGTACGGAATGCGCCGCACACCGGCTCGCGTTCCCTCGCCCGGTAGCCGGCGAGATCTTCGACGGTCAGGTCGCCCGGACTGACCAGGTGGCTCTGCACCGCCGCCGCGAGGTCGACGGCGATCGAGCCGCGATAGAACGCTTCGGCGCCCTGCTTCGCGACCTCGCGCAGCACCGCTGCATATTCGGGGTTGCGGAGCATCGCGCCCACCGGCTTCGGCCGCCCGCCCGAATCGTAGAAATAGCGCGCGGCGAACGGGTCGCGTGCGAGCCACTTGTCCCACTCGAGCAGCGCGTGCAGCCGTGGCGAGATCGCGAACCCGCGCTCCGCCAGATCGATCGCCGGCGTCGCGAGCGCGGCCCAATCAATGCGGCCGTGGTTGCGATGCGCAAGCTCCAAGACCGCGAGCGTCCCGGGCACCCCAACCGATTTTCCCGAGAGCACCGAATCGATGAATCCCATCGGCCGGCCGAACGACCCGACGAACCGGTCCGGCCGCGCGGCGGCGGGCGCCGTCTCGCGCCCGTCATAGGTCCGCACCCGCTTGTCCGCCGCAGAGTAGTGAACGATGAACGCGCCGCCGCCGATTCCCGAGGACTGGGGCTCGACGAGCCCGAGCACGAGCTGCACGGCGACCGCGGCGTCCATCGCGGTGCCGCCGCGCTGGAGCACCTCGTAGCCCGCATCGACGGCGAGCGGATGCGCGGCGGCCACCATGAAGCGCTGGCCGACGGCCGCGCGCTTAAGCGCGACTCCGGATGCCGGCTCCGGCGCGAGCTGCGCGCACGCCTCGACGGCCCAAAACAAGAAGGGCAGCCCGCAGGCTGCCCTTCCCAGGCGCGCGACGGCGCGAACGAATGTCACTTCGCCGCGCTGATCTCGACGCGACGCCCCTCGGCGTCCTGGCCTGCGCCGAGGATGACCTGCTCCGGCTTCTTGAGGTTGATGCGGTCCTCCGCGACACCGCCGGCCTTGAGCGCGTCGCGGACCGCCATGGCGCGCTGCTTGGCTAGCTCGAGGTTCTGCTCGGCGTTACCGGTCTTGTCGGCGAACCCGGAGATGTCCACCTTGAGGCCGGTGTTCTGCTTCATGGTCTGCGCGACTGCCGCAATGATCTTCTGATCTTCGCTGCCGAGCGCGACCTTGCCGGTTTCGAAATGCACGCGCGCGGGCAGCAGGCCGGCCACAGGCGCCGGCGCCACGGCGGGCGCGGGGGCGGCAGCCGGGGCCGCGGCGGGTGCCGCGGCGACCTGTGCGGCCGGCACGGCGGTCGCAGCCGCCTTGCCATGCTCGCCACCACCCATGAGCGGCACGATCAGGAGCGCGACGATGTTGATGATCTTGATCAGCGGGTTGATCGCCGGGCCTGCCGTGTCCTTGTACGGATCGCCGACCGTGTCCCCGGTCACCGCGGCCTTGTGGGCGTCGGAACCCTTGCCACCGTGATGACCGTCCTCGATGTACTTCTTGGCGTTGTCCCACGCGCCGCCGCCGGTGGTCATCGAAATCGCGACGAAGAGGCCGGTGACGATCGTGCCCATCAGGACGCCGCCAAGCGCCTGCGGGCCGAGCACGAGCCCGACCACGATCGGAATCAGCACCGGCAGGAGCGACGGGACGATCATCTCCTTGATCGCCGCGCGGGTGAGCAGGTCGACGGCCGTGCCGTACTCCGGCTTGGCCGTACCTTCCATGATCCCGGGAATCTCCTTGAACTGGCGGCGCACTTCCACCACTACCGAACCCGCCGCGCGCCCGACCGCCTCCATCGCCATCGCGCCGAAGAGGTACGGCACCATGCCGCCGATGAAGAGGCCGATGATCACCATGTGGTTCGACAGGTCGAAGGTCAAGTGTTGGCCCTGGGCCTCGAGGGCGTGCGTGTAGTCGGCGAACAGCACCAGCGCCGCGAGGCCGGCCGAGCCGATCGCGTAGCCCTTCGTCACGGCCTTGGTCGTGTTGCCGACCGCGTCGAGCGGATCGGTGATGCGGCGCACCGAGTCGGGCAGTTTCGCCATCTCGGCGATGCCGCCGGCGTTGTCGGTGATCGGGCCATACGCGTCGAGCGCCACGATGATGCCGGTCATCGAGAGCATTGCGGTCGCAGCAATTGCGATGCCGTACAGGCCCGCGAGCCAGTAGGAAAGCCCAATCGCGACGCAGACCGCGATCACGGGCCAGGCCGTGGCCTTCATCGATACGCCGATGCCGGCGATGATGTTGGTCGCGTGCCCGGTGGTCGACGCCTGCGCGACGTGCTGCACCGCCTTGAACTGCGTACCGGTGTAGTACTCGGTGATCCAGACCATGAAGCCGGTGAGGGCGAGGCCGACGACCGACGCCCCCCAAAGCTGCCACACCGCGACGAATTTGCGCCCGCCGGAAACGTCGAACGGTACGTTCGCGAGCACGTCGCCCATGATCCATTGGGTGATCGGGTAGAACGCGATCAGCGCGAGGATTCCGGCAACCCACAGTCCCCGGTAGAGCGCCGGCATGACGTTCTTGTCGCCGGCCTTGGCCTTGACGAACCAGGTGCCGACGATCGACGCAATGATCGAGAAGCCACCGATGACTAGCGGGTAGATCACCGCGGCGGCGGACTCCGTCTTCACCATCAGCGCGCCGAGCAGCATCGTCGCGATCAACGTCACCGCGTAGGTCTCGAACAGGTCGGCCGCCATGCCGGCGCAGTCGCCGACGTTGTCACCAACGTTGTCGGCGATCACCGCCGGGTTGCGCGGATCGTCCTCGGGGATGCCCGCCTCGACCTTGCCGACGAGGTCCGCGCCGACGTCGGCGCCCTTAGTGAAGATGCCGCCGCCGAGACGCGCGAAGATCGAGATGAGCGACCCGCCGAAGCCGAGGCCGATCAGCGGCTTCAGCGTCTCGATGAGCGGCTGGCCCGACTGGCCGGAGGCGGCGAGCAGCCAGAAGTAGCCGGCGACGCCGAGCAGACCGAGACCGACGACGAGCAGGCCGGTGATCGCACCGCCCCGGAACGCGACGGCGAGCGCCTCGTTCAGGCCCTTGCGCGCCGCCTCCGCGGTGCGAACGTTCGCGCGCACCGACACGTTCATGCCGATGATCCCGGACAACGCCGACAGGATCGCGCCGATCGCAAAGCCCCACGCGGTCGGCCAGCCGAGCCCGGGCACCAGAGCGATCACGACGAAGAGCACGACACCCACGAGGGCGATGGTGTAGTACTGCCGCCGCAGGTAGGCGACTGCGCCCTGGCGGATCGCGCCGGCGATCTCGCGCATGCGCTCGTTGCCTTCGGGCTGCCGCAGGATCCAGCCGATCGAGAAGAGGCCGTAGACGATCGCCAGGACCGCGCAGCCGAGCGCGAATAGAAGTGCAGAGCTCATGGAATCCCCCTTGTAGTCGGGCGTTCTTCGGGAAGCGCGAGCGGCGCGGGGACGCGCGCTCCGCCGGCTCCCCCCGGCCCGGGTTCTAGAAAGCGGCGGATTATAGCCCGGCCGCGTTCAGATTTTGAAGGTCGTGCCGAGCTTCTTCGGCACGAGCACGTTCTTCAGCTTGACGTAGTCGGGCAGCCCGTCCCGGTAGGAGGGGTAATCCTCGCCCTTGATGAGCGGCGAAAGATAGTTCCGGCATTTGGCGGTGATGTGGAAACCATCCTCGGTGATGAAGTCGCGCGGCATCTTCTTCTCGACGTTGGCGACGTTCTTGAGCTCGGCGACGCCGAGCTTCCACTTATAGGGCTGGTCTGACAGGCGGATCACCGTCGGCATCACGGCGTTGCGCCCCTCCAGGGCGAGCTTCACCGCCGCCGCGCCGAGCTTGTACGCCTGCTCCGCGTCGACCGCCGAGGCAATGTGGCGGGCCGAGCGCTGGAGGTAGTCCGAAACCGCCCAGTGGTGTTTGTACTTCAGCCGCTCGGTGATCAGCTTGGCGATCTGCGGCGCGACGCCCCCGAGCTGGGCATGGCCGAACGCGTCGCGCAGCCCGCTTTCGGACAGGAACTTGCCGTCGGGCCCGTGCAGGCCCTCCGAGACGACGATGGAGCACCAGCCGATACGCTCGACCGTCGCCTTCACGCGATCGAGGAACTTCGTTTCGTCGAACTGCATCTCGGGAAACAGCAGGAGGTGCGGACCATCGTCCGGCCCCTCCGCGGCGAGCCCGCCCGCGGCGGTGATCCAGCCCGCGTGGCGGCCCATCACCTCCAGCACGAAGATCTGCGTCGAGGTGCGATACATCGACGCGACGTCCATGCTGGCCTCGCGGATCGAGGTCGCGACGTACTTCGCCACCGACCCGAACCCCGGGCACGCGTCGATGATCGGCAGGTCGTTGTCGATCGTCTTCGGCACGCCGATGCACTGCACCGGATAGCCGAGCTGCGCGCCAAGCTGCGAAACCTTCCACGCGGTGTCCATCGAGTCGTTGCCGCCGTTGTAGAAGAAGTAGCCGATGTCGTAGGCGCGAAACACCTCGATCAGCCGCTCGTACTGCGACCGGTCCTTCTCGAATTCCCTAAGCTTGTAGCGGCAGGTCCCGAACGCGCTGCCGGGCGTCTGGCGGAGCTTGGCGACCGCACTCGCCGACTCCTTCGCGGTATCGATCAGCTCTTCGGTGAGGATGCCGACGATGCCGTTGCGGCCGGCGTACAGCTTGCCGATCTTCCCGCGCGCCTTGCGTGCGGCTTCGATGACGCCAGCGGCGGAGGCATTGATCACCGCGCTGGGGCCGCCCGACTGGGCGTAGAGGGCGTTGCGGGCGCTGGGTACTTTGGAGGCTTTCATGGCCGCTTCACGAACAAGGAACGCGGAAGATTATCCCGCGGCGACGCGACGCGCGACATCCGCCGGAAGGACACCGCCTTGGCGGCGCGCCCTATTGTAGGGTGGCAAGGGCGCGCACGCGGATTTCGTCGACCGAGCCAACGCCGGAAATCCTCCGATACTGCGGCGCCCGCGCATCACCGGTCGCAGCCCAGCGCGTGAAGTAGTCGACCAACGCCCGGGTCTGTGCGTGGTAGATCTCCAGGCGCTTGCGAACGGTGTCTGCGCGGTCGTCGTCGCGCTGGATCAGCGGCTCGCC
>Ga0315278_10000414_pt1 | contig 37687 bp, 28 predicted proteins | sample YL17G06_0_MG_FD_203880 | JGI IMG/M metagenome (GOLD analysis project Ga0315278, IMG submission 203880) | Sediment microbial communities from Yellowstone Lake, YNP, Wyoming, USA - YL17G06_0 | ecosystem: Environmental > Aquatic > Freshwater > Lake > Sediment | place: USA: Wyoming | collected... | reverse complement strand
GTGGCGCCATCGCGGGGACACTCGGCTACATGGCGCCGGAGGTTCTCCAAGGTCTCCCCGCGGACATCCGGACCGACGTCTGGGCGCTCGGTGTACTGCTCTACGAGATGACGGCAGGGCATCTCCCATTCGCGGGCCGCACGGCATTCGAACTCAGTTCCGCAATCCTGAGCCAGCCACCATCGCCGATGCCGGAACGGGTTCCCCCAGGACTCGATCACGTCATCCTGCAGTGCCTGGAGAAGGAGCCCGAACAACGGTATCAGGAGGCACGCGCCGTCAAGCACGAAATGGAGAGGTTCGAAGCGGGGGAGGTGCCGGACGCAGTGCTCAGGCCCCGGGAGCCCAAGGCGGCCGCCAGACGTCTCCCGGCAGGAACGCCGGCGCGTTGGCCACGCGCTCCGAGGCGGGTGCTCATCACGTTGGGCCTTGTTGCCGCCGCGGCGGTCAGCGTGGCTGGCGGATGGCTGTGGATGCGGACCGGGCCCGCCGCCATCGCAGGCCCCGTGGCCGTCAAAGCCCTGGCCGTGCTGCCGCTGAAGAATGTCTCGGGCGATGCTTCGCAGGACTATTTCGCCGACGGTATCACCGAGGCGTTGATTGCCGACCTGGGAAAGGCCGCCGGCGTGCGAGTCATTTCGCGCACCACCGCCATGCTCTACCGCAACACCAGCAAGTCGCTGCCTCAAATCGCCCGGGACCTGAACGTCGACGCGATTCTCGAAGGCTCCGTCCTGCGCTCGGGCAATCGCGTGCGAGTGACGGCCCAACTCTTCGATGCGCGCGCCGACCACACGCTGTGGTCGGAGACCTCCGAACGAACCTTGCGCGAAATCCTCGTGTTGCAACGCGACATCGTCCGCGCGGTGGCGGGCAAGGTGCGCGTGGCCATGACCGGCGAGGATGATGCCCGCTTGTCGGTCGTTCGATCCGTAGACCCGGACGTCTACGAGCATTATCTCAAGGGCCGATACGCGTGGAACAACCGGACCGAGGCGTCACTGAATACCGCGGTTGAGCACTTTCTCGCGGCCACCGAGGCGGATCCGACCTATGCCGCCGCCTTCGTTGGTCTGGCGGACTGCTATAACCAGCTGGGCACGGTGATGGTGGGTGGCGCCTCGCCGATCGAGATGAGGCCCCGGGCGGCCGCAGCGGCCCTCGCGGCCTTGCAGATCGACGACAGTCTGGGCGAAGCGCATGCCGCGCTGGCCTATGTCCGGCACTACGACTGGCAATGGGAGGACGCCGGGCGGGAGTTCCAGCGGGCCATCGCGCTCAGCCCGAACTACGCGCTCGCGCACCTCTGGTATGCCAACTACCTCGTGTCGATGAGCCGGCTCGACGACGCCATCGACTCCGCCAGGCGGGCGCAGGCGCTGGACCCGATGTCGCGCGTGGTCCTCACCAACGTCGGATGGACCCTGGCGTTCGCAGGAAGGCATGTCGAGGCGATTGACGAGTATCTCGCCGCGCTGGCCCTGGATCCTTCCTACGTGCAGGCGCGCTGGCGACTGGCGGGAGCGTACGCCGCGCTTTCGCGCTTCGACGAGGCGATCGCGCAGGCCGAGCGCGCTGTTGCGCTCACCGGGCGAAGCCCATCCACGCTGTCGGCGCTCGGTGCTATCTATGCGCAGGCCGGCCGCCGATCGGAGGCCAGGGCACTGCTCGCCGAACTGACGGAAATCGCCCGCCGACAGTACGTATCGCCGTTAGGCATGTCAGGACTCTGCGCCAGACTGGGAGATGCGGACGGCGCCTTCCGGTGGCTGGAACGGAGCTTCGAGGAGCGCTCAAACGGCCTGGCGTACCTGGGCCCAGAACCGTCGGTGGCGCTGATCCGGAACGACCCGCGATACAAGGATCTGCTCAGGCGCATCGGACGTCCGATTCGGTAGCCGACCACGCCGGCGCGGGCGATTCCGGCATGCGCCCGCCCACTCCTGACGGCAGCCCGTCGCTCCCCTCATGCACCATTTCCACGGCTCCGGCAATGCCGTGAGGGACTTTGTGTCTTTTTTACGCATGTAGAGGAGAACGACATTCTCAATCCGCCAGTGTCGGCGGCGAGGGCGTCACTTACCAAGGCAACATACGGAGGAGAGTCATGCAAGGGAAACGGTCGCTTTCACTGGTCATCTTCACGTTGGTGATCCTGCTTGGTCCTGCCGCCGTGTGGGGGCAGGAGATCTTCACGACGATTGACTATCCAGGCGCCAACCTCACAGTCGCCATGGGTATCAACCCCAAAGGAGACATCGTCGGGTACTACCGCGAACCGGCCGGCAAGTTCCACGGCTTTGTTCTGGACAAGCGCGGATTCGCGACCATCGACTACCCAAAGGCGACGTACACCGATGCCTACGACATCAATGCGGCCGGTGAGATCACGGGGGGCTACACGGACGACAAGGGCAAAACTCACGGGTATGTGCTTCGGCGCGGTCGCTTCACGTCCTTTGATGTGCCCGGCTCCACTTTCACAGCAGGGTACGGCATCAACTCGGAAGGCGACATCGTGGGGCACTACGGAAACCCTCTTGACACGAGCGGGAACACGATGAACGGCTTCCTGTTTCGCAACGGAGAATTCACGACGTATGACCATACTCCCGCCAACGTTATGACCTGCGGATTTGGGATCAATCCGGAGGGCCAGATCGTCGGGCATTTCCAGGACACCGCGATCATCGACGGGGGAAGAGCGATTCACGGCTTTCTCCTGAACGAGGGAGTCTTCACGACTATCGATATTCCGGGTGCGAAGATCACGCAACCCTACGGGATCAATCCCGAGGGCGAAATCGTGGGGTTCTACAACACTGCATGGACTTCACCCCCTGTCCTCTCTACGCTTCATGGTTTTGCCCTCGACAAATGGGGCGGCTTCACCCAGATTGACGTCCCCGGCGCTGTTAATACCTGGGTGAGGCGAAACAACCCCAGAGGAGACCTGGTGGGGAACTACACCCGCGTGGACGTGGTGAACAATGTCAATGTCACCACCACGCACGGTTTCCTGATGACTGCCAGGTGATCTCGCGGTAATGGCTGACATGGCACGGCGAGGAGCCGGGCAGGAGCGCCGCTGATGTGGGCGGCGGCCCGGCTCGAGCGCCAGGGGCACTCGCGCAGATTCGCGCGGATCACGTCTCACCAGCAGCGCGTGCGGTGCGCCCGGCGGTGGCCCGCACGACGATCGGGCGTCCCTCCGCTTCCGTCTCGGCAGGTGTCTCAGAAATCCCTCTAGAATCTCGATGCGAGATCTCGGAGAAATCGAACAAATCCGCGTGGCGCCGCGAGTCGTTTGGCGTCTCGATATACATGTGTTTGATGAAACGACTATCGTGCTCAATCCGAACCACTCCGCGAACGCGTTGTGCGATAGAGCGATGAACAGCCGAAGCCCTCGGCGTCCCGTAGCTCTCGGGAATGGGAAAGGCATCCGAGTCCGCCGGCACGATCGTCGCGGTTCCCGAGGTGGCTACTTCTTGTCCTCGCTCGTGATCAGCACGATGTCAGTTTCGTCCTGACGGCGGGAGACCGCGAGCTTCCGCCCGTCGCCCGACAAGGCGAAGCTGGCAATCCACCCGCTCGTGAACGATGTGAGCTGTCGCGGCTGGCTGCCGTCTGAGTTCATTGACCAGACGTTCTGGCTCCCAGAAGACTCTCGCGCCGTGTATACGAGTCGGCCGTCGGGGGCCCAGGCGAGCCCGTGTTCACCATCGCTAGCCCTCCGGCTCGTCTACGTCGGCCAGATCGGCTGTGCCTGGGCGCGGTACTGTTCGGAGGGGGCGCCCTCAGTGTCTGATAGCGGGGGTTGTGTTAACCTGCCGAGCGGAGACCCCTCTGATGATTCTTATCCTCCCGCCGCCAATTCGGTCGGCGGCCAGGTCTCACCGCGCGTGTTCCTCGATTTCCGGCAAGGCGGGAGCGGGAAGCCCCGTTCCCTGATTGATGAGGAGGAGAAGATGAGACGGAAACCCCCGAGTGTTCGCACGGCGTTCGGCGGCGTTTCGCGGCGGATGTTCCTTGGCGCCGGCGCCGCGGGCGGCGCAGCGCTGCTGGCCGGCGGCTGGCCAGCACTGCTCCACGCGGCGCCGCAGAAAGCGGCGCGCGCGGCCGGTGGGTCGTGGGTCGATGCCACGATCCCGCAGCTGCAGGCCATGATGACGGCGGGCAAGCTCACGAGCCGGGAACTGACTCAAGGCTACCTGGCCCGGATCGCCAGCCTGAACCCGCTGCTGCACGCGGTCATCGAAACGAACCCGCAGGCGGTGGCTACTGCCGCGCAGCGGGACAACGAACGGCGCGCCGGGCGGCTGCGCGGCCCGCTCCACGGCATCCCCGTTCTCCTGAAGGACAACATCGCCACCATCGACAACATGCAGACCACGGCCGGGTCACTGGCGCTCGTCAACAGCCGCGTGCCCGGGGACGCGCCCCTGGTCGCTCAGCTTCGCAAGGCCGGCGCGATCATTCTCGGCAAGGCGAACCTGTCCGAGTGGGCGAACTTCCGAGGGTTCGGCTCCTACAACGGTTGGAGCGCGCGCGGCGGCTTCACGCGGTGCCCGTATCTGCTGAGCAACGATCCGATGGGCTCGAGCTCGGGCTCAGCGGTCGCGGCGGCCGCGAGTCTCTGCTCGGTCGCCGTGGGGACCGAGACCGACGGCTCCATCATGGCGCCGGCGGATCACAACCACGTCTTCGGGTTGAAGCCCACTGTGGGCCTCGTCTCTGGCGCGGGCATCATCCCGATCGCGCACAGCCAGGACACGGCCGGGCCGATGACGAGGACCGTCACCGATGCCGCTTTCCTTCTGGGCGCGCTCGCCGACGGCGGCGGCGACTACTCGGGGACGCTCCACCGAGGGGCGTTGGACGGTGCCAGGTTCGGCATGGACCTCAAGTACTTCACCGATGAATTCTGGGGCTTTCCGCCGACGTGGCCGCGCATGCAGGAGGTCTTGGCCGCAATGGAGTCGCTCGGTGCGACCATCGTGCCAGTCAACACCGACCCGTCGTGGCTGCTGGGCCCCGACGAGTTCACCGTGCTGCTGTACGAGTTCAAGGTGCAGATTGCCGAGTACCTGGGGACGATCGCGCACGCCGAGGCCAGAACGCTCGCGGACCTGATGGCCTTCGACAACAGCCACTGCTGGCAGGAGATGAAGTACTTCGGCCAGGAACTGTTCGAGATGGCCGAGGCAACCAGCGGCGATCTGACCGACCCGGAATACACGGTTGCGCGCGCGGCGTGCATTGAGAACTCGCGCGCGTCCGGCATTGACGCGGCGCTGAACTCGACCGAACCGCCGCTCGACGCCCTGATCGCGCCGACGTGGAGTTGGCTCTACTCAATCGCGGCTGTCGCGGGCTATCCCAGCACGTCGCTGCCCGTCGGCTTCCTCGATGCCGGGGCCCCGTTCGGCTTCTGTATGGTCGGCGGCGCGTACCAGGAGGCGAAGCTGCTGGCGTTCAACTACGACCTCGAGCAGGAACTGAACGCGCAGGTGCCGCCGCAGTATCTCGGTTCGGTTCCGCCGGAGCCGCCCGACGCCGGGTTCTGCACCGGCAAGCCGAAGATGCACGGCGGCACGGGGAAGATCAACTGGCGCACGCGCCACGTGATCTAGGCGAGCGTCCTCGACTCCGAGTCGCGGCCCCGGACCCATGCCGCGTCGCAGGGATCTGCCCGAAGCAAAGCTGCTCTTGGGCCCCCACGGCGGCTGCCGCCGTGGGGGCTTTGCGGAGCGGCGGACCCGAGACGCGGCGTGCGCCGGCAGCGACTCGGAATCCCGGACTCCGATGCAGACTGGCCAGGCATGGCCGAGATCACCAGGCGCGAATGCATCGGCGCGGCCACAAAGGCCGGTCGGATGAAGAAGCCCGGCGTGGCGGCGTTCGGAGGGGGCGCGCCGACGGTGTGGGATAAGGTAGGGCGTTACGTTGAGTTGACGCGCACATGACCAAAGGACGTCTTGAAGCTTTCAGCGATGGCGTGCTGGCCATCGTCATCACGATCATGGTGCTGGGGCTGGACGTGCCGCACGGCGACGCGACGCCAGAGGCGCTGGCGCCGATCGTGCCGGTGTTCATCAGTTACGCGCTGAGCTTCGTGTTCATCGGCATCTACTGGAACAACCATCACCACATGCTGCACGCGGCGCCGCGGGTGGACGGCCGCGTGCTCTGGGCCAACCTGCACCTGCTGTTCTGGCTGTCCCTGATCCCGTTTGTCACGGGGTGGATGGGCGAGAACCACTTCGCGGCCTGGCCGTCGGCGCTCTACGGCGTGGTGCTGTTGCTGGCGGGGATCGCGTATTTCATCCTGGCACGAGTGCTTATCGCCGTGAACGGCCAGGACTCGGCCCTGGCGAAGGCCGTCGGCAAAGACGTCAAGGGCAGGGTGTCGATCGCGCTCTACCTGGTGGCGATCCCTCTGGCGCTTCTTGCCGGCTGGCTCGCTCTGGCGATCTACGTGACGGTGGCGATCATGTGGCTGGTGCCGGATCGGCGGATCGAGAAGACGCTGGTGCCCTGAGCCCCCGGGCCCTTCAGAACGGGTGATTGCGCTGGCAGCATCCGCGAGATCGACGCTGTTCAGAGTGCGCAGAATCCGCAATAGCAGCCTCGTCGCCGAGCGTACGAGCCCTGATCGCACGCGGTCCGTCGGGAGTGCCCGTGGCGCGCGGCGGCGTCCAGCGCGAATGTCGCGCGAATGCCGCGCGAATGCCGCGCGAATGTCGTTGACAACTCCGCCGCAGGAGCCATAATCAGAACTGTGCCTGGGCGCGGTACTGTCCGGAGGGGGCGCCCTCGGCGTCTGATAGCGGGTGATATGTTAACCTGCCGAGCGGAAGGCGAGCGGAGACCCCTCTAATGTCTCCTATTCTCCCGCGCCGCCTCACACCTTTCCCATTTTCTATGGAGCCACGTATGCAGTCTCTCAAGAGGTCGCCCATGGCAGCGTGCGCGATCGCACTGGCGCTCTCGCTGCTCGCCTTCGCCCAGCCTGCCGCCGCGCAGGGCGTCACGACGGGATCGATCGCCGGCGTTGCGCGCGACGAGCAGCGCGCGGTGGTCCCCGGCGTCAGCATCACCGTGGTGCACGTTCCCTCGGGCACCATCTACGAGACCGTCACCCAGGGTGACGGCCGGTTCGTCATCGAGAACATGCGGGTCGGCGGGCCGTACAAGGCCACGGCGGCGCTGGCCGGGTTCAAGTCGGAGGTTCAGGAGGGCCTGACGGTCAGCCTCGGCGTGAGCATCGATCTCGCGTTCTTGCTGAAGGTGTCTACGGTCAGCGAGACGGTCATCGTCGTCGGCAAGTCCGACGTGGTCTTCAGTTCGTCGCGCACCGGTGCGGCGACGGCCGTCCTGCGCGAAGAGCTGTCGGTCCTGCCGACGGTGTCCGGGCGCATCAACGACATCTCGCGCCTGACGCCGCAGTACGGCGGCAGCGGGACGTTCGCGGGCCAGGACAGCCGGATGAACAACATCACGGTTGACGGGTCGTACTTCAACAACTCGTTCGGGCTGCGCGCCCAGCCGGGTGACACCTCGGGCGTCGCGCCGATCTCGCTCGAGGCGATCGAGCAGGTGCAGGTGAGCGTCGCGCCGTTCGATGTGCGCCAGGGCAACTTCGTCGGCGCCGGCGTCAACACCGTCACCCGCAGCGGGAACAACCGCTACACCGGGTCGGTCTACTACCGCTATCGCAACGACTCGTACGTTGGCAAGGAGTCCGGCGGACTGGCGTTCAATCCCGGCGACTTCAAGACGACCAACTTCGGCGAGTGGTTCGGCGGCCCCATCTTCAAGGACAAGCTGTTCTTCTTCGAGAGCTACGAATCGCAGACGGACACGAGGCCGCTGACGACGTTTACGTCGAACCCCGGCGGCGCGGCCGCGGTCGGCAACACGACGCGCGTGCTCGCGTCCGACCTCAACAACCTCAGCTCGTACCTGGCGGCGAATTTCAAGTACGATGCCGGGCCGTTCGACGGCATCATGAAGACCACGCCGGGGAAGCCGTTCCTGATGAAGTTCGACTACAACCTGAACGGCTCGAACCGGATCATGTTCCGCTACAACCAGCTGGCCTCGAGCACGCCGCAGAACCTGTCGAGCTCCGGTTCGCTCGGCTTTGGCCGGCCGACGTTCAGCAACAACTTCCTGAACTACAAGAACTCGAATTACTCGATTCTGGAGAACATCAAGTCGGGGATCGGCGAGTGGAACTCGGTCGTGAAGGGCACGCTGACCAACAGCATGATCGTGGGCTACACGAAACAGGACGAGAGCCGCGGCGACGTCGGCAAGCTGTTCCCGTTCGTCGATATTCTGCAGGACGGCATTACCTACACCTCCATCGGCACCGAGCCGTTCTCGCCGAACAACGAACTCCGCTACAACACGTTCCAGCTGCAGGACAGCTTCTCGATGGTCAAGAAGCAGCACTCGCTGACATTCGGCGGTGCCGTGGAGAAGTATTATTCCGAGAACGTGTTCTTCCCCGGGCAGCAGAGCGCCTACGTGTACAACAGCCTGGCGGACTTCTACACCGCCGCCAACCAGTACCTGACGAACCCGACCAACCCGGTGTCGCCGGTGGCGACGAGGATGTTCCAGGTCCGCTACATGAACATCCCCAACCTGGACAAACCGGTCCAGCCGCTCGACGTCTGGTACACCAGCCTCTATGCGCAGGACCAGTGGCGGCCAAGGTCGAACGTGACGATCACGGCCGGCTTGCGCGTCGACATCGCCAAGTTCGGCAACACCGCGTTCGACAACCCGGCGGTGGATGCACTGACGTTCCGTGACGCGGCCGGCAACCCAATCCAGTACAACACCGGCGCGCTTCCGAAGGCGACGCCTCTCTGGTCACCGAGAGTTGGCTTCAACTGGGACGTGTTCGGTGACCACAAGACACAGGTCCGCGGCGGCACGGGCGTCTTCACCGGCAAGCCGGCCTACGTCTGGATCTCCAACCAGATCGGCAACACGGGCATGCTGACCGGCTTCTCGGAGGTGCGCACGAGCTCGACGGCGTTCCCGTTCAATCCCAACCCCGCCACCTACAAGCCGGCGACGGTGACCGGCGCGCCTGCGGCCAGCGTCGACCTCGCGGTGACCAACCCGGACTTCCGGTTCCCGCAGACCTGGCGGACCAACATCGGCTTCGACCAGAAACTGCCGTGGGGCCTGGTCGGCACCGCCGAGTTCATCTACAACAAGGACGTCAACGGCGTGGCGTACATCAACGCCAACCTGCCCGCGGCGCAGTCGGCGTTCACCGGGGTGGACAACCGTCCGCGGTGGACGGGCACCTCCTGTGCGTCCGCCGGCCAGGCTGGCGGGTGCGTGACCCGGATCAACAACGCGACGGGCAATCAGATCACTCAGGCCATCGTCCTGGAGAACCAGAACATCGGCCGGTCCTGGAACTTCGCCGCCACGGTGGCCAAGCCCTTCTCGAAGGGGCTCCAGGTCAAGGGCGCGTACAGCTACGGCGAGTCGAGGAACAAGATCGACCCGGGTTCCATCGCGTCAGGGTCGTTCACGGGCAATCCGATCGTGACGGATCCCAACAACCCGGTGCTGGCCTACTCCGGGAACTCGCCGGGACACCGCCTCTTCGTCCAGGCGTCGTACACCAAGGAGTACTTCAAGTTCGGCGCGACGACGGTGTCGGTGTTCTTCGGGGCCAGCACGTCTGGCAGCACCAGCTACGTCTTCTCGGGCGATGCCAATGGCGATACCGCGAGCGCCAACGACCTGCTCTACATCCCGCGCAATCAGGGCGAGATGAACTTCGTGCAGTTCACGGCGACGGCCAGCGGCGTCTCCCGGACGTTCACGCCGGCCGAGCAGGCGGCGGCCTTCGACTCGTACATCAGCCAGGACAAGTACCTGAGCAAGCACCGTGGCGAGTACGCGCAGCGCGGCGCGCTGTTCTATCCCCTCGTCAAGCGCATGGACCTCAGCCTGATGCAGGACGTGTTCAAGAGCGTCAAGGGGATGCGGCACGGGGGTCAGATCCGGCTGGACATCACCAACTTCGGCAACCTGCTGAATCACAGCTGGGGTCAGGGCTACGCGGTGTATCAGAACCGGATCCTGACAAGCCCGCTGGCTGATGCCAACAACGCCCTGTCCTACCGCATGGCGACGGTCACCACGGCCACCGGGCCGATTCTCATTCCGCAGACGTTCCAGAGGACGGCCAGCACGTCGGACGTTTACGTGCTCATGTTGAGCTTCCGCTACACGTTCCGGTAGAGCAAAGCTCTCGAGGAGAAACCAGGGCCGGGGCGACGGATCGCCCCGGCCTTTATTTCGGCCTGATTCGCTTCCAGCCCCTCAGATCGGAAGGGAACTCAGCGCCTCCTCGACCCGCTCGATCGCCACACCGAGACAGCCGCGGTCGAGTTCCACTCCCACGAAGTCCAGGCCCAGGCTCGCGCACGCGGCGGCCGTCGTGCCGAGTCCCATCATGAACGGGTCGAGCACCCGCCTCACGCGGTCGAGCCCGTGCTGCGAGGCCAATGCCCGGCAGCCATCGCATCAGTCTCGACACCGTCTTCGCCGGCGATGAGACGCCCCGCGTCGAAGCGATCTTCAAGACGCGGGGCGCCGCCGTGCACGTCTGGGCTGCGCGCTAGCCCCCCTTCGGTCCCCTGATCTCGATGTCGGGATCCATCACGACGACATTGTCGACCAGGATGTCGTACTTGTAGACACCCAGTTCGAAATTCGCGGTGTCCAAATGCAGGCCGTCGCATCGCGCCGGCCGCTTACTCCCGCTCCCATCGGCGCACCACACGCCTCCAGATGACTGGCAGCGGAAGCAGCCAGACCAGGAAGACGAACGCACCCGCCAGGCCAACCTCGGCGGGCGTCCGTCGTCCACCCTGTCCGCTTGCGTAAAACACGACCGCATAGACAGGCAGCCATAGAGCCCCCGAATGCAGCAGGAACGGCGCGGTTCCGGTTCCCGATTCTCGCGCCGGCGCCATCAGGCGGCCGGCGAGCAGCGCCCACATCGCGCACACCGCCGAGGCCGGCACGAACCCCGCCGCGAGAGCAGCGGCAGGACCGGCGCCAGTCGCGCCCGTCCAGGCGAGACCCAACGACAGCAGGAGGCCGCAGACGACAATCGGGATCCACGAGACCCAGAACTTGACCCAGAGCACGCGCGACAGGCTGATGGGCAGACTCCGCAAAAGCGGAATCGACTGCCGTTCTTCGAGTGACACGTCGAGCAGCGTGGCGGCAGGGACGATCCACAAGAAGAAAACGTGCGGGAGGGCCGTCCACAATAGCCGCGTCGACATTGGCAGGGCGGTTGCACCAGACGAGCGGCCAGTCATCTGGACGAGGCCGAGGTATCCCATCATGGTAAACAGGAGCAGGATCGCCAGGGCGAGCGCCGACCTGCGAATCTCAGGAAGGTCTTTGACGACCAGGGCCCGCGCCTGCGGTGGCAGCCACTCGAAGCGGAGGCGGCGAATGGGGCCACGCGACGCGGTGCGGCGGGAGGTCCAGGGCGATCCCCACCCCCGCTGCATGGCGAAGTCGTCGAAGCGAGCAGCGCCGCACAGCATGACGAGGCTGACGCCCAGTCCCGCGATCAAGCGGAGGCTCTCGGTGCCACCCTGCGGCACGACAAAGATCGAAAACGCCTGCGGGATCACTCTCAGTCCGGGTGCCAGATCTGCCAGGCCACCGACCAACGTCTCGGTCTGCACGAAGTACCTGATCCAGATGAACAGGGCGACCATCGCGAGCAGCCCCACAGTGAGCAGTGCGTCGCCCAGCACCCGGCCGGCGCGGGCGGACCGGAGGCCGCCACACGCCACCGCGAGGATGAAGATCGTCGCTGCGCCGAACGCCGACAGCACCACCCAGCCCAACGCGAGCCACACCACGGCCTGAATGGATCCGAGGCGCACGTAGGTGGCGCCTGTCATCAGGAAGGCCGGAACAAGCGCCAGTGCCACCATCCGTCCACAGGGAACGAGCCGCAGCATGAAGAGTTGTGCCCGCCCGATCGGCAGGCTTCGCAGCAAGGCCAGTTCGTCTTCGGGGTAGATGGTCCGATAGGCCGCCGCCAGCAGCATGGGAACGGCTGTCAGGAACAGGATCCCCACGAGCACCCGGCTCGTCACGTGCATGATGCCAGGTCCGGCGCGGCCGACAATCGCCGTGGAGAACGCAAGCCAGTCGCCAAGCGCCAGGTAGCCGATCAGCAGCATCACCGGCACCGACAGCACGGTGCCAACGAGCGCGTCCCATTGCGTTCCGCCGGCACGCAGCTCTCCCGTCAGGTTCCGCCATCGCGCGATCTGGTGGTATGCCAGGGCGTTCACGCGAGGTCGCTCTCTTCGGTTCCGCGCTGGGTCACGCGCACGAAGACGTCTTCCAGATCCTCCTGCTCTCGTCGGCGGAGCTCGGCGAGCGAGCCGACGGCCACGAGGCGCCCGCGGTCGAGAATCCCGACCCGGTCGCACACCGCCTGAGCGATCTGCAGCACGTGCGTCGTCAGAAACACGGTGGTGCCGGCGTCGCGGAGGGAAACGAGCAGTGCGCGCGCGTCGCGCGAGGCGTGCGGGTCCAGGCCCGAGGTGGGCTCGTCAAGAATGAGCACCTTCGGCCGATGCAGGATGGCCGCGCCCAGGCCGAGCTTCTTCTTCATCCCCATCGAGTAGGTCAGGATGGCGGAGTCGGCTGCATCCTCGAGGTGGAAGAACGCCATGAGTTCCGTGATTCGCGCCTCGAGCGGAGCGGAGGGCATCTCGCGGATGTTCCCGACGAAACGCAGGAACTGCCGGCCAGTCAAGCCGCCGTAGAAAAACGGCGTGTCAGGCATCAGGCCGAGGCGCCGTTTCGCGCCGAGCGGGTCCGCCTGCACGTCGATGCCATCGAGGAGCACGCGGCCCGAGGTGGGACGGACCAGCGTCGTCGCGATCTTGATGGCGGTCGTCTTGCCTGCGCCATTCGGCCCGAGGAGCCCGAAGATCTCGCCGGGCAACACCTCGAGGCTCAGATCGCGCAGCGCGACAAGGTCGCCGTAGCGGTGATGGACGTTCTGAAAGTTGAGCATCGCGGGCCTGGCTGTTTTCGCCTGACGCACCGCTGGCTGAAAACAAGACTGTACCCGAAGGTGGCCCTTCGACGAAAACAGATCCTGGCCTGGAGATCGGCACGACGAGGATTGCCGGAGCGGCGGGTTACTTCTTGTTCCAGAACGCCGGATCGGTCTTCTTCGTCTCGTCCGACACATAGCTCATGGCCGGATCGACGTGGGGTCAGACCCCAAGACACAGCATTGTTCGGATTTTCGGATCCAGTTCCTTGGAGAATGCTGTGTCTTGGGGTCTGACCCCACCCGGTTCACTGGTCTGCACGGCGGCCCCAGCGCGGCACGAGCGCCGGCTTGACAGGCCATAGCCGGAGATGACGGGCCTCCGGCTATGGTTCTGCTCAACGCGCCTACTTAAGCGGCCGGCCGGGCACGCCGGCAAGCACTTTTACCAGGGCCGGCCCCGGCCATGTCCCCGTTGGGATGAACCTCACCATCCATCCCAGGTTCGTAACGAACAGGTTCTGCTGCTCGCCGGCGCCCGTGCCGAACGCCAGGCTGGCCGGCGTGTCGAACAGTGCCGACGGGACCGGGCCCGGCGAACCGAGCACCGCGACGGTCTCCTGCGCCTTGCTGTCGACCATGAGGCGGACGACCGCATTCCGGGTGAGGATGGTCATGTAGAGATTCCCGTGTACGTCGAGGGCGAGACCGTCGGGCATGATTGGGAATGGGGAGCCGGCGAGCGGGGATTCCGGCACCTCTCCAAGCTCCTTCCACATTTCCAGCGGCCCGGCGCTGCCATCCTTCGCCACCGGGATCCGCACGACCAACTTCTTGTCGGTGTTCGTCACGTACAGATCGCCGTGGTAGTAGGCGATGCCGTTGGCGCCCATCGGGGGATTCTTCATCAGCCCGATCCCGGTCAGCAGGAGATCTCGCAGCCAGACTTCCGCTTCGCCCTTCGGAGAGATCCGCCAGATTCCGCCCTGGCCGTACCCCGCCGTCGACATCGAGAACGACTCGGTGACGTAGAGGTTGCCGCGGTCGTCGAACGCGAGGCCGTTCGGGAGGATCATTTGCTCGGTTCCCGGGAGCCGCTCGGCGTTCCCCTTGCGGTCCACCCTGTAGATCCCTCTCTCGGGTCCTGGCGCCGCCATCGCCGCGTACACATCGCCGTTGGCCGTGACGGCGAGTCCATAGATCGTCGCCTGGCCGATGTCCGCGAAGGGCGACGCCACGCCGTCAGGCGTGTACTTCCAGATGACGCCACGGGCCCCCTCGCGGACGCTGACGTACACGTTGCCGGTCTTGTCCACGGCGACGCCCGAAGGGGTATAGGTCATCGGGATGAAGGTTGGGAACTGCGCGTGGGCGGCCACTGGGGCGCCGGCCAGCCCCGCGACCGCTAGCAGCGCGACGGACAGGAGCATCGATCCCCGGTGGGCGAGCCTCGGAATGCCGATTGCTTTCATAAGTGCCTCATGGTCTTGCTCGAATTTACAGACGCACATCCGTTTCGGACTATGGCGCGATGCTGACCTCGTAGCCTTCCCTCGCAGGCGGTGCGCCAACGAGGTCTTTGAATTTGGCGACCTGCTGCTGGTAGTAGCCGCTCGTCTCGCTCGCCGTCATATCGGCTTCCGTTTCCCAGAGGCCAATGGTGATGCCCTTGCCCGTCTTGCGATCGGTCAGCAGATAGAGGCCTTTGAATCCCTTCTGCTGCTTGCCAGCCGGCACCACAGAATCCCGATAGATGCGGATGACCTCATCAGTCTTGCCGGGCTGACCCTGGGAAATCGTCACTCTTGCGTACACGGCTTCGCCTCCTTGTTTGAATAGCACGCGATTCAGCGGCGGCAGCGTTTCGGCGGGCGGACTACGTGCGACGGCAGGCGGCGTCTGGCGCGGCATTGCGACAGTACCTGAGGGCCGAGGACCACATTGGGGGCGGGATTGGCCGAACTATGCGCTTCGGCTCGGGTGAGTGTCAAGAGGGAGGTGACTTGTCAGCAGGATCGATTTCAGAGGATCCGGGCGCGGCGCGCGTGCTACGCTCGCGCTCGCATCATGCTCATCCCGAACGCGACGATCCGCTTCCTGGTGGGAGGACGACCGTGACGACGCCCCGCGCGCCCGCGCGCGAGATCTTCAGCTGGGCCATGTTCGACTTCGCCAATTCCAGCTACACGACCGTCATCGTCACCGTCGTGTTCCCCGTGATCTTCCCGCGCCTGGTGGTGGGAGACGCGCCCGACTACACGCGGGGAAACCTGCTGTGGAGCGTGGCGTTGTCTGTCAGCTACGGGCTGGTAGTGCTGACCGCCCCCGTGCTGGGCGCGATCATGGACTTCCGCGCCGCCAAGAAGCGATTCCTCTTCGGAAGCTACGTGATCACCGTGGCGGCCACGGCGTTGCTCTACTTCGTCAGCCCCGGGCACGTGCTGCTCGGCATGGTGCTGGTGATCGTGTCGAACTACGGCTTTGCCGTGGGCGAGTCGTTCACGTCGAGCTTCCTGCCGGACCTCGGTCCGACCGAAGAGTTGGGCAAGATCTCCGGGTTCGCCTGGGGCCTGGGCTACGTCGGGGGCATCGCCTGCACCGGCCTCGTGCTGGCGGTCGTTGGCCCGCAGACGCTCGAGAACTTCGATCGCCTGCGGCTGGTGGGGCCCATCACGGCAGTGTTCTTTCTGGTGGCGGCCATCCCCACGTTCATGTTCCTGCGTGAGCGGGGCACACCGAAGGTGCTGCCGCCGGGCGAGTCGCTGCTGGGCATGGGCTTCCGGCGGCTTCTCGAGACCGGACGTTCACTCGGGGGATTCCGCGACCTGCTGGTGTTCTTCGTCGCCCTCTTCTTCGCCATGGCCGGGCTCTCGATCGTGATCGCCTTCGCGTTCATCTACGGCGACCAGGTGATCGGCTGGAGCCGGACGAGCTATCAGCTGATGTTCGTGATCACCAACCTGACCGCCACCGTGGGCGCGGTGGGCTTCGGGTTCCTGCAGCAGCGCTGGGGCAACCTCCGGACGTTCAACCTGACGCTGGCACTCTGGATCCTGGCCATCGTCGGCATCTGGGGCACGCCGGGGATCACCGCCTGGCTGAACGGCGCCCTCGGCACCGTGTGGTCAGCCGAGCACGTGTTCCTGTTCATGGGTGCGATGGCTGGCCTCGGCCTGGGCGCCACCCAGTCCGCGAGCCGCACGATCGTGGCCGTCTTCAGCCCCGAGTCGAAATCGGCGGAGTTCTTCGGGTTCTGGGGACTGTTCGGCAAGCTGGCGTCGGCCTTCGGCGTGCTCTCGCTGGGCGTGCTCCAGGTGCGCCTCGGACTGCAATCCGCCATCCTGCTGTGTTCGCTGTTCTTCCTCGTGGCGCTGCTCCTGACGCTGTTCGTGCGCGAACAGCGGGGCCGCGCCGCCGCCGCCGCCTACGTCGCAACCTAGGACGAACGGGGTCAGACTCGTAAGTGGGACCACACTCGACCGGCCGAGCCCGACCCCGCCAGTCCGTGGCCTCACCTGCCTGGCGGACGGGTCACATGAGCCGATCACGAACAGCACGGCTCCAGTGGCCGCAATGCCGATTGGGAAACAGGAACGTGCTTTCATGTCAACCAGCAGCCTGACCGCTTGCGCTGAGCCGCCCGCCCTGGCAACATGATGGCGCGAGACGATGAGAGAACGACATGCCGCGTCCTCGCGCCGCATCCTTCCTTGCAATCCGGGTCAGAACCGGGATAATACGCCTCGTGTGCAAACGCACGGGGGTGTCATGAGGACGAGACCGAAAACCATTGCGCCGGTCCTGGTCGTGCTCGCGGCGTCGGCTTCCCTGCTCGGCCAGACACAGGGCAGTCGGCCTCCGTCGGCGCCTCCAGCCTATCGCCACGCCTACTATCTGTTCCTGGCTCAGCCGTCGGAGTCGTGCGAACCCTGCTACATACCCCTGCTTCTGACCTCGATGCGCCTCGACGACCGGGCCCAGTACACGCGATTCGAGGCATGCGTCGTCACGACCTACGAGCGGGATTCCATTTGGAGAATCGAGCGAGCCGTGCCGATGTCGCCGTCTGATGTGACGCCAGCGTCACGACAGGTCCGGGTAAAAGAGCGCACGTATCGATACCAGGAGGTGACGGCATCGGAGGTCCTTCGACTGCTTGAGAACCCGGAGGGGACGATTCCCATTCACAGGACCATCGAGATGCGAGTCCCTTCGAGTGATGAACTGGCCGATCTCATCGCATCGTTCAGGGCAGTCAAGTAGGGCGGGCGAAGGCTGGACGTTGGGGCAGCCCGAAGAAGAAGGTGAACCGGAAGATGATCTGGATTCGGCGATGCCTGGCCCTGGGCCACCTCGGGTTGGGGCTGGCAGTCCTGTTGTCCGGTGTGTCGTACACCGTATTGGTGATCGCGGGGCTTCCTCAACTGTCGCGTGATGCCCCCGGGACGAACCTGCTCGGCGCCGCCCTGTTTGCGACGACGATGGCGTTTCTTCCCCTGGTGGGGTGTGGCGCGTGGCTGATGGTGCTGGCCCGCTGGTTGTGGTCGGGGCATCGACGGCTGCGCACGGCGCTGCTCGTGACGCACGGGTTCCTCCTCCTGCTCGGTTCACTTGGCGTTGTCGTCGGCCTCCAGGCCGTCGACGCCGCAGAGCGCAGCACCGCGCGCGGCGGCGGACTGCTGAGCCCGCTCGCCTTCCTCCCCTTCCTGTTCGCCGTTCCCCTGTTGGCCTTCGCCCTGTGTTCCATCGCGGTTGCGCTTCTGGCGATTCCCCGGCATCAGCCGGAGTCCCGGGGGTGACGAAGCGGGGATCGACCGCGACACCGGTCCTCGTGGATGGCTTCGAGGCAGGATACGTCTGGGATGCGAGTTGCGCGGCGCACCGAGCATCGCCCCCCACCCGCCCAGTAAGATGGGCCTGTCGATGGGGTTGGCGCCGTCGCGCGGGGCATGCCCGTGCGATCGACGCTGAACACGTGTCGTGGGGCCGGGCGTCTGGTTCGGTCCCAGGACTCGCAGAAGGAGCGTGTGCATGACGTCGCGAAGCATTACCCGGATCCGGCTGGCGGTCGTGGTCGTCGCGCTCGTGAGCGGCGCGGCAGCACTCGCCGCCGGCAAGTGGGAATACAAGCCGTCAGCGGCCGAGCGACGGGCGCTCGCGGCCATCACTCCCGCGTCGCTGCAGGCCCATCTCTCCTTTCTGTCCGCCGATCCGCTCGAAGGGCGGGGAGCCGGCACCACCGGGCTGGACGTTGCGGCGGAGTATATTGCGGCGCAGTTCAGGCGCGCCGGGCTGAAGGCGGTCGGCGACGACGGCTTCTTTCAGACCACACCGCGCATCAGGCTGACGCCCACTGCGGACGGCTACCGGTGCCGCCTGTCGAGTGATGGCCAGCTTCTCGATGTGCCGCCGCGGCAGTTTGCGCTCCTCGCCGCCCCGGGCGCGGGTGCTCCGGCCGTCCGCGACATCCGGATCGACGACGCGCCGGTGGTCAAGGTGCCGTTCGGCGGCCAGTTCCCGGAGCAGATGGCCGACGCGGGCCGATCGGCCATCATCACCGAGTTCCCCGCGATGCCGACGGACCAGGCGGAGAGGACAGCGTGGATCGAGCGCAGGCGGGAGTTTCTCACCAGGCTCACGGCGTTCAAGCCCGCGCTGGTGGTGGAAATCAGGCGGGATCCCGGCAGGTCGATCGACTACTTCGCCAGTCGTCAGCTGATCGATCCCCAGTTGAAGGGGCGCGTGGCACCGGGTCCGCCAGCCGTGGCGCTCTTCGGTGACGCGGCTGCCGCAGCCTTCGACGCGCTCCCGGCCGGTCCGACGCGGGCGATCTTCACCGTTCGCCTGTCGCCGCCGGTGGAGACCGACGCGCCACAGCGCAACGTGATCGGCCTGCTGCCCGGGTCGGATCCGAAGCTGGCCGACACCTATATCCTTGTGACCGCGCACTACGACGGCCAGGGCACCAGGCCCGGTCCCGACCGGGTGTGGAACTCGGCCAACGACAACGGCAGCGGCACGGTCTCGGTTGTCGAGATCGCCTCCGCGCTGGCCGCGCTCGGGAAGCACCCGCGCCGTTCCGTGGTCTTCATCGCCTTCCACGGCGAAGAGAGCGGCCTGGTGGGCGCACGGTTCTACGCCGAGCACCCGGTCTTCCCGCTGGAAAAGACGGTCGCGGGAATCAACATCGAGATGGTGGGGCGCACCGACGACACCGAGGGCGATCAGCGGAAGCGGGCGAGCGTCACCGGGTTCGACTACTCCGACATGGGCGAGGTGTTCCGACGGGCAGGCGCGCAGACGGGCGTGACCGTCTTCAAGCACCCGAAGAACTCCGACCCCTACTTCGGCGCCAGCGACAACCAGGCGCTCGCCGCGCAGGGCGTTCCGGCCCACACCGTGTGCGTGACGTTCCAGTATCCCGACTATCACGGCGCGGCCGACACCTGGCAGAAAGTCGACTACGAGAACATGGCGCTGACGGTGCGCATGATCGGCACCGGGCTGCTGATCCTCGCGCAGAGCGAGAACGAGCCGCGCTGGGATCCTGCCGTGAAGGGAGCGAGCCGGTACCTGGAGGCCTGGAAGAAGCGGCACGAGACAGTGAAGCGCTGACAGGACCGGGGGGTGAGGACTGAGGACTGGGCCGGCCACTGTGCCGATAGCCATCCGTGCCCCGAGGCACCCGCCCGATTCGACATCGATGGACGGCCGTCCTCGTCATGGAGGTCGGGCGCCACGCTGACTCGGTTGAGCATCGCGACACCAGGGGCACCGTCCTTTCGAGACTCGTGGCTCTGGGATCATCGCCGAGGCTGTGGTCATCTGTCGGTCCGTCTCTTTCGCCACGCCGCCCGGCACGTTGGCCTTCAGCTCCTCGAACCAGTTCTGGATGAGGTGATGTGCGTGACCACGGGCGGGGGCGGAGGAGTCAGCAGCGTCGAGAGCGGCGGGGGCTCGCGTTCCAGGATGGCGCCAATCAGCCCGAGGATTTCGTAGGGGCCCAGCCGCGTACCCGCAGTCAGGGACAACGAGGCTCCTGCCGCACAGCATAGTGCCGTGCTCGCTGCTTCTGGCGCCGCCAGCGACGCCAGGGAAGGTGAGCGGCGCGCTCTTCAGGCGAGCTCGAGGAATGCGCCTTCCGGATCAGCGTCGAACGCGATGAGCTCCGCTCTCCGGCTGCGCAGAAGCGCCTCGATCTCGGCTCTACGCGGGAACCTTGATGAGTTTGCGCTCGCGGTCCGCGGCGAAGGCCAGACAGGCGCGGATGTCGTCGCGCGTCAGATCGGGGAAGTCCGACAGAATGTCCTCGATCGACATGCCAGAAGCGAGGTACTCGAGCACGTCATACACCGTCATCCGCAGGCCGCGGATGCAGGGCTTGCCGCCACGCTTGCCGGGTTCGATGGTGATAAAGGGGCGGTAATCCATGGGCAGAGATTAGCATATTCGGCCGTAGCCGGCGTCAGCCCCCAGATGGCGTCCTGATTGCGGGCGCACTGTGCGGCGAGACCTGATGGTGGGGCTACTGCGTGCCCGCCGCCAGGGACATGGTCGCTCCTGCGGCGCATGATACGCCGCGCCGTGCCGGCTGCTTCTGCCGGCGCCCTGGGCGAACACCGGGGTTGTCTATCTACTTTTGCGCCCGGAGGACACTGGCGCGCGCGTCCAGATCGTGCGCTTCGCCGGCGCGCCCCGTCTGTCGGAGCAAAGCGGCGTGAGCCTCGAAGATGGCAAGCGCCAGGGGCTTGTCCGTTTGCGCGACGTTCTCGGTCATCGTGAGCAGGCGATCGAAGAGGGCCGCGGCGCGAGCCTGATCTCCCCGTGCCTGCGCGAGGCGGCCGGCGCCGAACAGGGCGTCGGCCACGTCGCGACTGGCGATGCCCGGCACCTGGTCGTAGATGGCCACTGCCCGATCGTACGCCGCGCTCGCGGCCGGGAGGTCGTGCGCCTGCTCGAGCACGCTCCCGAGATTAACCAGCACCCCGGCGGTCAGGTAGTGCCGCGGGCCATACGTTTTCTCGTAGATGCCGAGCGCGCGTTGGTAGCACTGCCTGGCTCGAGCCGCGTCGCCGAGGTCCTGCGATACCAGCCCGAGAATCTGGAGGGTCTCCGCGACATCCGAATGATCCCGCCCCAGCGCCCTCTCACGCATCGGGAGGGCGCGCTCGCCCAACTCCGCCGCCTGCTCGTAGTCCCGGGTGCGCCAGTACACGACCGCCAGGTTACTCAGCGACACACCCACGTCCGCGGCATCGGGACCGAGGAGCTTGACCCGGATCGCGAGCGCCCGCTCGTGCAACCGGCGCGCCGCGTCGTACGCGTGCAGTTGCTCGTCTACGACCGCCAGGTCGTTGAGGGCCCAGGCGTAGACGATATTGTCCGTGCCGACTCTCGCCTCCAGGATTGTCAGCGCGCGCTCGTAGCATCGCTGAGCGTCGGGGAGACGCCCCATCAGCCGGAGCAGCCAGCCAAGATGGGTGAGCGAGTACGCGACTTCCGTATCGTCTGGTCCGCGGGTCTTCTCGAGCACCGTGACCGAATCCTCGAGCAGCCGCTGCGCCTCGGGAAAGTCCCCCGCGTCCCTGAGCAGGATGCCGAGCAGCCGGACCGCTCGCGCCGTTTGATAATGCGTGTGGCCGTATGCCTTCTCGCGCCGGGCCAGGCCGTCACGGCAGAGCGCGATGGCGTCGGTGAGCCTGTCCTGGAAGCGATACAGCCAGGCAAGGTCCAGCTCCATGCCGGCCACATCCGCCTCGCGTTGGTCGGGCATGTGGCGCGCGAGCTCGAGCGCCCGCTCCTTGAGTCGCGCGGCGGTCGCCAGGAGCCCCAGGTTGTGGTAGACCTCCCCCATCGTGACCATCAGGCGCCGCTGAACCCGCGGCTGTCCGCCCAGGTCCCGATCGATCTTCTCCGCGCCCTTGTCGAGGATAGCCCGGGCCGTGATCGTGTTGCCCTTCGCCTCGTTGGGGTCGGACACCTGGAACAGTCCGATCAGGAAGTCGGACACCTGCCTGGCCGTTTCGGCCTCCTGGCTGGTCGTGCGCTCGGCCGCGTTCGCGCGAAGCAGGCCGATCGTCGTGCCCGCAATGCCGCCGACGAGCGCGAGCAGCACCAGCGCGGACGACAGGACTCCGACGCGGTGCCGCTTGACGAACTTCCTGACACGATAGGTCGTGCTCGGAGGGCTGGCCTGCACCGGCTCGTGGCGGAGGTGCCGCGTGATGTCGGCGGCGAGCTCGGACGCGGATGCGTAGCGCCGCGTCCGGTCTTTCTCCAACGCCTTCATTGTCACCCAGTCGAGGTCGCCGCGCAGTTGCCCCGCGAGCCGACGGGGTTCGGTGTGCCGGTTCGCTGCGGCTTCGGTCGAGGCCGGGCTGAGCGGCGTGACGCGCGTGCTTGGGCGCGGCGGTTCCTTCTCACGGATGATCCGTTGTATCTCGGCCAAACCGGCCTGCCGAAGCTCCTTGCGATCGAACGGCAGCGCGCCCGTCATCAACTCGTAGAGCATCACGCCGAGGGCATACACATCGGCCCGCGTGTCGATGTCGAGCCCACCCATCTCTGCCTGCTCCGGGCTCATGTACTCGGGGGTGCCGATCATGACGCCCAGCTCGGTGTAGAGCGTGTGCTCGGTCAACTGCCGCGCCGTCGCCTTCGCGACGCCGAAGTCGATGATCTTCGGCACCGGGTGGTCGTCCTGGATCGTCACCAGGACGTTGGAGGGTTTGAGGTCCCGGTGGATGACGCCCTTCTGGTGCGCGTGCTGCACGCCCTCGCACACCTGGGTGAACAACGCCAGCCGCTCCGCCGTCGTCAGCCGATGACGGTCGCAGTACGTCGTGATCGGCTCGCCCTTCACGTACTCCATCACGAAGTACGGCCGCCCTTCCGGCGTACTGCCGCCGTCGTAGACCTTCGCGATCGCCGGGTGGTCCATGAGCGCGAGGGCCTGACGCTCGGCCTCGAATCGGGTGACGACCTGTGCGGTGTCCATCCCGGCCTTGATCACCTTCAGGGCCACCTGCCGACGCACCGGCGTCGTCTGTTCAGCCAGCCAGACTTCGCCCATGCCGCCTACGCCGATCCTCTGGAGGAGGCGGTACGAGCCGAAGCCTTGTGGTGAACTGGCGCCGGCCGCAGCCGTACGTGTGGAATCGAGATCGGGCGACGGATCCGGCGGTGGCGCGTTCATGCCGTTCCCTCCCGCGCGCTGACGCAGCTCGCACCGTGGTGCGCTGTACGACCGTCCGTGAGGCTGTCCAAGTTGTGTGATGTTAGGCGCCGCGGTGGAGGGCGCGCGGCTCGCAAGATTGTAGGCCCAATTGAGCCCGCCGGGTCACGGAATCCGGGATAGGGAATCCGGGATAGGAATCCGGGATAGGTGACTGCGCAGGTCGTGGGGCTCCCGTAGGACGGCTACCAGGCAGGCCACTGGGCGTCGACCGTTCTCAAATCGTGATCCCCGCCTCGCGGCAACCGGGACAGGAACGCTGACACAAAACAGGACCTCGGCCGCATTGCAAACGAACGGGGAATGCGACGCAAGGTAATCGCTTGATGCCTGACCAACGAATGCCGCCGACGCGGCTGACCGGGTGACGCCGCGCGGGTCATTCCTGACGCCAGGTCAGGCGGGGCGTGCAGCCGCAGATTCGGAGAACACCCGAGGAAATGCGGGTCCCGCAGGCCGTGCTCAGGCTGGTTCGTCGACGCTCGAGTACAACAACTCGACGACGGTGCAGTCGTCGCTCAGCGGGTTGCCCGCGCAGAACTCCGAAACCGCAGCGAAGATTCCGTCCAGGGCCGGGGCTGCCGCCGCCGCCAACTCCAGCCGCGAATCCTCAAAGAAGTCACCCCCGGCATTTTCTGCCTCGGTCACCCCGTCGGTCACGATAATGAAGCGGTCGCCGGACTTCAGCTGGCAGCGCGCGCTCTCAAAGGTGGCATCCGGCAGCAACCCCACGGGAACGCTGCCGTGCGACGGCCGCATCACCTTGTTCCCACACACGAGCAGCGGCGGCACGTGGCCGCAATTGACGTATTCGAGATCGCCGTCACGGCGCAGGCGCGCCAGCAGCAGTGTCGCGTATTTGACTCCCACCAGTTTTTCCGTCAAGAAACGGTTGACAGCGGTCACCACGTCCAGCAAGGGCATGCCCACGCTCAGGTGGGAGTAGATCATCCCCTGCAGTGTTGAAGCCAAGAGAGCCGCTGACACTCCTTTGCCGCTGACGTCGGCCAGAACCACGGCGAGGCCTTCCTTCGTGTTGACCGCGTCGAAGAAGTCTCCGCCGATTTCCCTGCAGGGGAGATTCCTGCCCCGCAGCCGGGCAAACGGTACTTCCGGGATCTTCACCTCCATCAGCCGCTGCTGAATCGACCCGGCGATGGCCAGTTCCTGGTGGTACCGGCGGGCGTCTTGCTCGGCTTGTGCCAGGCGGGCGTTCTCGATCAGCGACGCCGCTTCGGTCGCGATCACGTGCAGGATGGCATCGCTGACACCGGAAAACTCGCGCGACGCGAACCTCGAATCGACATAGAGAACTCCCATCACCTCGACGGCGCTCGCCCGCGGCACGGCAGCCTGCGCATCGCGCGTCGCCTGCACCAGAATCCTCCGCAGCGGGATGCAGAGCACGGTGCGCAAATCGTGATTCACCACGCTCTGCCGTCCGGAAAAATCGATCGACTGGCTGGTGTCGGTGAGCAGGAACTCCGAGTTCGACCGCATCGACTCTTCCAGAATCGAGTGCGAAATCGTCTTGTCATCCAGCAGCGTCTCTTTGGCGTGATTGCGTCCAGCGGCCAGCCGCAGCTTGCCTTCGTCGTCTTTGAGAAAGACAAATGCCCGTTCGGCGCGCGTCAACTGCAAGGTGACGTCCAGCATGGTCATCAGAATTTCATCCAGCGCGCCGGCCGTGTTCAGCTTCCGCGCCGCTTCCAGAAACAGCGTCAGTTTCTCGAGATCGGTCGCCTCCCCCGAGATCTGAATTCCGGAAATCTGGCTCAGGAACTCACGTGCTGTATTGGAGGTGTCGTGTTCGGGATCAAATACGACGTAGGTAGAATCCCTGGACCCAAACTCAAGCCGGTCATTGCGTTCCAGTTTCTGCCGCTGGATGCGCTCTCCATTGACGAAGGTGCCATACCTGCTCTCCAGATCGACGAGAAAGAAGGCGCCGTCCTCCAGCACGATCTGCGCGTGGTCTCGCGAGACGCAAGCCTCGGAAATGACCAGATCCCTATCCGCCTTGCGGCCCACGCCGAATGGCGTCCGGTTCAGGACAATGTTCTTCCGCTCGTGTCCCTGCACACAGACCAGTGCAGGAAATACGCCGGAACCAGAACTGGAATCACTGAGTGCAGTCATGGCCATCTTGGCTCCTGCGGCGCATTATAGCGCCGCGTCGTGCCTGTTGCGTCTGCTGCGTAAGACGCCACGTAAAGTGTTGCCGGGGCAAGTATCGTCGCGCCAGAAATCGGGTTACCCACCGACACGGAGGTAGAAGGCGGGAGGACGCCCAGCGGGACCACAGGTGCGGCGTGAGTATCTGGCCCGAATGCGCGACCGTTACCCGGCGGCGAATCGAGCGAAACGGAGTCAGTTGGTGAGCGAGGTGGCCACAAACACGGGCTATCACCGGAAGGCGGTCATCCGCCTCTTGCGCCGGCCGGAGCGACCCCGACGACGACGCGCGACGAGTTCACCAGGTACGGGCCAGGTGCAAGGCCTTCAGGCCGCTACTGCACCTTTGTCATGTACTGGGTCACGCACTGCCAGCGTCCGTCGTGCTTCACGTAGACCTCGGTATAGCGGACGCGCTGGCTCGTGTCCTTCCCGTTGGTCGTGCTCTTCTCGGTATACAGGCCATCGACGACGGCCGTCGTGCCGAACACCATCGCCCTCATGTCGCTGTTGGCCGCCGATTCAATCTTGGCAGCATTGGCCTTCATCTCGGCCAGGAACTGCTTCTTGTTCTGAGTCCGGCCGTCGAAATTGGAGACGAATTCGTTGGCGAGGAACTTCTCGACAACCGCCGTGTCCTTCGTGGGACCGGCCGCGTTCCACTGCTGTTCAAGTTGGAAGAGCGCCTGCTCATCCTCCCCGCTCGCCGTAGCGCCCGGCATGGGCTGGCTGCTGTTGGGAACGACCCAATCCCATTTCCACGATCTGTCCGCCTGACGAGTGGACGTCAGAATCCAGCTCCCGCCATCGCTGACCGGGGCCAGCCCTTCGGCCTTTGGCGTGAGTGTGACTTTCCAGGTGCCCCGCGCGACCGCCATGTCGCCTACCACGCGCACGTCGTCAACCTGAGCCTGGAACTCCGCCTTGAACATGCTGTTCATGGCGGCATTCAGCGATCGAACGGCTGCCTTGCCGACGGCCACGGGGAAGTGATTGTCGGCGTAGATGGTCTTGTCGGTCATCATCGCCACGACCCCATCGGCGTCTCCGGCGTTCACGGCCTTGGCATAGTCCTCGACGGACTGCTTGATGGCCTGAATGTCGGCGGGGTCATTGGCTTTCGGGGCGCACGCAGATACCAGCAAAAGCACGGCACAAAGGAATACTGCACCAGTGGTCTTCATGGCTTCGCCTCCCGTTGAAATGTGTGCTCAGATTGGCGGAACGCCTGGCCTGGCCGGTCTCAGGCATCCGAATCTCCGTGACGGCATGTCACGGTATGGGCCTGCGTGGCGCGGCCATGTCCCAGCGCGGGTTATATCACAACTCCCGTCATGCCGCCCGGCCCAAGGCATACGAGAAGCGCGGAGTCGTGAGCGATGTTCACCCTCTCACGGGGAGAGGAATGACCTGACAAAATCCAGCACGTTCTGCCGATCGAGGCGGAACACGCCACCCGTCCCGGCGCAGTTGCCATTGATGGCAAACGACGTCACACCTGCGACCACGTTGCTGTCGCCGAGGAAGTTCGGCCCGCCCGAATCGCCGAAGCAGGTGCCGCCCGTCGAGTGGTTATTCGACAGCACCAGCGAAAAATCGCCTGTGAAGCCCGGCGTGTTGATCTGAATCAAGCGCGGGTTCGCCACCATCCTGATCAGTTCCGATGTGATATGCACGGGGTTGATCTCCTGCACCCCGTAGCCGACTGACGTGAACGTGACGTCCTGTTTCCCGCGCTGGGTCTTGAGCGCGTCGAGGCTGTTCACCTCTGGCAGATCACCATAGGTGCCCAGATCGATCGGATCGTTGAGGATCACCACGCCGACATCATGCACAAAGAACGGCGCCGTCTCGTACAGCGGGTGCGTGTGCCATTCCTTCGCCTCGACGGCGTTCGGGCCTGCATACGGATAGTTGTTGAACCCGTGCTCCACGTCCGACTCGGTGAAGACCCGCATCCCGGAGTATTCGCCCGCCGCGCCCGTGCAATGGCCTGCCGTCAACACCACTGTCGGAGACAGCAGCGTCGCGCTGCACCGGAAAGCGGGCTGGCCATCGACTTCCATCAATAGGAGAACAACGTGAGGATGCAAGTTGCCATCCAGTTTCCCATTCTTGACGGCGCCCACCCGCGACGCAAACGCCAGCGGAACAATCAAGACGACCAACAGCGCCGCCCACCTGAGTCTGTTCATCCCAAGCCTCCCCATCGTGAACAAGCGTAGTTTCGACTGCTCATACTTTGGGGAAGCCGGTCACCAATGTCAAGCGTCATGGACGGAATCGGGTTGGTCGGTTTGCATCACGGTCCGATCTGCGGTCGCGCCTGCTCGACGATCATACGGGCGATCACGACGATGGGCCGGCCACGAGCCAATCCACTCAAAAACCGGCGTCCACTACTGTCTTGTCCGCATGGGCGTCAACCAGAACCCGGTCGCCGCGTCCTGAGCCCGATCACCGCTCTGGAGCACCGAACAGGCCGGCCCGATGACGCGATCGGCGCCTCCGATCAGGATCGACTCCTTCCTGTACCGGTGACGGGCGCTGCGCCTACCAGTCTGAATAATCCAGGCGCAAGCGTTCGCGGATCTCGCGCTGGACGCCGGGGTAGACCCCGGCGCGCCTGGCCTTCTCTTCCTGCGCGCGCATCTCGGTTCGGATCCCGCCGGCGGCCTGCCGAAGTTCGATCAGGAAGCCCTCGCACCCTGGCGCCACCATTCCGGGCATCGCGGGCGTTTCAAACAACGCGTACCACTCGCGCTTGAACTTGCCACCGATCGCGGTCACGGAGCAGATCGACTTGAAGCGGGTCCAGTCGCGATCGAGCGCGTCGGACCGCAGGGCCAGTTGCGAGAGAGCCTGTTCGTACGCGCGGGTGCCCTGCTCCCGGATCACGTCGGCGGGCGAGGCGCCGGTGTCGTTCAGCGCGCGATTCAGGTTCGCCAGCGGCGTGCTCCCCGTACCGGCCGCGTGTCGCTGGCCCAGCAGCAGCGCCTGTGCATGGTCGATGGCGACAGCAAACGCCAGACCCTGCTGTGTGGCGATGCCCATCGTCGTGATCCCGATCACCTGCCCGTCGCGGTTGAGCAGCGGCCCTCCGCTGTTGCCGGGATTGAGGGCCGCGTCTGTCTGGATCAGTGTCACGCCCCCGATGTCGCGAATGGCGCTGACAATGCCGCGCGTCACCGTGTTCTGCAGCACCCCGAGCGGCGAGCCGAGGGCCACCACTTCCTGGCCGCTCCGAACGCGCGTGACCGATCCCAGAGGGAGCACGGCCTGCGTCTGATCCGGGGGGAAGACCTTCAGCACCGCGACATCGATGTCCGACGACATGGAGGCGACAAGGGCCGCCACCGTGGTGCCGTTGGGCCTGCGGATCGTGACCGACGACGCGTTCGACACGACATGGACGTTGGTGAGCACGGTATCGGGCGCGACGAAGAACCCGCTGCCGGTCGAACTGCCGGTCTCGACGCGGACCACGGCCTGCGCCGCCCGAGCGACGACGTCCTCCAGGGCGACGGGGACGAGTGGTTGCGGTTCGGCCGGCGGGGGTGTGCCGGCACGCGGGCTCACCGGAAGGTCGATCGGGGAGTAGGGAGCCTGGGCAGCGGACGCGGCGTCCGTGTTGCCCGGAGCCGCCTGGGCTATCAGCCTCTCGAGTTCGCCCGGCGCCGGTGGCGAGGGCCTGGAGGGCACCGGCCGGCTTGCAGAGATGTACCAGCCCGCCAGAACCACCAGCGGTATGCCGACCAGCCATGCCGGCCGAACGCGCCGCCACGACTCTCGGACGTGTGGCACGCTGTCGGACGGTCTCTCCGCCTGCGCGTGACCGCATCGACAGGTGAGAATCCGACCGGGAACCTCGCGGCTGCAATTGGGGCATACCCATGGATGCGGGGCCGAAGTCGGGTTGGTCATAGGCCTCCGTCGTCGCCGGAGCCGAGCCCGCGCCGGGCGATGGGCCCATTATGCGCCCGGTCGGCGCCGAGTCAACCTGGGTGTTGCCCTCGGGGGTTGCCCTCGCCGGGCGTTGCCCTCGCACGTCCAGATGCATCCCGCGCGCGACTGCCGGCGCTATCGTGAAGGCCAGTGCGGCCTGCATGATCCCCCCGCCGCGTCATGCGCGTATGTGCATCGTGTCCATTTCACTCATGAGTCAACTGGACAATGCGCCCATTCATGCGGACTCCACGATCTCTGACACCGGAGCGAGACGCCATCGACGGAGCCATCATCCTTCGCCCCGCATTGACATCGGTCTGGGATAAGTGCACGATAAGTGCATGGCTGTCAAGACGATCACGATCGACATCGAGGCCTACGACGCGCTGGCGCGCCAGAAGAAGCCGGGGCAATCGTTCTCGCGTGTGATCAAGGCACATTTCGGTCCCCCCAAAACCGTGGCGGCATTCCGTCAGGCCTTGCGTTCCTCGGTCGTCTCGGCCGAGTCGCTGAAGGCCGTAGACGAGATCGTCCGATCCCGCAAGAAGTCCGCCGCCAGGATGCCGACGTTGTGATCCACCTCGACACGACGTTTCTCGTCGACGTGCTTCGTGAGCGGCGGCGCGACAGGGTCGGGCCGGCCTTGGCGTACCTCGAGGCATTGCCAGACAACGACGTGCTCGCCGTCAGCGTCCATGTCGTCTGCGAATTGATGGCGGGAGCGCACGCCGCGGGTGCGCCGGCCGGCGAGCGGGACCGGATCTCCCGTCTCTGCGAGGCACTGATCGTTCGCTATCCGGACGAACGCTTCGCCGCGGAATACGGACGGTTGCTCGCCAGGATCCGTGCCTCAGGGACATCGATTGACACAATGGACCTGCTCATCGCCACGGCCGCCGTTCTCGATCGAGCACCCCTTGTCACGCGCAACGCGCGCCACTTCTCGAAGGTGCCCGGCGTCACGCTCGACGAGTACTGAACTCAATTCCCCGCAACCACAACCTGGCATCGGCCGAGCAGGTCGCGTCCGCCGTCAGCGTCGGCGAGTTGGCGGGCGATCGCCAGGACATCGGCCACAGGTATTCCTGATTCGCCGGGTCTGAAGACCCGGCCTACACCTGACCCCGCTTGGGCTGCCACGCCGTTTGCACTGCCGGCCGGCTCTTGCCGAATCTCGACCGAGCTTTTGGGGATGTAGGTTGGGTCTTCAGACCCGGCGGATCCCCGCGCAATGATCTCCGCGAGGGTCGCACCCTCGACCAGTTCCATCACGAGGAACGACGCTGTCGGCCCTTCCTCGAAGCCGTAGAGGTGCGCGATATTCGGATGATTGAGCGACGCTCACCCCCTGCTGGCGTGGCACGCCGCCGCATGAACAGCGACATCCCATAGAGCACCGACGCGAGCAGAAGCGTGATTCCGGTGGCGAGCCACTCCGCCCGCGTCGCGGTTGAAAGCAGCCAGAGGAGCACCCCGGCCGCCGCCACCGGCACCAGCGGGCCGCCAGGCACGACGAACGGATCGCCCCCGGCGCGCACGTTCTTCCGGCGCAACTGCAGGAGTCCCACGCAGACGACGCCGTACATGAGCAGGATCGCGACGTTCGCGACGACGATCAGGGTCGCGAAGCTCCCCGTGGATGCCAGCGTGAAGGCCAGTACCGCATGCGTGATCACCGCCAGCCATGGTGTGCGAAACGCCGGATGCACGCTCGAGAGCCAGGGCGGGAGCACGCCGTCCTCCGACAACGCGTACAGCGCGCGCGGCGAGGTGAGCGCGTCGCCACTCAGGTAGCCGAAGGTGGACACGAGCGCGCCGAACAGGATGAACGTGCTCCCGGCGCTGCCGAAGACGACCCCCGCCACCGCGGCGAGCGGCGCCTCCGTCTCCTTCGAGAGCTGCGGTCCGAGCACGCCCGCGGCGACCATCTGGATGGTGAGGTAGAGGACGGTCACCAGCGCGAGCGCGAGCAGCACCGCGCGCGGCACCGTGCGGTGCGGATCCTTCACTTCACCGCTCGGACTGAGCGCGTTCTCGAAGCCGAGGAAGGCGAAGACCAGCGTCACGCAGGCCCGACCGATGTCACCGACCGGCGGCAGCGAGGGGATCACGAGGTTCTCGCCGTGCATCGCGAACACGCCGAACGCCACCAGCCCGAGCAGCGGAATGAGCTTGCCGAGCGAGAAGACCTCCACGGCGCGCACCCCCGGCTTCGAGCCGCGGATGTTCAGCAGGGCGAGTCCGCCGTAGGCAAGCGCCATGACCGTCACGCGCACGACCGGCGTGCCCACCGACGGCGCGAGCACGGTGAGCGTTCCGACGAAGACGTTCATGACGGCGGCACTCGCGATCGCGCCGGCGCCCGCGTAGAGCAGCGCCCCGGTCAGCGCCCCGGCAAACGGTCCGAAGGCCGCCGTCGCATACGCGTACGTCCCGCCGGTCCGCGACACGCGGCTCCCCGCCTCCGCGAAGCAGAGGACCACGAGCGCCATCGCGACGGCGCAGACCAGGTACGCGACGGGCGCCGCGCCGCCGATCATGGCGGCGACCGCGGCCGGAAGGACGAAGATCCCCGAACCGACGGTCATGTTGAACGCGGACGCCGTGAGCGCGCGCACGCCCATCACGCGCTCGAGCGCGTCGCCGGCAGGTGGCTGGGTAGAAGTCTGAGTCATGCATCCCTCTATCAGGCGGAGCCTCCGCGCGCCAGCCCGTGACCGCCGCCATCGACGACAGGCCGACGACGACGTCGAACCAGACCAGAGACAAGGTTCGCGGTTCAAGGTGGAAGGTCCGGGGTTCGTTCACAGAGGCGAACGCCGAACCCGAACAAACCTTGCACCCTGATCCACAGCGTGATTCGGCAGCCTCCGGCTGGCATGGCCTCCATGGGCACAATCGTTCCAGGCCGGAGGACGCCCGGCGGCGACCGTGGAACTCAGGAAAGCGCGTATGAACGGACACTATACACGACGACAGGCCGGATTGGCGCGGTGCGCCTCGCCCGGTCACCGCGGCGCGGCCGACCTCGCTCGATGCCATCAGAGTCACGCGGACGCTGTAGCGGAAGCCGGGAACGAATCACAACCAGGGCAGTTACGCGGGCGTCGAACAGCGAAGGCGGGCGATCGCTGAGTCGGGTGTCGCGAGAAAGAACCCCGCAAAGCGGTTCGTTCAATCCGGAGTATCGTCCCCGTCCCTCGTCCGATCGATGGCCGGACCAGTGGAACGCTCCTCAGGCGGCGCCTTGTCCATTGACAGGTCGGCCGCAGCGGCTATGATCGGTCGTGCGGGCGTTCGCACAAGCGAGTTCGCTCGGGAGGTTGCCCCCATGACGCGTTCTATCCGGCCCTGGCTGTTTGTCGCACTGCTCGTCGGAGTCGCAATTATCTGGTCCGCGCGGGACGCTGCGGCCCAGAAGGGTTTCGTGTCAATCGACTGCACGCAACGCCTCGTGGTCGCGCAGGGACCGAGCGTGTTGTTCGCGTGCGGCGTGCTTCCCTTGAATGGCTATCAGGGTAGCCCGACCTTCTCGTGCGGCCCGGCGCCGGAATCCAATCAACAGACCCCCGCCGAGGATGTTCATTGCGTGCTGTGGTCCCCGCCGCGGCTGGATCCGCAGAAGCCATCGCGGGCGGTCTTCCAGATGAGCGTCGGCGGCGCCAAGAAGCCGGGCTTCTGGCTCAACGTCACCGCACACGACCCGCAACAGCCACAGCTCGGGCAGTCGCTGGGTACGGCGTGGGTGGACGTGGCCCCCATCAGGGCCGTCGCGATGATCCGTGCGGGCTGCAGCGCGCCGCTCGCCCAGTTGCAGGCACTCTTTCGGCCGGACAAGAAGACGGGCACGCAGGTGCTCGCCGGCACCGACCCGAACGCGTTCACCTACGACCTGCGCCTCGAGAGTCTGGATGACCTCACGGACGTCTCCGCCACGATCGAGCCGACGACGGCCGTCAGCCAGAGCAAGGTCCAGTCGCTGCTGCCGTTGCGACTGCAGGGGGGCAACGCGATTCAGGTCTTCGACCAGGATCCCTGTACCAACGGCCAGAATGTGAGCCAGACCGCGAGCATCGTTGTCAAGGACAGCGCGGGTGGGGCGATGGACTGGAAGGGCGCGGGCCCGGCGGTCGTGCCGGCCTCGATCGAAGTGCACGCGAGCATGCCGGTCAGCCGCGTGGTGTGGGTGCGCATCAAGGCGCGGCCTGCACTCTCGGGCTCGCCGGGGTGGTCGGATGACGAAGCGAAGCAGTTCTACCAGTTGCAGGATGTGCAGGCGACGCTGCGCACAGCGGGCGGCTCGGCCTGCAACGGCAAGTGCGAGCTGACCGGCGCGCTCCACGCGCCGATCAAGCTGTCGAGCGAGCGCCCGACGATACTCACCGTGCCGATGAAGCCCCTGCGCTTCTCGCTGGAGACCTCGGACGGCAGCGAGAAGAGCGACTACGCGCTCTTTGGCACGCTGAGCGTCGCAGTTCTTGGCGACGAACGAGTGATCGGTGGATATGGACGAACGCCCGCCCCGCTGGACGATATCGTTCTGCGCGCCGGGGCGCTCGATCTGACCACGGGCAGCAGCCCGGAGGTGCTTGGTGACGACTTCGTGCTGCGTCTGGTGGGGGCGGGCACGCACCCATTCGTCACCGCACCGGGCGCACTTGTGGAAGGGGAGGGACAGGATAACCGAGATGGCGTCTTCAGTGTCGCGCCGTGTGCGGACTGCGAGTTCTACCGAAGCACCGAAGCGTGGCTCGGCGTGAATCTGCCGCTGGAACTGGTCACCGCCGGGGGCCGAACTTACCACACACATACGGCAGTGCATGTGGCGTGTCGGCGCGTGGCGCAGGTGCCGCTGACAGCGCCCGTGGAGTGCGGTGTAAGGACAGACACACGGTTCCTCTTCTACGCCGAGGATGACAGCCCGGCGGGCTTCTCCATTACGATGTCCGGCAGCGATTCAGTACTCGGTTTACAACCGCCGCCCCATCTGCCCGGCGACGTCCCAGCTGGCAGCATCGCCATGTGCGGCATCAGCCGCTTCGACTATCTCGGCTCGCCGTCCGCGAAGCGCGTGGCTGGCGCGGCCTGCCTGCTGTTGCCCCTCGCCGTCCTGGCGGCGCTCCGCCGCCGCGAGCGACGGAGGGCAGCTCGATCAAGTTCGGCGCGCGACTGACGTCCGCCGATGCGCCCAGCCTGGGTCGCGTTTCTCAACGCCCAGTTCGGCACGACGATCTTCACGTACCTCGTGCCGAACTACGTGATCCTGTTCGCGATCGCCGCAACGATGGCGGCGATCCGCGCGGTCGCGCGAACGCGACGCCTCCATCTCGATGCCAGCGTCATGTACGGCATGTGCCTCTGGGCCATTCCAGCCGGGCTGGCGGGCGCCAGACTGTGGACGTGGCTCGTCCTGCCTCCCGCGGAACGGGGCGGACTTGCCGGACTTCTGGACCCGCTCGCCGTGGGCCTGACTGAGTACGGCGGCTACGCCGGCGGGGTGACAGCGGCGTTCCTGTACCTGCGGCGCACCGGTCAGTTGTTCTGGCGCTACGTGGATGCCGCGGTGCCGGAAGTCGTGACCGCAGCGGGCCTGGTCCGGCTCGGGTGCTTCCTCGACGGCGACGACTTCGGCGCTCCGACGACCTCGCTCGTCGCGGTTCGGTTTCCGGCGGGCAGCCCCGCGCACGACGTGCACCGCCTGCACGGTCTGATCCCCGCCGATGCCGCATGGTCGCTGCCCGTCCACCCCGTTCAGATCTACTTCTCGCTGGCCTGCCTCGCCATTGCCGTGGTCGGCGCGCGATGGGTGCGGCGGCCAGCTGCCGCCGCCGGCGAGACCTTTTGGGTGGTCGCTGGGCTCTTTGCCATCATGCGGTTCCTCCTCGAGTTCCTCCGCGGGGATGTGCCCGCGCGGGCCTTCGGCCTGCTCACTGACGCGCAACTGGTCTCCATCCCCGTGGCGCTTGCCGCCGCGGCCGCCCTGTGGCGGCTCCGGAGGCGCCAGGCACAATGACATCGCCGTCGATCCAGACTCGTCGAGCGGCCGCGATCGAGATCGTCGCCCTGACGCTTGTCGTGTCGGCCATCGGCTGGCTGACCCGCGACGGCGCGTGGTCACCGGCGATGTCGGCCGTGCTCTTGTACGCTCCGCTCCTGATCCTGAGCTGGCGCGGTCGGCCGTCAACGCGCTATGGCTACGCGCTTTCGCTGTGGCGTCGCGGCCTGCCTCCTCTCTTGATGTCGATCGCGGGCCTGCTCGTACCGTTGGTCGCGATCGTCATGGGCTGGCGCCTCGCGCACGGCGGGGGGCAGGCGCTGTGGCCGGGCCAGGTGACGCTCACGGTGGCCGTGTGGCAGGCGGTGCTCGTGGTGATTCCTGAAGAGATGTTCTTCCGCGGCTACGTCCAGGCGCGGCTCGGCGACGCCGCGTTCGGCCCGAACGCGCGGATCGTCGCCACCGCTGCGCTCTTCACAGCGTCGCATCTGGTCGTCGAATCTGGCTGGATGCGCCTGCTCGTCTTCGTCCCGGGACTGGTGACGAGCTGGCTGAGAGAACGAAGCGGCGGGCTGCTCGCGCCCGCCGGATTCCATTGGCTGTCGAACCTGACGGCCGCCGGGTTACACCTGTAGGCGGCCCGAGCCTTCACCAACGCCACGGCGTCAGTCCCTGGCCCCGGAATTCGCGGCCGCGCCGACAGGGGAGCAGCGGCAGGCGCCGCCGTCATTCGAACCGCACGGCCGTTGACTTTCTGCCGAGTGCACTTGATGCCCTCGGAACGGCACTGGAGGAGCGAATGACCCGTGCGGAGTCGACGCCGGCACGTTCCCACGGTACCCGTCTTGTCGCTGCTCCCAGGCGTCGAGCGGATGACCTGATCGCGGTTGTACCGCGGCACCGACCCGATCGCCGTCTCGACGGCCCTTCTCAGGGTCGAATTGCCAAGTACGATCTGAAGTCTTCTTGATCTGACGTGTTTGACGTTGCCTTTGATGCCTTTGATGACCCCGTGCACGGCCTGACGTTCTGCTGTCGTCTGCAATGGCCCTTTGGCTATTCATCCAAGTTCGGCTGTGGCCGCCGCGTGTCTGGAAGATTCAGCGGCGAGCTGCTGCGTTTGCACGACATTCACGGTTGGCCTCTCCTTATCCACAGGGCTGCGAACGGCGGCACCGTGAAGTCAGCTCGGATGAGCATTCCTGGGGCCACGGGCGGTCCTTCGCATATGTACTTGCGAATCGCCGCATCGTTGAGGATGTTCGCGACAAGCTGCGCGAGTGCGGCGCCAGCGATTGCGTCTGTCCGCCCTCTTCTGGTGTCGACGTGGTCTACGTCAAAGTCTTTCGAAATGCCGTCACCTGCGTCCACTTTGACGCGGACCTTGAATCCGTTGCCGCCAAGGAACACGACGGGGTCACCTCGACCTTTGTGACCGCCAGGCGTAGCACTTTGGATGCCTGGGCGGCGGTCCTGACGGTGCGTTTCTGCAGTTCCGTCCTCAGGAACATGCTGGCGACTTCCGTCCACTCGCGCAAATCGCCAAAAACCGTCTTTGGGATTTGCCCCATGCCTGTGCCCGCCGATCCAATCTTGCCGGTGGCGGATTGGGCGTTGATCACGGTGACGGGCTGGCACTTGAATTCGGAGATCTTGAATACGGCGGCAGGATCAGTTTTCGGCAGCACAGTGACAGAACATCCACAGACGGTGACGCACATGAATACAAACAGACATCGCTTGCTTGTGGCTGTGTTGATTTGAACTCTCCTCGGTTCCAATTGGCCGTCAATCTCAGTCGTTGTATGACAATAGGCCGGATGAGCGGGGTGCGCCTCGCGGAGCTAACAGAAGGTCTCTTCTCAGACGCCGCCGGCGCCCCGCGAACGGTACCGCGCCCGGGCACAGCGATCTCGAGCACATCAGGGGTGTGAGCATCATGGCCGCAACCACGGGACGAGCAGGCGCGTGCGCCGGCGGTAGGCCTGGTACTCCGGATCGCTTCCCCACTTCTTCTGCGCGCTCGCTTCGAGCGTGGGAATACCTGTCGCGAAGAGCAGAATGCCAGTGATGGCCAGCGGACCGGCGACGCCGAGCGCATTCCAGGCGCCAAGGTCCGGCGCCGTGAACACGAATACACCCCACCAGCAGAGCAGTTCGTCAAAGCAGTTCGGATGCCGGCTGAACCGCCAGAGCCCAGTGCCGGTCCAGCGTGCGCGCCCGGGCGCAGACGCTCCGGCAA
>Ga0315278_10000413_pt1 | contig 37794 bp, 30 predicted proteins | sample YL17G06_0_MG_FD_203880 | JGI IMG/M metagenome (GOLD analysis project Ga0315278, IMG submission 203880) | Sediment microbial communities from Yellowstone Lake, YNP, Wyoming, USA - YL17G06_0 | ecosystem: Environmental > Aquatic > Freshwater > Lake > Sediment | place: USA: Wyoming | collected... | reverse complement strand
CATCAACAGGTGCATCTTAAGTAATGACATCCCGGATGACCTGATCGACCGGAATGTGCGCATCGATTACGGGAAATTACGACATCTCATCATCCTGAACAGGGGGGACATTAAAACCACCAATGGAAATTTCAGCCGGTTGAAGCAGATCATCGAAGAGGAAGAAATCGTGTCGAACCTGGTGACAGGGTTCCCGGTAAAACGGATGGCCCATGCGGAGAATTTCATCTCCCTGCTTTTTTATTTCGGATTATTGACTATCAAAAAAACGACCGTTCGCGATGAAGAATCGGTTTTACGAATTCCCAATGAAACTATTCGTCGTTTGTTTTACGATTACATCAAAGAAGGGTACGAAGAAACCGGGGTATTTGCCCTGGATTTATATACTTATAACCGCTTGATGCACGGCCTGGCCGTCAGGGGAGAATGGGAACCTCTTTTTAAATACATATGCGGCCTCATACGTGAAAGTATGAGCTTGCGGGATTTAATCACCGGTGAAAAGTCCATCCAGGCGTTTTTGAATGTCTATCTGGGATTAAGCAACCTGTTTATCATCCATACGGAGAAAGAACTGAACAAAGGCTATGCCGATATCGTGATGGAACCTTTCACCGCCGTATATGAAGGTTTGAAGTATTCCTATGTGCTGGAAATTAAATATATCAAACCGGAAGGGAAAGGAAAAAAGAAACCGGCAAAACCTGCCCGGGGGATTATCGAAAAATTGAAATCCGAAGCGGAAGAACAACTTCATAATTACAGTATCGACGAAAAATTCAAGAGAAGTATGGAAAAAACCCAGGTGATAAAGCTGGTGTTGATATTTTACGGATCGGATTTGGTTTACATTGAGGCCTGTCCCCGGCCTGCCCCATAATCCATCCCAAAACAAGCAAAAATTAAAAACGAAAAACGAAAAATGAAAAACTAAAAATGGAAACGGGGCCCTTCGGGCAGAGTGAAATAGGGGAGGGACATGCCGGAAAAATTTACCGGGAAATACTTGCTTGACAGACGTCCCTTTTTTAAGTATTATTTAAATTCTACAAATAAAGGAGTTTCAGCCGGATGAATACGATTAAAGAACAGGGTCAACCGTTTAAAGATAACTTGAGCCAAACGATTATAGACCTGGCGCTGTCGGAAGATAAAGCATGGGACGACGTCACTACCGATTCCCTGTTGGATTACGACGCCAATGTAACAGCCGGCGTCACCGCCAAAGAAGACGGCATTATCTCCGGGACCGGGATATTCACCGCCGTCTTTCAAACCATCGATCCACAGGTTACCGTCAAAATACTTAAAGGCGACGGCTGCCCGGTAAAAAAAGGCGACGTGGCGCTGGAAATCGCCGGCATGGAAAGCTCTATCCTGAAAGCCGAACGTACGGCCCTGAACTTTTTACAGCGCCTCAGCGGCATCGCCACCCTCACCCACCAATACGCCGAGAAACTAAAACCCTTCCAGGTCACACTGCTGGATACCCGCAAAACCACGCCCGGCATGCGCTATCTTGAAAAAAAAGCGGTCAAAGACGGCGGCGGCGCCAACCACCGCATGAACCTGGAAGATATGGCCATGGTTAAAGACAACCATATCGCCATGGCCGGCACCATTACCAACGCTGTAAAAAAAGTCCGGGAAAAATTCCCCGGCAAAAAAATCGAAGTGGAAGTAAAGAATTTAATAGAACTGGAAGAAGCCCTGGCGCTGTCCCCGGCCGTAGATATGATCATGCTGGATAATTTCAACCCCGCCCTCCTGGAAGAGGCCGTCGCCCTCACCAACCACCGGGTGAAACTGGAAGTCTCCGGCAATGTAAACCTGGAAAATATCCGGGAGAAAGCCGCCGCCGGCATCGATTTTATTTCCGTCGGCGCACTGACCCATTCCTTTAAATCCCTTGATTTAAGCCTGGATATATCTTCAGCAATAGAAAAATAAGAGGTAACGAGGTAACGAGGTAACACATGCAAGAATATATAGAAACCGACGTATTAATCATCGGCGGCGGCATTGCCGGCTCCACCGCCGCTTTAATCCTGGCCGAGAACGGCGTCGACGCCGTCATGATCTCCAAGGGCGACGGCCCATCCGCCGCCAACACCTATTACGCCCAGGGAGGAATTGCCGCATTAAACGAGGATGACTCCGCTGAGCAATTTATTAATGATATCATGAAAAGCGGCGACGGCATTAACTATAGAAAGGCCGTGGAACAAACAGTTAACCTATCGGCGCAAGTAGTGAAAAACATACTGATGGATAAACTCAAAGTCCCGTTTTCTACCAGCAACGGCCATTTTGACCTGGCCCAGGAAGGCGCCCATTCCAGGCGCCGGGTCCTCAATGTAAAGGATATGACCGGGCGAGTCATCCAGGAAAGCTTTTATAAATACATAAAAAAATTGAAAAAATTAAGAATACTTTTCAATCATACCGCCATCGACCTGTTAACCATCCCCCACCATTCGCTCAATACCGACCGGATGTACGAGGAACCCTGCACCATCGGCGCTTATGTTTTCAACCAGGTTTCAGAGAAAGTAATCCGCATCTTTGCCAGGAAAGTGATCCTGGCCAGTGGGGGACTCAGCAGTATATTTTTACATTCCACCAACCCCCCGGAGGTGGTGGGTAACGGTATTGCCATGGCTTACCGGGCCGGGGCGCAGATGGCCAATATGGAATACATCCAATTCCACCCCACCGCCCTCTACCACCGCGAAGCCGACAGTTTCCTGATCTCCGAGGCCGTCCGGGGCGAAGGCGCAAAACTGATGAACCGCAAGGGCGACTATTTTATGAAAAAATACTCCCCCATGGGCGACCTGGCCCCCAGGGACGAAGTTTCCCGCGCCATCTACGAGGAAATGATCAAATACGGCGATAATTATGTCCTTCTGGACCTGGCTTCCTTCGCCAAAATCAATATCAAAGAACGATTTCCCACCATTTATGAAACCTGCATGAAATATGGCATCGATATTACCAAAAAGCCTATTCCCGTGGTTCCCGCCGCCCATTATAGCTGCGGCGGCGCGCTGGCCGATTTAAACGGCGGGACCAGTTTGAAAAACTTATATGCCATCGGCGAAGTCGCCTGCACCGGTCTCCACGGCGCCAACCGGTTGGCTTCCGTCTCTCTCCTGGAAGGGCTGGTTTGGGGCGTAAAAGCCGCGGAAAATATCCTGGAAACCATCGACAGGGAAAAGGACCCTTATGTGATCTCGGAAATCCCGGCCTGGAAATATCCTTACCCGCAGGAGAAACTGGACCCGGCGTTGGTGTGGCAGGACCTGGTTACTATCCGCTATATTATGTGGAATTACAGCGGCATTATACGAACCAGCAAACGATTGGAACGGGCGCGTTCCGACCTGGATTATTTAAAAAATCAAATTATTAAATTCTACCAGGAGACAGAGATCAAGAGTAGTATTATCGACTTGAGGGACAGTGTACAAACCGCGTTAATAGTGGTTAATGCCGCCCTGCGGAATAAAGTCTCGCGCGGCGCCCATTACATCAGCGATACCAGGGAATAATGACTTACTCATATGATTAAGGAGAAAAAATCGTGACGACTTTTAAACAAAAACTGCGGCAAAAGCTGCCCCTGATCGGGACCATTCAAGAACTACCCGCCGCGGAAGTTACCGAAATACTGGCTTTTGCGGGTTTCGATTGGTTGTTCGTGGATATGGAACATTCGGCCATCGATGTTTCATGTATGCAGCATATACTCCAGGCCGGTCAAAGACGCTGCCCCTGCATTGTTCGTTCCCCTTCCCACGAGGAGGTCTGGCTTAAGAAAATACTGGACGCCGGCGCGGACGGGATCATTATTCCCCTGGTGAACACGGCCGAAGAGGCGAAAAGAGTCATCGGTTTTTGTAAATACCCCCCGGAAGGCGGCCGCAGCATCGGCATTGCCCGCGCCCAGGGTTATGGCATGAATTTCCGGGAATACGTGGCGGAAGCCAATGAAAAAATTGCGGTTATTTTGCAAATGGAACATATCGACGCCGTAAGAAATATCGACGCCATTGTGAAAGTCCCGGGCATCGATGCGCTTTTCATCGGTCCTTATGATCTTTCGGGCAGTATGGGCATGACGGGTCAGGTGAACAGCCCGGAAGTGCAGCGGCAAATCGAAATCCTGCGAAACGCCTGTATCGGGGCAGGGCTTCCCATGGGTATTTTTACCACCGACCCGGCGGAGGTGAAACCGCTGATGGAAAAAGGTTATTCGTTGATCGCCGTGGGCATCGACGCCATGATCCTGGGAAAAGCCGTAAAAGAAACATTGAACTTTTAATAATCAAAAGCTTTTTCAGGGGGCCAGGGCCCCGCGGCGCGGGGGGCCTATTAGGTCTTTTCAAGAAGGTCCCCTGGCCGCCGGAGGCAAAAATGTTCGAAATGAGTAAATTAAAAAGAATTGGGCTTCATCTTGTTATCTTGTTAAGTGCGGCGACCGCACTTTTTCCATATAACAACAACCGGGACATCCGGTTCAGGCGCCTTTCATTGGAAGAAGGTCTCTCACAAAGCCTGGTATTTTGCATATTGCAGGACAGTAAAGGTTTTATGTGGTTCGGCGCCCAGGACGGTTTGAACAAATATGACGGTTACAGTTTCACCATTTACCGGCCCCAGCCGGAAAATCCCAACAGTGTAAACAACAACACCATCTCAGTCCTCTATGAAGACCGCCGGGGGACGCTCTGGGTCGGGACGCAGGGCAGCGGCCTCGATCGATTCAACCGTGAAACCGAGGAATTCATCCATCATCAGAATAATCCCAATGATCCGGGGAGCCTGGGCAGCAATTTCGTACAGGCCATGCTAGAAGCCCGTTCCGGGGCGCTCTGGGTGGGAACAACCTTTGGCCTGGACAAATTCCAGCCCCAGGCTGGAACTTTTACTCATTATCGGAATATACCTGGGAATCCCAACAGTTTAAGCAGCAATGTGATTAATTCGATCTACCAAGACCGGGACGGAACTCTCTGGATAGGAACCGTAAACGGCTTAAACAAATTCGATTCCCGAACCGCCGCATTTGACCGTTACCTGGCGGAACCCGGCAATCCCCACAGCCTGAGTAACAATTTTATCAACAGCATTTATGAAGACCATTCCGGCGAATTCTGGATTGGCGCCGTCGATGGCTTGAACCGGCTGGACCGCAAAACAGGCGTATTTACCGTTTACCGCAATAATCCCGCGGACCCGCGGAGCCTCAGCAGCAGCGTTATAAATGTGATTTATGAAGACCATTCCGACGTGTTGTGGATCGCCACTGCCGATCGTGGGCTCAATGCATTTGACCGGCGCAGCGAGCGGTTCACCCATTACCGGAACGACCCCACTGACCCCGCCAGCCTCAGCAGCGATTACATAAGCTCAATCTATGAAGACCGTTCCGGCGTCCTCTGGATAGGAACCAACGGCGCGGGACTCAATCGATTCGACCGGGAAACCGGCAGATTCAGGTATTACGCCGCCGATCCCAATAACTCCAACACGTTAAGCCTAAATTTTGTTTATTCATTTTGCGAAGATCGATTCGGGGACCTCTGGATAGCCACTAACGGCGGCGGCCTCAACCGGTTCGACCCGATGAAGCAAAAGGTCGCTTATTACCGCGCAAATCCGGCCAGGCCCGGGAGCTTGAGCAGCGACCTGGTTTTTTGCCTCTTTGAAGATCGCGCCGGCGTGATCTGGGTCGGAACCAACGGCGGCGGCCTCAACCGGTTTGACCGGGAAAAAGGAATTTTTGAGGTTTACACCAACCGCCCCAATGATATTACCAGTTTGGGCAGCAACATTGTCCGGGTTTTATTTGAAGATTCTCAAGGCGTCTTCTGGGTTGGGACCACTGGCGGCGGTCTCAATCGATTCGACCGGGAAAAAGAACAATTTATTCGTTACCAAAATATCCCCGGCGATCCCGGCAGCATCAGCGATAATTTAATCCGGGTCATTTATGAAGATAGGAACCGGGAGTTGTGGATAGGAAACGCATTTACCGGGATCAACAAATTCCACCGGGAAACAGGAACCTTTACCCATTACCGGAGGCGGCCCGATAATCCCAACAGCCTGAGCAATGATAATATCCAGTGTATTTACCAGGCCCCGGACGGGATATACTGGATAGGAACTTTTGGCGGCGGGCTTAATAAATATGATGCGCGGCGGGAAACCTGGACCCATTACAGGGAGAAAGACGGTCTTCCCAATGATGTGGTTTATGGAATATTGCCCGATGAACAGGACAACCTCTGGCTCAGTACCAATAAAGGCTTATCTAAATTCAATCCCGGCGCCGGGATTTTCAAAAATTATACCACCAGGGATGGCCTCCAGAGCAATGAGTTTAACGGCGGGTCTTATTATAAGAGTAAGAGCGGTGAAATGTTTTTCGGCGGCATTAATGGGTTTAACGCCTTTTACCCCCCCGAAGTAAAAGACAATAAAAATATCCCGCCCGTGGTTATCAGTGATTTCCAATTATTCAACAAGCCCGTGGCTATCGGCGGCGATTCCCCTTTAAAGAAACACATTACCGAGACCGAACAAATTATCCTTTCCCATGGGCAAAATGTATTTTCCTTCAAATTTGTAGCGTTGGACTATACCATTCCCGAAAAGAACCGTTACCGGTACATGATGGAAGGGTTCGACAAAGAGTGGATATCTACCGATGCCGCCAGACGTTTTGCCAGTTACACCAACCTGGATCCCGGGGAATATGTATTCCGGGTCAAAGGGTCTAATAATGACGGGGTTTGGAATGAGCAGGGGGCGTCTATTCGCATTATTATTAAGCCGCCCTTCTGGAAAACCTGGTGGTTCCGGGTGTTATCCGTTTTCGCGGCGATCCTGTTGGCCGCTGCATTTTATAAGTTAAGGATGAGAACCGTTGCGCGAAGGACGCGGATGGAGGCCGAATTATTAGCGGCCCATACCGCCCAGATGTCCATTATGCCCCAGTCCGACCCCCAGGTCCAGGGATTTTATATATCCGGCATATGCGTTCCCGCCCATGAAGTAGGGGGCGATTTTTTCGATTATATCTGGCTCAATCCCGAGCAGACAAAATTGGGCATCGCTATCGGCGATGTAGCCGGGAAAGCCATGAAGGCCGCCATGACAGCCATTATGTCCAGCGGCATACTCTATTCCAAAATAGATTCCGGCTCTTCCGTAAAAGAGATCATGACCCAGACCAATCGCCCGCTTTATTTCAAGACGGACAGGAAGATGTTTACCGCCCTATGCCTGGCGGCGCTGGACCTGCGCACCAAGGAATTTATTTTTACCAATGCCGGGCTCAGCGAACCCCTCTTGAAATCAGGAAATTCCGCCGTTTATATCGAGAGCGTCGGCCCCCGGTTCCCGCTGGGAACTTTTAAAGATAACATCTACCAGGAAGCGACCCTACAATTGAAACCCCATGATGTTATCGTACTTTTTACCGACGGTATCCCGGAAGCACGGAACCGTGACGGCGAATTTTACGGGTACGATACCTTGCGAAAGCTGGTAGAAGCCATGGATACTTCCCTCCTCACCGCGGTAGAGATCAAAAATATAATCCTTGCGGATGTCAAGCGGTTTTCAGGTCACGTCCCGCAGCGGGATGATATGACCGTGGTGGTAATCAAATATCAGGGTCATTAAAAAAAACGTATTGCCCGCGAAAAGCGCGAAAAAAAAGGAAAATATGGGACCAGGCGAATTTTTTCCCAAAACCTCCAACTATCTTATCTAATGGTTTTTTTCTGTGAATCTGGGAAGAATTTTCACCGTAACTAATTTCTTACTCAATTCTCCGTTTTGTTTCTCTTGCCCGAAGACAAATCGATATGTCCCGATAAATCCTGGTCCCGGCAGCCAGTAGAAAATTCCTTTTTCTGTATCCAGTGTCGAACCGATGGGGAGTGGCATTAAATGCCTACCAATAATATGGTAGCCGAAATAACGGTTACGATTTGAATCCCCATACGGATTTAACCGGACTTCAATACGTTCAAGTTCTTTGCTTTGAACGATGATATGACCGGATTTATCGGCTTCTACAAGTTGAGTTTCGGAATCTTCTCTGAATCCATTTTGATACCCGATAGGTTCTTTATATTTAACAGGTATTTCCATAATTTCAGCCGTGGGATGTAAATACTGAGGCTGGTTTGATATTCCGGGTTTGGAAAAACAAGTGCCCAGGTTCCGGATATTGAAATATCGACTTCCGATACCGTTGGTATTCCCCGCGTTATCCGCTGCCACCACTGCTATTGTATGGATTCCATTGCTGAAATCCGTACTATTTAAAGACATAGAAAAACCAGGATTATTCGCGTCCAGGTATATGCCCGGTGGAAATATTGACAGGATATCTAATCTGTAGTTACCATAAGCGGGTGTACCAGCGCAAGGTATCCCATCGATATACATTTTCAGGCTCGTAGGATCAATTTGATTGAATGGTTTTGCCAATATCCAGCCCATAACGTTGTATATACCTGAAATCGAACAGCCTGGACATGGGACGTCAATGGTTCCAAAGGGTTTATCGCAAGTGGAATTGCTAATTGTTACATTTTTTGTACCTAAATTTACCACATTCCCCTCTACATCCGTTGCATATGCCTCAAAAACATACGGGCCGTCCGGGAAAACATTAGTCAACATGAGATACCCCCATCCAGCCTTATGATTATTCGGATATCCAGGATAAGCCGCTTCAACATCGGCACGAGCACCATCTACAAAGAGCCCATCTCCAGTATAAATGCGGCTGGAACCGTCTATTCTATAGATTTTAACACTTTCGACCCCAATCAGATCCAATGCCCAACCTGTAAATGGAGCAGCTCCGCAAATTGCAGAAGCTTCAATTGGGGTATCGAATGTCCCGATCGGAGAATCCGGGGAATTAACAGTATAAAGTGTAGCAGTGACAGTGACGGTTTGAGGAGAGTTGGCAGCACCAGGAGCAATAACACTAATTGTAGCAGTGTTGGTTCCTATTGCCAGGCTCGACAAAGAACACAACGAAATATTCACAACTCCGAAATTAGTTCCGCTTTTAGGTGCACAATCGAGCCATGGTGCAGTAGTGTTGATTGTCCAGCTCATTGTAGTTCCACCCCCCATGTTATGGATTAGAATACTTTGAGTAGCACTGGAAAGGCCATTGGCGGTTACACCGAAATCCAACGAATTACCATCGACTTTCAAGTCAGGAACAGTGAGAATTGGAGTCGTTTGCTCTGAAAATTCAAGGTTTCTAATTCCTTTGGAATTATTATCTTGCATCGTACTACCCGATGCCGCGATAAATGATAATCCCACCACCATAACTAAACTCAAAACATAATTTTTTTTCATCTTTTACTCCTTCTTTCCTTTCGGCACAATTTTACAACAAACAAAATTTTTTTACTTGTACACATACTATAATAATAATAAGCTAATTTAAAAATTATTGGTAAAGAATTATAAAAGTTTACCTTTTTTTTAAAACTTCTATTTGAAGAAAATAGAGGCCTAAGAAAAAAATTTCTGCCCTTTGGATTAGGGGACATTCAAATTTTTTCCCTTTATAACATGCCATTCCCTGTTGACAAGAACTGAAAAGCATATTAATATATTCTTTCACGCCTCTCCCCTAAAAATAAGGATGAACGCAACATGAAACAATTTATACTACAACTTTCAGCGATACTGGGATTGAGCCTGGCCATCGGCCTTACTTACAACTATTTCTCCAAAACTCCCCTGCCTCTTTTTAAGCAATACGACCCCCACATGGTGGACCTGGTCATCGGCAATCAAATAGGGAAAAATACCTTACCCGGGGAGTTCAAAATCCCCAATTTCCAGGAAATCGATGCCGACACCTTGCAGGCCCTGGTGGAAGCGGAAAAAGCCATGCTCCTGGACGCCAGGACGCCCGAAAGTTTTAAACAATGCCATATCCCGGGCGCCGTCAGCTTACCCATCTCCCGCTTCAACGAAACCTATGACGGCATCTCGCCCCAATTGAAGCAATACAAAACCATTATCTGCTACTGCGAAGGCCATGACTGCACGGATTCCACCCTGCTGGCCCTGGAATTATTTAAAAAAGGACATACCGATATTTTCGTCTATAAAGGCGGTATGGCGGAATGGGAACAACTGGCTTACCCCGTGGAAACCCCACAAGAAAATGAAAGAAGGGAGAATTAACATGAACCGGAAACAGAAAATATTCGCTTTCCTGGCCTCCGGGCCGGTTCAGTACTTATGTTGTTTCATCCTGGGCGGATTGTTCATATATGCCAGTATCGATAAGATCGTCAACCCCCACGCCTTTGCCAAAATCATCCACAATTACCAACTAATGCCCGGCATTTTCATTTACGCCATGGCCATTATTTTCCCCTGGGTAGAGATGATTGCCGGACTTTCCCTGGTATCCGGGATATTTAAACGTACGGCGGCGATAATACTTTCCGGCATGCTGTTGGGCTTTACCATTGCCATTTCCATCAATTTGATCCGGGGTTTGAAATTCGACTGCGGATGTTTTTCCACGGTTGCCACTCAATCCGGCAGCGATCCGGTGGGGCTGCTGATAAGGGATATCCTGATATTAATACCGGGGATTATAATTATTAGCCACGGACGAACACGGACAGACACGGAGAGGAAAATTCCGACTATAAAACCAAAAATTGACGAATAATATTGCAGGGTTCCCTTAAGTGCTCCTACTGTCCCGTGCCTCGGCGACAAGGTCTTTAAACCGGACTTTACAATCCTGGTAGTGCAGCATGACCGAATGACGAATCATGGGCACCCGTCTCAGCATTTCGATCATCTCCTCCACTTCCTCCTTGAATAAATCTTGTTTCCGCAGGTCTGTTTCATCCTTTTTTGCCTGGATATCTTTCCAGGAGATCGGCCCATTTTCGAATAAAAGCCATTCGGCAGAGACGCCCAATTCCGTGTGCAATTGATCCAGGCTATAAACATTGACCAGGTGTATGCCCCTTTCATTTTTCTTATACGTGCCGTCCTGTACTTTTATAATGTCTGCCATCCGGCGTTGGGTATATTTAAAAGATTCCCTCACCTGCTTTAACCGTTTCCCGATATTTACAATATTAATCATTTTTTTACCTCCATAATCTCTAATCGTTACTGTGAAAAGCCATAATAATCCATTTCAAAGGACCTGTCAAGAGGCAAAAGAGATGAATTATCGCCCCATAGGGCTAGATCAACTACCAAATAAGGTCATCAATCAAAACAGAAGGGTCATCATTCACTGTTTTAGGGCGATGGATCGCGTAAATAAGGGCGAAATACCGAACGATAGGGTTATCTTTCATACAAATAGGATATATTTATCAATTATTTCCGCGAAATATTATCTAGATGGGATCATTGATGACCCCATCCATTGGATTAATGACCCTATTTTTTACTACGATAACCCTATCTCTGTCAATATTGACCCTATTTACATGAACGATGAGCCTGTATGCGCGATCGATGACCCTACTTGCGCAGATGATGACCTTATTCGCCTGGATGATGACCTTATTTATGTGTGCGATAACCCTATTTGCATAGTAAATGACCTTATTTTTAAGTGTATTGATCTTATAAAACGCGAATATTGAAGCATGAAGCATGAAATTCGAAACAAACTCAAAATATAAATGACCAAAACAAAAACAAGTGCCCGCGAAACACGCGAAAAACACGAAAATTAGCCGCTAAGGACGCGAAGTTATTCCCCTTCATTCCTTGCCTGTTTCAGTTCATTATCCAGTAATTCTTTCGGCCCCTGCTGCAGGATCATCTCCGTAAACAAAGGAACACGATACGTATAAGTCTCTTTTTCCCGTTTCAGGATAAAGGCCAGGGTTAAGCGAGTCAACGAATTTTTGATATCTTCCGCCGCCGCCCGGCAATTCAAACTATCCAGCAGCGGCAGCAGTTCTTTCAAGGTGAAAGTTCCATTATTTTCGATGGTCGCGTAGACAATGATGCGGTCCAGGCGGTTGGCTTTCGGTTCGTCAGGGGTCAGGTTGACCCAGCCCCCCAGGTTTGCGCGCATATCGTCGCAATCGAAAGCCGCCTCCATCATTGCCGGCGTCAGTTCCCGTTTGCGCATGTCCAGGCTTCTCAGCATCCGGTTGCAGGTAAACGCGATCAAGTTCGCCCGGCCGCCCGTTTGTTCCGTCAGTCGGTCCATCATCGCCTCCGATTCATAATGGATAGCCAGGTTTTTCATCGGGGTTTCCGCCAGTTGGTGGCAGGCGTCCTTTTCCAGGGCTTCGATGGGGATCAGTTCCCCGAAATTGCGAATGGGTGAATGATAGTCCAGCGACGCGGAACGGTATAAATACCAGAATCCGGCAAGGATAAATTTACACCACCCTTCTTCGCTGATACGGCGGAACCGGTGCAGGTTGGAGTAACCTGTCCGCGATTCCGCTAAGATAAATTGGTCTGCCTCGTCGATGAGGATGATGCGACGTTTACCTTCCGGCGCCGGTGAAATATCCATGAGCATGGGCGGTAATTTTTCACTGTCCAGGCACACCAGATCGCACTGGGTGAAGGGATCCTTTTTATAGCGCCGTTCAAGGGCATTGAGCAGGCTGGTTTTACCGAGCTGGCGGCCCCCGACCAGCAAATAGTTGGCCGGTTCGCGCTGCATGATATGCGCGATAATTTGCGCCCGACCGAAAAACAGGCTCTCCCGCGTAACCCCTCCCCCGGATTCGTAGGGGGAGATGCGCGTTACTTTTACCTGGGAAGCGATTAGCCGGGCAAGGGTTTCCCGCGGTTCCGGCGAAAGAAGCAGTTCCGTAATTCCTTGTACCTCCGGGACCACATAAAGATTGTCGAAACTGGAAGCCAACTCCCGGAGTGACGAATCGGGAGCGACACTGGGATAGAGAATGAGGCATACTTTTTCTTTTATCCCCTGCACTTCCCGGAGATAGTTCACAATGTCCGGTTCGCTTAGAGAGGAAGAAGGCAGCGCCAGCAGGAAATCGGGTATATTGAGAATGAAATCGGGAGGAAGAATAATTTTAAAAATCGGGAGATGGGAATGGGGAACCAATTCGAATTCGGAGGTCCACCGTTTGGCCAGGAATCGGCAGCGGGCTTCGGGGGATGTTGTGCCCCGGTAAAAGAGGAGGGAGTGGTTAAAATTATCACGGGGAATACGGGCATTCTCCAGTAATGGATGAAGCCGCTTCGTACGGGAGAGGAGACGATGTCCCAGGTTCAATTCCGAAGGGGAAAGGCGGGCCATATCTGCGGGTTTCCGGTTGAGTTTTACTACCAGCGGATGCCGATAATAACGCAAATAATAGGCAATTGGGCTCCCAACCATGAGGGCTGAAAAAAGTATGATCAGAGAAAGTAACCAACCCGAACGGGGAAAGGTTAGAGGTATCTTTTCAAATTTCCAGGAATGAATGGGGAACGTGGTGGTAGCGGCAGAGAGGGAGACGGATGTTTTTTTATCCGGTTCGGTCCCGTCAGGTACGGCAAACGGCACATCCACACGTTCACCTGCCCCAACCGCATCGATGGTTACCTTATTAAGCACTATATCGCCTATTTGGGCGGTGATTTCGGTATTCTGGGGAAGGGCCTGTGCCCCTGTATTTTGAAATGTTGCCAGGATCACGCGCTTGTCCTGTTTCTCCGCCCAGACATTCTTTAATTCCATGGCGGGAGTCTGTTGTTCTATAGGGATATCCAGTAAAACCGGTTCCATTCTCCCATCATTCAGGGCGGTGATTCTTAAATATAAGATGGCGCTTTGGCCACGGGGATTTTCATACTCGGAAAGGATCGAGACTTTGCATCGCATCTCTTTGGTTTGGCCGGGTTCAAGGACGATGAAAGTATCGGGTGGGTGAAAATTGAGTTGGTTGGATTTATCCCTGTCCAGATCCTGGCTGATACATACCCAATAGAGGCGACCTTTTCCCTTATTGGCGATTTCTAGGGAGAAATCTGCGGTATTGCCGTCGGTGGTTATCAAGGAGGATGGTTTATTAATAACCTGCAACCGACCTTTTTGCGTGGATATCGGGGGAAAGATGGGGGTGAGAAAACCAGTCTTATTCTTTTTCATGAGCATCGCGCCGTCGTCATATCGATACATTTTTTCTCCGGCATCGATGGAGAGCCACTGGTTGTTATATCCACCGTAACACGTCCGGATTAGAGGAGCAGTATTCCAAATGCGCACGGTACCGTCATCTGACCCTGAGGCGATGGTTTTGCCGTCAGGGTTGAAGGCTACAGATTTTACCATGCTTGAATGCCCCAGGAACATCCGGATTTCTTTTCCTAAAGCAATATCCCATAGGCGGATGGTGTTATCACCAGATCCAGAGGCCAGGAATTTGCCATCAGGGCTGAAGGCCACTGAAAAAACAGCATCGGTATGTCCATGGAACGTCGCGATGGATTTTCCCGAAGCTATATCCCACAGGCGTACGGTGTTATCATATGATCCGGAGGCCAGGGTTTTTCCATCCGGGCTGAAGGCTACTGAGTAAACGGAATCGGTATGCCCCGGGAGCACCTGGATTTCTTTTCCTGAAGCTATATCCCACAGGCGTACGGTATTATCAGACGATCCGCAAGCGATGGTTTTGCCGTCAGACCTAAAGGCCACGGAATTTACACCTTCGGTATGCCCCGGGAGCGCCTGGTTTTTATTTCCAAAAGCAATATCCCACAAACGGATGGTGTTATCCATTACCCCGGAGGCCAGGAATTTGCCATCAGGGCTGAAGGCCACTGAAAAAACAGAATCGGTATGTTCCGGTAGTTTCTTGATTTCTTTTTTCGAAGCTATATCCCATAAGCGGACAGTTTTATCATCAGACCCGGAGACCAGGGTTTTCCCATCCGGGCTAAAGGCCACGCAATTGACCGCAAAGGTATGTTTATTAAAAACCGCCAATAGCTTTCTCGATGCGATATCCCACAGGCGCACGGTTGTATCCCATGAACCTGAAGCCAGGATATTGCCATCCGGGCTAAATGCTACAGAAACGATTGGCCTGGTATGTCCCAGGGGTAGCACCGCTGGTTTTCCCGACGATATATCCCATAGGCATACGGTTGTATCCCTTGACCCGAAAACCAGTTTATTACCGTCCGGGCTGAAGGCCACGGAATTTACATCATCGGAATGCCTAAGGAGCGTCACCACCTGTTTTCCTGATATAATATCCCACAGGCGGATGGTTTTATCAACGGACCCGGATGCGATGGTTTTGCCATCCGGGCTGAAGGCTACGGAGTAAACGGAACCGGTATGCCCTTCTAACCTCATAGTTTCTGTTCCTAAAGCGATATTCAGCAGGTGGACGATTTTATCATCAGATCCGGCTGCGATGGTCTTGCCGTCCGGACTAAAGGCTATGGAATTGACTGTTGCCGTATAGCTTTGGAGCTCCGCTTGCAGTTTTCCCCATGCAATATTCCATAGGCGGATGGTCCTGTCCCTGGACCCGGTGGCCAGGGTTTTACCGTCCGGGCTGAACGTCACAGAGGTGACTGGCCCAGTATGCCCCCGGAGTATATTGATTAGTTGTCCGGAATCTGCATCCCACAGGCGGATGGTACTGTCTCTTGACCCGGAGGCGATGGTTTTGCCGTCCGGGCTAAACGCCACTGATAAAACAGCATCACTATGCCCCTGGAGCGTCTGGATTTCTTTTCCCGAAACCATATCCCACAGGCAAACGGTTGTATCGTCTGATCCAGACGCGACGGTTTTGCCACCCGGGCCGAAGGCCACAGAATTTATGCTGCCTTTATGTCCCTGGAACGTCGCCGTGAGTTTTCCCGAAGCTATATCCCAGAGGCGGACGATTTTATCATCGGACCCGGAAGCGATAGTTTTGCTGCCCGGGCTGAAGGCCACGGACCATACTATAGCAGTATGCCCCTGGATCATCTGTATTTTTTTCCCCGAAGCCATATCCCACAGATGTACAATACTGTCGTTTGATCCGGAGGCTAGGATTTTCCCGTCTGAGTTGAAGGCCACGGAGCGAACAGGAGCGGTATGCCCCTGGAGTACCTTGATTTCTTTTCCCGAAGCAAAATCCCACATGCGGACGGTACTGTCACCTGATCCGGAGGCGATGGTATTTCCTTGTGGGCTGAAGGCCACGGAGTAAACAGTACCGGTATGCCCCTGGAGCCTCTTGATTTCTTCTCCCGATTCTATATCCCACAGGCGGACCGTATTATCAGCAGACCCTGAGGTCAGTGTTTTTTCGTCTGGACTGAAGGCCACAGAGTTGACCCAACTAGTGTGTCCCTGCAGCATCTTGCTTTCTTTTCTCGAAGAGATATCCCAAATACGGATGGTTCCATCTCTGGATCCGGAGGCAAGAGTTTTGCTGTCCTTGACCGTGCTGAAGGCCACGGATTGTATTGGCCCGGTATGCCCCGGGAGCGTCGAGATGGATTTTCCCGACGCCATATCCCACAAGCGAACGGCACCGTCATTTGACCCGGAGGCGATGGTTTTGCCGTCCGGGCTAAAGGCCACGGAGTTGACAATATCGGTATGTCCCTGGAGTCTCTTGATTTCTATTCCCGTTGCCATATCCCACAGGCGTACGGTTTTATCGTTAGACCCGGAGGCGATGGTTTTGCCGTCCGGGCTAAAGGCCACGGAATTGACAATATCGGTATGCCCCTGGAACGTCGCGATGGGTTTTCTCGCCCCCATATCCCACAAGCGAACGGCACCGTCATTTGACCCGGAAGCGATGATTTTTCCATCTGGGCTGATGGCCACAGAGTTAATTTCGCTGCGGGTGTTAACATACAATGCTTTGATATCGGGAACGACCTGTCCTTCCGGTAATATTGGCGAATAGGTCCGGGTTTCCGCAAGGCCCCCGGCAGCGAACCACAAAAATATTAATGCACACACCGTCAGTCTACCATTCATCGAAAACCTCCTTTTACCAACCCGGCGCTTTAATTACATTTACCGGAATATTGTATTGAAGTCTTATTATTCTAATTGATAGTCACTATTTTCTTCAAGGATTTCTTTTAATCTATCCTGAAGAATTTTTTTGTCCGGTAAATATGTCTGGTATTTTGAAACAAACAGTTTGTTAGAAATGCTTCCTGTGGCATATTCTACCAGGACATCATCTTTATATTTCGATAGTATTATTCCTACAGGTTCACTGTCATTTTCCACATTCTCTTCTTTTTTAAAATAGTTCAGGTACATATTCATTTGGCCAATATCCTTGTGATTCACTTCCCCCACTTTAAGATCAAACAGAACAAAACACTTAAGAATGCGGTGATAAAATACCAGATCTACGTAAAAATGGGTATTTGCCAGCGAAATTCTATACTGCCTGCCAATATAGGCAAATCCTTTTCCCAATTCCAGAAGAAATTCCTGTAGATTATCGATTAATTTTTTTTCAAGGTGTGTTTCCGAAAAAATTTGATGCTCCGGGATATTTAGAAATTCAAAGACATAAGGATCCTTTAAAACCGATTTTTCGTCCTTGATGACATTTCCTTCTTTTGAGAGTTCAAGTATTTTTTCTTTATCCTTACTTAAAGCAATGCGCTGAAATAAGGCTGTGTTCTTCTGCCGTTTCAATTCGCGGACAGACCAGTTCTCAAGTATAGATTGTTTTTCGTAGAAACTTCTTTCAAGATTGTCGTCAATTTTCAGAAGCTCAAAATAATGACTCCAGTTCAATTGGTGAGACAGTGTCTCACTTTTTGGATATTTGAGGTAAAAAAGCCGCATGTAGATAACATTGCTCCTGCTGAAGCCTTTACCATATTTATTTTTAAGGTCCCTGGAGATTCTGTCCAAAAGTTGTGAGCCATATTCGGCCTTTTCTTTGCCTTTCTGTTCAAATTCAACAATTTCCCTGCCAATTTCCCAGTAAGTTGTGAGCATTATATTGTTTACTGAGGTGTATGCAGTTTTTCTCCCTTTTTCAAGAATCGCCACAATATTTTCCAACATTACGCCGTATGCGCTTTTTGCGATAGGTTTTTCATTATTTATTATCATTAATCATTGCTCCTCATGTTTTTTCAAAAGTCTAGGGCCCGCGGTAGGAACCGGGGACAGTTTAACCATTAACTATTTCCAAGGATGTGAAGCCCAAGTTTACGCAGTATACCGCACCGCCAGTACAAACGGTTTCGATTCACACTTCTTCGCAGCAGGTTTTTCCAGTATAACCGCTTCAACAACGGATCGAATATATAAGGCTGCGCAGGCGCCACATCCTCACGATTCAACAAAGCGCATAACTCCTGTCGCATGTTCGCATCTACCCGCATAAAAGGCGTGAACAATTGCCATGCTTGCGGAGATTGCATCACTTCCGCCTCAAGGTCTTCAACGGTAAAATCTTTATTTCTCCCATACAGATCGATGCCCATATCCAGGATAAGGGGATGCCCCCCGCTCAACTGGAGCAACTTTTGCGCCGCGGCGGCGTCGATCGATACCGGGTCCTTTTTATGACCGGCAAGACGCCCCACATCCTCCGTGGTAAAATCCGGCCACTCTATGATACCGGCGTGATTTAGATACGAAAGAATTCCACTGTAATACATATCTGCCAGTTTTTCCCCACCACATATAAGTACCTTAAAGGTTTGAGGGTATTTTTCATTCAATCCCCTTAACACCCCCGACAACTCTAACCGGCCTTGCTCACAACTGTTTTCGAAGCCACTGAGCAATAAAAAAAGAGTTTCCCCGCCGGCAAGAGTATGTTCGATGGCGGCGCGCAATTGACCGGCGCTCCGGATACCCTTATCGAACCCGGATTGATCGGCGATAAGAGAGAAATAGTTTTTTAGGTTTTCATGCGCGCCAAAAGGAGGCACGATACGGCGGACATTGGTTTCCCCGAAACGACCGACGGCAAACGCATGCAATCCCGTATCGATGCCGGTTTGCCACCGGTCTTCCTGCACCAGCAGAAGGAACGCCCTTCGCTGATGGAATTGCTCGAATACATCTTTAATAAAAACCCTTTCGCCGGTTCCCCGTTCGGGGGCAGGAGGCGGCGCAGGCTCAGGAATTTCAAGTTTAATATCCAGGGTATTCTCAGCGCCTGGGGCCTTATCCCGGAGCGCACAGTATAATTGATAAAAGGCATCCCTGTACTTCTTCGGATCGCGGAAATCGATCCATGAAATATCATCCATAAAAGGTGCCTGGGGCATCTCACCGCTGAGTAATACCAGGATTACAGAAAAATGCTTCTCCCGGTTGCGGCGGTGGAGCATTCTGCCATATTCATCTTTTACCCAACCCGATTCCATTGCTTCCGGCGTAACCACCAGGATACCTTTCCGGGAATTATTCAGTCCTTCGTAAAGACAATCCGAAATACGCTGGCCGGGAACTAAACACCACTCATCCAGGAAAACAGAGAACTCCGCGGTTTTGAGATTTCGGGCCAGGACACGAACCCAGGGTTTTCGATCGCTTTTATGACAGATAAACACATCGTAAGCACTCATCCGTTTTGCCCTCCAATCCGATTTCAGCTTAAAGTAATTATTATCATACATGAGAAAGAAAGTCAAATTTTAGCTGTAAAGAAGTTGCCCGCGAAAGATGCGAAAAACACGAAAATTAGCCGCTAAGAACGCGAAGATACGCGAAGAAAAAAAACTCACGGAACCGCCCGATCATGTTCCGTAGGTTACAGCAACCGCTTAAATTCAGCCCCCAGCCACTCCCTGATCGCATCTTTAATATTTTCCAGGGCCTCGGCTACTGTTGCTCCCTGGGAATGACACCCGCGTAATTGAGGACAACTTGCAGCAACTCCTTCCTCCGATTCAATGAGAATGACTTTGTATTTCATTTTTGTATAACTCCTTTAATTTTACCCCATTAATATAATCCAATTATTTCTCATTGTCAATAATAAATTATGGAGCCTGCGGGAATGCCACTATGATAAGAAATCCGAAATCCGAAACAAATTCAAATGTTCAAAAAATAAATGACCAAAACTAAAACAAGTGCCCGCGAAACACGCGAAAAACACGAAAAGGTTGCGAGGAGGGGTTTGCTTTTGTTTTTTGTTTTGAATTTTGAACTTTGGAATTTTGGATTTGTTTCGAATTTCGTGCTTCGAGTTTCGTGCTTTCTTTTATTTTCGCGTCTTTCGCGTGTTTCGCGGGCAACGTTAATAAATCCTAATATATCTTTCCCTTTTTCATACCTGTATTTGCGTAGACAATCCGCATCACATCCGTAGACGTTTCCTCGATGGATTTATAAGTCACATCCACCACAGAGCAGCCCAGGTCCCGGTACAATTGCAGAGTGGAAAAGGTGCCAGTCCAATTTTTTTCCCATGAGGAGTTAGCAGAAATCATTGATCAGTACAAAGAACTCTCGGAAAAATCTAAGGAGTTGCTGCTACCAAAGGCTCTCCACATGTTTATACTTTGACAATTTTCCCGGATTCATGTTCCACCATATCCAGGTATGATATCGAGAAGATATTTCATTTGCACGCGTCCCATATCTCCTTTCCCAAAGGTGAGATGATATCTTCTTCAAAGATAAGTGTATTGGCAAGCTTACCCGGCCTGGGAGTCATGTCCGCATCGTGGTAGGGAATAATTCGGGCTAATGGCTTGCCTCTCTTTGTTATGATTATATTTTCTTGTGTTTTGGCAAGCCGGATCAATATTTTTGCTGCGTGGCTTTTGAATTGACTTATTCCCATATCGTTCATCATAATCACCTCAATTTACTTGTTTTTCAGACCTGGATCGTCCAAATTCATTGGTTTCTCCATGTTAAATATAATACTATTATTTCTTTATGTCAACTCCTACAAGCGGAAATCGTGGAGGGGATTCTTTTATTTTCGCGTGTTTCGCGGGCAACGTTAATAAATCCTAATATATCTTTCCTTTTTTCATACCTGTATTTGCGTAGACAATACGCATCACATCGGTAGACGTTTCCTCGATGGATTTATAAGTTTGATGGTAAAATCGATGGTAGGAACGCCTTGATACCGGCCCATTTCAGTAATCTCCTGCCGGGCGGACGGGGAAACCAGGGTGAAAATCACGATACCGTCTACACCGGCAGCTTCATCGATGACTTCCTGGATTTTCTTTGTAAGGCGCACGTGGGGGATAACTTTCTTAATCACTTCTGTCGTTTTGAATTGCCGCAACGCGGCATCCACCACACGCTCAGCGGTCTGGCCCGTCGCATCCGATACGATAAAAATATGTCGTTTATGTCCGTTTTTCATATTTTCCATTGAATAAAGTCTATTATTTCCACGACGGGTTGTCAAGTTTTATCGGAAAAGAGAATTGGAATTTTCTATTTTTTAATGGTATAATATCTCTAGATGAGCTACCAATATGATATATTTTTAAGTTACAACCGTAAGTTCCCCCATGGGCAGTGGGTGGATGAGATGTTCTACCCTCTATTCGTACCTTACCTGGAAGACGCCCTTAATCAAGAGGTTACCATATTTAAAGATACTGAGGAGATCGAAACCGGAGCAGCATGGCCGGAACGTTTAATGAATGCATTGACTCATTCCAGGTGCATGGTCTCGATTTTTTCACCCTCTTATTTTCGCTCGGAGTGGTGCATGAAGGAGTTTTCCATTATGTATCACAGGCAGAAGCAGTTGGGGTATTTAACAATGGAAAAACCCAACGGGTTAATTATCCCGGTTAATATTTTCGATGGGGAGCACTTCCCACGTTTTGCTTCTAAACTGCAAATGCTGGATTGCCGAGAATTGTATAGGGTAGGAGAAGCGGTAAAACATACATCCATTTATATCGAACTGCAAGGCGTCTTGCAAAAGTGGGTTTATGATGTGGCGTCCGCGATAAAAGATGCCCCGGCGTGGGATGCCGCCTGGCTGGGAAAAGAATGGCTGGACATACCGGATGTGTACACCCGGAAAGATAAAAAACTTAAAGTAAAAAGGCCGGTACTATGAGTGAAATAATAACATTCTATTCATACAAAGGCGGCGTGGGCCGGTCCATGGCGCTGGCCAATGTGGCGGTGTTACTCTCCCAATGGGGATACAAAACCTTAATGATCGATTGGGACCTGGAAGCTCCCGGCCTGGAAAACTTCTTTAGAGATTATATCGACATCCAACAGACATCTAAAAAGAAAGGATTAATCGATATTTTAACCTCCGACCCCCAAAACCCGGATTTGTGGAAGGATTTGTTAATAACCATAAATGTCCCCGACGGTAAGGAACCGCTTCATTTCATCACTGTGGGTGAACGCAACAACGATTATTTCAATAGGGTAATGAATTTCGATGTTTCTGATTTCTATGAGAAGAAAGACGGCGGTAATTTCATCGAATCGATGCGGAACCAGTGGAAAGAAGCTTACGATTTCGTACTGGTGGATAGTCGTACAGGGATTACCGATAACGGGGGTATTTGTACCATTCAACTGCCGGATGTCCTGGCGCTTATTTTTACTGCCACTGAAATGGGTTTTAACGGCATCGTGGATGTGGCCCGGCGGGCCCTGAAAGCTCAGCAATCTTTACCCTTCGAACGTTTTAAACTGATTTCCCTTCCCATCCCGGCCCGGTTTGATACATTAATGGAATTCAAAATTTCCCAGGAATGGCTGGATAAGTTCTCTAAGCAATTAAAAGAGATTTATAATGACTGGCTGCCCACGTCGGTAGACAGCCGTAAGTTCATCGAATTAACCAAAATTCCTTATGGCCCCTATTTTAGTTTCGGCGAAAAGTTGCCGGTAATCGAACAAGGCACCAATGATCCGGGAGGGCTTGGCTACGCATACGAAACTATCACCGCTTTAATAGCCAATCACTTTGAATCCATTGAATACCTGACCGAAAACAGGGAGGAATTTGTTAATATGGCCGTGAAAGGGGAATTGTTAAAAGAGAAAATGGAGAGAATTCAAAAAGACGCCGTGAAAATCTTCGTATCGTATTCCCATAAAGACAGGATGGTTAAAGATAGTCTGATGTCTTATCTTAACCTGCTCGAACGAAAAGGAATGGCCACTTTTTGGTCCGATGAAGAGATTCTAGCCGGTATGAATTGGCAAATTGAAATCAAGCATAAACTGGAAAACTCTCAAGTATTTTTGCTTTTAATAAGCGCCAAATACCTGACATCCGATTATGCTAGAAGGGAAATGGAAGAAATTTTTGATCTGGCTGAAAAGGAATACAAATTGGTTATTCCCATTATTTTAAAACCCTCCGACTGGCAATCAGACCCTTTCATAGCTAGACGCATCGTATTGCCGAAGAATGGACAACCTTTGAGTGAACAAGGAGACCTGGATGAAGCGTTGGCTGAAATAGCCAGGGAGATTGAAAAAGCCGTTCTCTATATCAAGAGTAAAAACAAATAAATTGCTGAAACCCGCTTCTGTTTACGGCTGGAGTTAAAGGAGGCATTTTATGAGAGAGAGCGTTGAAATCAGTAAGCAAGATTTGAATGTGTGGGCGGATTATATATTGAATCATTCATTGGGCGGTATTGTGCCCCAGGATGTAGTGATGATCAAAGGCGAACGCATCGTGTGGCCCTTGATGTCTATTTTACAGGATAAAATATTTGCCGCCGGGGCGATTGCGGATATTAACCTGGTGGCGCCGGACAATAACCGCGGCTAGGTCTGGGGCGCTTCCATGGCCAAACACGGCAAAGTGGAACAAATCCAACGCACCCCCCAATGGCGCCGGGCGCGGTACGAAGCCATGACCAAATACATCGAAATCCTGGGCGCTGAAAACCCGGCCCTCTTCGCCAACCTCCCGGATGAAACCGCCGCGGAAATTACCAAAACGGATTACACTTTTAAACAAATCCGCCTTAGCAAACCCTGGGTACTGACCCTCTACCCCACCGCCGGCTTTGCGGAGATGGAAGGTTTACCCCTGGATAAATATACGGGAATTATCGTCAAAGCCTCCACCACCAATCCCAAATTACTGGAAGAAGTGGAAAAACCCATTGCCCAATTGCTGGGAAAAAGCCACCGGGTTCGCATCGAAACCCAACATCCGAAAACAGGGAAATTACTGGCCCTGGAAATGGATATCACAGGCAGGAAAGCGGTGCAATGCACAGGCAAAGAAAATTTCCCGGACGGCGAAGTCTTTACCAGCCCCAATGCCAATTCCCCGGCGGGGGAAATTTTCGTAGACCTGCCTATCTTCTGCAATGGCGTCACCATCGAAGGTATCTACCTGGAAATGAAAGAGGGCAAAATCATTAACTACAGCGCGGAAAAAGAATTTGCCGCGCTGAAAAAAATTATTGAAACCGATGAGGGTTCCCACCGCATCGGCGAAGTGGCGCTGGGCATGAACCGCGGTTTGCAAACGGCCCTGAAACACCCGTTATTCGTGGAAAAGGTGGGCGGTACGCTTCATATTGCCATCGGCGACAGCATCCCGGAATCTTACGTGGATGATCCTTCCTCGGATGAAGGGAAAGCCCTATTACGGGAATTTATCGATAAGGGCATATATAACAAGTCCTCCCAACACGTGGATATCGTAACGGATTTCCGCCCCGGCGGAGCCGGCCGCGCCGTCTTCCTGGACAATACGAAATTGAAAATTAAAGACAATATATGGGTGGTTTAAGAGTAGGGAACAGGCACTGCCTGTTCCTTCAAATGCCCCGTTGGAACAGGCATTGCCTGTTCCTTCAAATGCCTGTTCCCTACACACTACTAATTTGCGCCCTACCGGGTACTTCGGGTTTACTTGTTGTTCTCCATGGCGATGGTGTAAAGGAAACGTTTTATCTTTTTCGTAGGAGTTTTTTCAAATTCCACCGGGTAGAGGTCGATTTTGGTAATACGACTGTATACCGGCAGTTGCTCATTAAGTTTAGCGCGGTTTTCTTCCATTTTCTGCTGCAAGGCCCGTTCATCCAGCCCGCTCCCGTCCACGGCTTCCATATTGGGATAAACCAATGCCACCAACTTTCCCTCTTTTTCGATCACCAACGATTCTTCTACGAAAGGTAAGTTATTGAGCCTGGCTTCGATCTCCTCGGGGTAGATATTCTGTCCCGAAGGGCCCAACAACATGTCTTTATGCCTGCCCTTGAGATAGATAAAACCTTCCGAATCGATCAAACCGATATCGCCGGTATGAAGCCAACCGTCTTTGCCGATGGCCGCTTTGGTGGCTTCTTCGTTTTTGTAATACCCCGACATCACGTTTTCACCGCGCACCTGGACCTCGCCGCTGCCGTCTTTATTTTCTGTTATCGAGGGATCGATGCGAATTTCCAGCGTGTCCATCAACTTCCCCACCGCCCCGGCCTTATTCTTAGGCCAGGGGATGTAGCTGATTAACGGGCCGCATTCGGTCATACCATAGCCGATGGTAAAGGGGAAATCGATCTTTCTTAAAAAGGCTTCCACTTCCGCATTCAGGGCAGCGCCTCCGATAACGATCTCGATAAAGTTGCCGCCGAACACCTCCACCAATTTCTGGCGGATCGAGTGAAGAACTTTGCCCCCCAACACCGGCAGTTTGGTAAGAATCTTTACCAACGGTTTCTCAACTTTGGGTTTCAACCTGCCTTTGTAGATTTTTTCAATCAACAGGGGAACCGACAGGATCAAACGGGGGCGAATCTGGCCCAATGCCTGGACCAATACCTTGGGCGTCGGCATCTTGCCCAGGAAAGTAATATGACACCCCACGCAAACGGGAAACAAAAAGTCGAAAGTACACCCGAACGAATGGGCCATGGGCAAAAACGAAAGAATGGTGTCGCCGGCTTTCAAGGCGATACTGTTCCGGGCGAAGCGCACATTGGCCGCCAAACTGTTGTGGGGCAGCATCGCGCCCTTGGAAAAACCGGAGGTGCCGGAAGTATAAAGAATCCCGGCCAATTCATCATTACTTATTTTCCCAAAAGCGAAATTCTCCTTTGTCAACTGCCCGCCGAATTTCTCCAGGAATTGACTGTCTACTTTTTCCAGCGCTTTGTTGATGGTTTTCTTCGAGGAATGAACCAATTTGAAATCCGAGAGGGAAAAAATACCCTCCAGGTCCGGCATTTTGGCTTCTTCCAATTTTTCAAAAATGGCGTCGGCGACAAAAAGCAACACCGAATCGGAATGGTTGACAATATGATGAAAATCATCCACATGGAAATCAGGGAGCACGGGCACAATTACCGCGCCATAGGTAACGGCGGCCAGGTAAACGATGGCCCAGTTGGCGGAGTTTCTCCCGATCAGGGCGATCTTATCTCCTTTTTTAACATGGCTTTTGTCAAAGACATAGTGTAACCAGAAAATCTTTTCCGCCACTTTCCCGTAGCTCACGGCCGACCCTTCGTAATCGGAAAAAGCCGGTAAAGCCCAATTCCGTTTAATACTCTCTTCAATCATTTCTACAAAATTTTCTTTTAACATCGCAAGCCTCCATACTGTATATTTTACAATATTAAAAATTTTTTTTAAAGCCTTTGAGCATTTATATTCTTTATAGGGCGTCCCCGCCGGGGACTTTCGCGGGCCCTCTATCGATGAATTGGAATTTGAGGAGGGTGCGCCAGAGTATCTGGAGGTCGAGGCGGAACGACCAGTTTTGAATATAATAAATATCGAATTCGATGCGCTTATCCAGGGGCGTATTGCCCCGCAGGCCGTGCACCTGCGCCCAACCGGTCATACCGGTTTTAACGCTGTGCCGCAGCATGTATTTGGGGATATTGTATTTGAATTTTTCCACCAGTTCCGGCCGTTCCGGCCGCGGACCCACCAGGCTCATGTTCCCCATCAATACATTTATAAGCTGGGGCAGTTCATCGATGGAAAATTTCCGCAGCAGCCGGCCTAGTTTTGTCACGCGCCGGTCATCGGGCGGGGACCAGATGGGCCCGGTCTCTTTTTCCGCATCGGTCGCCATGGTCCTGAATTTTATCATCTTGAAATGTTTCCCGTCCAGGCCGATGCGGTTTTGCCGATAAAACACCGGCCCCCGGGAAGTCATTTTCACCAGCAACGCCACGATAAGAAAAACCGGGGAAAGCAAAATCAACCCGGTCAAACTGCACGTCATATCGAAAAGCCTTTTAAAAAACAGTTGCCAGCCCTGGAGCGGGATATCGCCCAGGTTGATCACCGGGATACCTTCGATATGTTCCATACCGGCCCGCAAAGAAGCGATTTGCAGGATATCCGGCACCAGCCGAATCTCGATCAGCAGGTTGTTGGCAATTTCGATAAGGTTCATGGTGGTCTTATAGTCGCTGGAGGGCAAGGCGATCACAAGGTCGGTGATATTGTGTTCTTTGACCACCCGTTCCAGGTCGTTGAAATCCCCCAGTACCCGTAACTTTTCTTTCTTTTCAGAATCCAGGAACCCGGTGATTTCGATGCCGAAATGGGCGTATTTTCCCAGGTTTTCCGCCGTCATCAGGGCCAGGTCGTTGGTCCCGGCGATCAATACCCGCGACATACCGTTTTTCTTCAACGAGGTGCGCTGGAATATATCGAATATTAACAGGCGGGAACAAAATATAAAAAATATCGCCACCGGGATATAGGTCAGCAGGTAAACGTGCGAAACTTCGAAATCCACGAACCGGTAACTTTTCAAATAACTGAAGATCAACAGGATAATAAAGGCGGTGACAATGGTATTCAGCAGCACCAGGAAAAGATCGTCCAGGCGGTTGCGCCGGAGTTTCACCCGGTAGTATCCCTGGTAGGAAAAATGGACCACATGGGCCAGCACCAGGAAGGGGATGATGAGCACATAGTTCCCGAACTCCGGGATTCCTTTGGGGGCGCCCAACAACCCGGTCCGGAAACGCACCCAGAAGGTTACATAAAAACTCAAGATAATGGCCGCCAGGTCGCCCATTATAAAGAACTGGGTCAATTGTTTTCTTCTTTTCTTTATCATGCCTTTTCTTGTTTCACTTTCTCAATTATTTCCTCGAAATAGGTTTTAAAGTTCTGTTTGAAATGTTGACGGGAAAATTGTAAACTATTTTGACGGATAAATGAAGGGTTAAAGTCGGATTTTTTAATTTTTTTTATGGCCTCCAGCAGGTCGGCGCTGGTTTGATGTTGGAACAGGATGCCGGAGTCTTCGTTTACGATATCCAGGACGCCGCCTTTTTTATAAGCCACTATCGGTATGCCGCAGGCCTGTGCTTCTACGAAAACGATGCCGAAGTCTTCCACGCCGGCGTAAACGAAAGCGGCCGCGTCCTGGTACAATTTAACCAGTTCTTCGCGTGAGACGTCTTTTTTGAATTCAATATTTTTGCCGGCCGCCCGTTTAAGTTTTTTTTCTTCGGGGCCTTTACCCACGATGATTAACCGGTCGCCGCCGCGATTGAAGGCTTCCACCAGGAGGTCATTTTTTTTATAGGGCGCCAGGGCGGAAACGGTTAAGAAATAGTCTTTTGTGGGGTTCGCCCCGGGCTGGAAATTTTCCGTATCCACGGGGGGATGGATAACCGTGGATTCCCTGCGATAATAGCGCCGGATACGCTCCCGGATAAACCGCGAATTGGCCGCGAAATAATCCACCCGGGCTGAACTGGCAGCGTCCCAGGTGCGCAGCCTGGAAATTTGTTGTTTAAGATATAATTTTTTTAAACCTTTTATTTTCCCGAAGTAGGCATAGTATTGGTCCCAAGCGTAGCGCATGGGGGAGTGAATATAACCGATATGCAGGGCGTCGGGGTGGGGAATGACGCCTTTGGCCACGCAGTGGGAACTACTGATGACAATATCATAGTCTTTGAGATCGAAATCTTCGATGGCGGCGGGGAACAGGGGCAGGAAATGTTTATAATGTTTGCGGATGAATCCGTACTTATTCAGGGAGGAGGGGAAGATTTTGTGGGACTTGATGGTTTCCGAGATATTTTCAGTTTCCAGGAAGAGAGTAAATATATCCGCATCCGGGAAAATTTCCAGGAGGGCTTCCAGGACTTTTTCGCCGCCGCGCATGCCGTTGAGCCAGTCATGAATGATCGCTACTTTTCGCTGCATTTTTCTTAAGGACGTATTTTACACTTCCTTCAAAAATAAAGCAAATTATTTTGCCGGGTTTACCCGGCTATTTTGCCAAAATATGCTTCAGCCTGAGGTGCAATTGCTCGGCGACATACATCCTGCCCCGCTGGTTCATATGCTCATTGGGATATAAGTGCCAGTAAAAAAAATGAGGGGGTAAAGCCGTGGAGATATCCAGTATTTCAACCCCTTCCGCCGACAATAGGGAAACGATAAGCCGGGTATTCTGCCGCAATTGTTTGAGAAATTCGCCGGGTAGGTACTTCTCCCCGGTCTGCCAGTCGATAGGCGTAATATAAAATATACACTTGATGCTATTCTTTTTTAACAGCCTTGCCGTCTCCACCAGGGCTTTAAGTTTCCGGTGCTGTTGGAACGGCGAGAGACCATACATATAAGCGAAAATAAGCTGGTTCTTCATATTTTTATCGGAATATTTTGAATAGGAGCTGTTGTTGAAATCCTTTACCTTGCCTACCTGTCGATGACCATAAAATACCGGGGAATCCATGAATTCCTTCTGACCGATAGTAAAAAAGTTGTACTTAAACATCCTCAGCGGTTTGTAAAAAGCCAGCAAAATGGTTTTTAATAATCCGCCTTTTAAGACGATCTTTTGAATTTCATATTGGTAATGCGGCCGCCGGTCCCAATCCGGGGAAAAAGAACGCATATTAATAGGAATAATAATGACGGGCGGCCGGTACCCTTCCCGGGTTATATATTTACAAAATTCAAGGTAGATGTCGATATGGTAAGCCGGGTGGGTGACGCTCCCCAGGGAGTATTGGGGCGCCATATCCCGGAGCATCCCGGCAATAGTCCTATGATCGCTGTCATCTTTTCCTTCGGCATAAATGGAACTATCTCCAAGATAAATAATATCGGCTTTTTCTCTTAAATATCGATTTAACTGGGTAAGCTCCTCAAACCGGAATACATAATTCTTGAGCTTAGGATCCTCGAACTTCAACAAATAATCGGTCAGTAAGGATTGCAGGAAAAAAAGAACAATGATGAAAAATAAAATTTTGCCCAACAATTTTTTCATACCTGTTTACCTCTTCTTTTAAAATTGCTCATAAATAAAGGGGATTTCTTTAAATTTCCCTAGATTCATAATCGCCAAAACCAGCAAAAGATACATCACCCATCGAAATACCGGTGGTTTTTGGGCAAACATGTCCCGGTAACCGCTGTGGGGTTGAATGAGGTGAATAAACAGCAGCAAACCGAGGGACGCCAGGGAGATATACAACTCCAGTCCCATTTTGGAGAAAACCGTGGACATGCCGGTGCCTGTAGTGAGATGCGCAATGATATAAAAGGCATCCGCCGGGGAATTGGCCCGAAAGAATATCCATAGAAAGGAAACACCTAAAAAAGTAAAAAGTATTTGTATACCTTTATAAAGGGATTTCAGCCCGGGAGGAAGGGGGTGGTAGACTCTTTTTCGCCATTTTTTCTTGTATTTCCTGGCCGCGAAAGAGAGGGCCAGGTAGAGGCCGTGCAAGCCGCCCCAAATTATAAATGTCCACCTGGCCCCGTGCCAGAGGCCACAAATCAGCATGGTTACCAAAATACCGATGATATACGCCCATGATTCCGCTTTTATTTTCAATAGGCGGTCCTTTTTTATTCTCCGGGAAACCGCATACGCCGCCGGGAGGAACAGGTAATCCCTTAGCGAGGTGGTGAGCGATATATGCCACCGTTTCCAGAACTCAGTGATGGAAGTGGCAAAATAAGGGCGGTTAAAATTATTTACCAGGTTATAACCCATAACCTGGGCGATACCGATGGCCATGTCGGAATAGCCGGAAAAATCGGCGTATATCTGGATGGAGAAAAAGAGTGTGGCAATAATCAAATCCGGGCCCTGGAAGTTCCGTGGTTGATTATAAACCGCCTGGACAAAAGTCGCCAGGTGGTCGGCAATCACTATTTTTTTAAACATTCCCCATACCAGCAATTTCAACCCCCCGGTTATACGGGAATAGTCAAAGCCGTAGGTGCGACTAAATTGCGGCAGCAGATCTTTCGCGCGATCGATGGGGCCGGCAATAATCGCCGGGAAAAAGGAAACATACAGGGCGAATTTCCCCAGGTGTTTTTCCGGCGCCAGGTTTTCCCGGTAAACATCGATAATATAGCCGAGTTTTCTAAACGTATAATACGAAAGTCCCAGTGGTACTACAATATTGAGCGCAGGCCCATTGTAACTAATATTAAAAGGTTGTAGAAGGGTATTCAGCGAAGCATTAAAAAAATCAAGATATTTAAATATGAATAATAATCCTAAATTTGAAAAGAGGCTTAAAATAAGATAATGACGTCTTTCTCCAGGATTTTGGGATTTTCCTATCCGGACGCCGCAAAAATAGTCGATAAGGATTGAGATGATAAGAACAATGGTATATAACGGTTCCCAGCAAAAGTAGAAGTAAAAGCCGGCGGCCAGTAGTATGCCCCACCGGTATTTTCCAGGGGTTACCCCAGTTAATAGCAGCACAACAGAAAAGAAAAAGAAAAAATTCAGCGTAGTAAATAACATGTTCGTCCGGCAATATTATACACGGCGGGTCTTTGCTTGTAAAGCCACTCTTAGTTCAGCGGCGCTTTGAAAAGCCGGACGTCGTCGATCCAGGCAGTCCCTTTACCCTCCACCACCAGGTTGAGTTTTACATATTGAGGTTTCTCGTCCTTCTTTAAAAAGAAAGGCGCCATCATCGTCGTCCAATCACTGGCGCCGCTTATGGGAGTGTCCATGTTCCGTGAAAAGGACTCACCAAGGCCGGTAAAGCCGCACCACATCTCCAGGTAAACCAATCCTTCAACGTTTTCGGTCCGCACCTTTGCCTGGTAGACCAAGCGTGCGTTGTCGATGTTTATATCCTGTATCTCGAATAACCGGGTCACTGTTATTCCCCCCGCCGCATCGACACGCAAGGAACCGTTGCCGTCAGTGGATACCGCTTTGTCGATCACGACCCCGGATTTAGTGATTATCTCAGCGATGCTGTCGATGGGAAAATGCTTTAACTCGGTTATCCCGGTTACTTCAGTTGTTTTTTTAGTACAGGCAGCCATTATCAAAATAACGGCTGCCGCCACAAATAACGCAAAATATTTGTTTTTCATATTATGGCCTCCGAAGCATCATTTCATCTTTCTATTATATTATTAACAGGAAAAATAATCAAACCCCCTGACGCGGGGATTCCGAGCCTGACACTGTGACGGAACTTAAATCTCCCGGCACAGTCCTACAAACGGCCCCCCGCGCCGCGGGGGTTGCAGATCATATTAAAATGATTTATAATGGGTACTGAGCAGGAGGTCATTATGAAGAAAACATCATATGCTTTCGTTATTTTTATTATGTTCTTTGTTTTGTTAATCGCCGGGAACCGGCAATTCGATAAAGACACTATCAAAACCGGGGGCGGCGACCTGGTCATCACTTTTCTCGGTCACGGTACGTTGATGTTCGACTTTAATAAGGCGGTCATCTATGTGGACCCGTTTTCACGGGTAGCTGATTTCAGCGCGTTACCCCCGGCGGACTTGATCTTGATTACCCATCATCACGGCGATCACCTGGACCCGGAAGCAATAAAACCTATCCGGCAAGAGAAAACCATCATCATCGGTACGCAAAAATGCGTCCAACAGGTTGAAGGTTGTATCGTGATGAACAATGGCGACGAGAAAACAGCGGCCGGATTCAAGATCGAAGCTGTCCCGGCCTATAATATCCTTCACAAACGAGAGAGCGGCGAACCTTTCCATGTCAAGGGCGAGGGGAACGGTTACATTATCACCTTCGGAGATAAACGGGTGTACGTTGCCGGCGACACGGAAAACATCCCTGAAATGAAAGGATTAAAAAATATCGCAGTGGCGTTTCTGCCCATGAATTTACCTTATACCATGACGCCGGAAATGACAGCGGAAGCCGCCAGGGTGTTCAGGCCGGGCATTCTTTACCCTTACCACTACACCGACACGGATACAAAGCGCCTGGTGGAACTGCTGAAAAATGAAAAAGATATCGACGTGCGAATTCGCAGTCTATACCCGCCTGCCCCTAAATAAAATGAGGAAAAATTCTGGCTGATATGAAAATAGCCACCAAGGCACCAAGGCACGAAGGAACACCAAAACGACCTTAAAAAAGCAAGGCTCATTGCTTTCTGGGGGGCTTTGCTGGCGCTGGCATTTATTCTTTTTAAATACTTCGCCGATTATAAATCCGGGATTACAACCGAATTCGGCGTCATCGATCCGGCGGATATCGGTTTTACCATTGAATATGGCAGACCAGGGAAGCAAGGGGGCCGGTACTGCACCCCCCGCTTCATTGTCCCGGTATCGCCGGCGGCGTCAAGTCATTATTACTTAAACCACCGGATCATCCGGATGCTCTGTGTTCCAACGGGCGACTAAATCATCGACGGTTTTACCGATCATATCGCGGTTGACGATCGAAGAGATGAAAGAACGCTGGAACCTTGAACACCCGGAAGACCCACTGGAGGATTAGGATGTCTTAACCTTGAAAATATTTTATTAAAGCGGTATAATCACTGCAAGTGAAACATAATGGAGGTAATCGTATATGAGCAACACTGCATCGGTCGAGGAACTGAAAAGAAATGAAAACCCGTTTATTTATAATGCGCCGGTTCGCGGCGCGGATTTTTTTAACCGCGATGAAGTCATCGACAAGTTACTGCATGAAACCATTACCGGGAAATCACAGGGCAATGTCTGGGTAACCGGGGAAAGGCAGGTTGGGAAAACCTCTCTCCTGAGATATATTCAAGCCAAATACGAGCATTACAGCGGAAAAATCGAATTGTATCCGACGGAAGAACATTTTAATGTGGCATTTATTTATCTAAATGTGCAAGATACCAGGACCCGTGACGATTTTTACCGGGATTTGAGACAAGGCTTGAAGAATTTCTTCGATTTTAAAATCGACCCTACGGATGATTCCTACGGCAGTTTTATCGATGCGTTGAAACACCTTCACTTTGAACAAAAATATTATATCGTCTTTTTGTTGGATGAATTCGACGCCTTTATCGAACATTTGACAGCCGATGAGCCGAAATCGGCGACCTCGTTTTTGGCAGAGTTTAATAAATTGATCCAGGGAGTTTCCGAAATAAAAGACGAGCCTAAAATCTTTGGCTGTATTTTCGCAGCCAATCATACGATCGAGGAACTGGTAAAAAAGAATGACATCGATAGAAGAGGTTCCGGCCTGGTGGTAGAAAATATCGAATTAAGGTGGTTTACCAGGGAACAGGTTGAAGCACTGTCTCGTAATTATTTAAAAAATAACTCTCTCAAGCTTTCATCGGAAGATATCGATCTATGTTTTAAAATGACGCAAGGCTATCCCTATTTTGTTCAAAAATTTTTTTCACTCACTTATGAGCAAAAGTCCAATGTCCCGTTTTCGGCATTCAATTTGAAAAAAATCAAAGAAGACTATGGTAAGATGTTTTTAGAAACTATAAAAGGTTGGGGTGGAACCAAAATGGATTCGGCATTGGAAAAATTTGCGATAATTCAAGGAGAAATATTTTTGTCACCTAACTCTATTGAAAGTGGTTGTGAATCCAAGTCGCCGATCAAAGCTGGCATAGGTGATGAAAATGGTTGAAATTTTATCGCTTACAAAGAAGTCTCATAAACAAAAATTGTCTAACACTATGCACTATTTAATTATTGATACCTGTGTTTGGATAGATTTGTGTAATGATGAAGATAAGGAAGTCCGTGAAAAACTTTCTGATTTAGTAAAACAGGGAAAAGTAAAACTTATTCTACCTCAACTTGTGATTGAAGAATGGGAAAGGAACAAACAGTCTAAAATAATTGACTACAAAAAGGCTTCTTTTCGAGGTATGATAAAAAATGCAAAAAAAATTTCAGAATATATCCCCCAGGAGGACTCTTCTTGCATTAAGAGGATATTAGAAAAATTTCAACAACGAATTCCCCAAATTGAACAGGCAGCTTTAGAAGAAATTAAGGTGATAGAGTATCTTTACAATTACCCTTCCACTATCAAATTACAAATCGAGGGAAATGTGAAGTTACAAGCTGTGGAGTTTGCCTTATTGAAAAAAGCTCCATTTAAAAATAAAAACTGCATGGCAGATGCTTTAATTCTCTTAAGTGCTGTAGATTACATTAATCGTAAGCAACTCAAGAATTGCATATTTGTTTCAAGGAATACAAGTGATTTTAGTTCGACTTCCAATACTCTGCAGATTCATGAAGATTTACAAGCATTATTCGAAAAAAATGAGATAAAGTATTTTGTAAATATTGGATTAGCCATAAATGAGGTCGAAAAAGGTCTTATCAGTAATGAAGAAATACGTAAAATCGAAGAAGAGTTGCAAAATGAAAAACTAAAACAATTTTTACAAAAAAGTGGTTTGGTTAGCCCCGATATGGAGTTTATCAGGTATAATTCAATATTTCAGGGCGTCCTCCTTGATATCCAACGCCAGTTAATGGAAATTACCAAATCATCAGTATTCAAACAGTTCCATGACCAAATAGAAGAAATTGCAAAATCGCCATTTATGCAGGTTAGTCTTGATGCCCAACGCCAAATAGAGGGATTTACCAAATCACTGGCTGCGCAGGGTATCTGTGATGCTCAACGCCAAATAGAGGGAATTGCCAACTCGCCTGCTTTGAAGGGTATCCTGGATGTCCAGCGCCAAAGTGAGGAATTTACCAAATTACTGGCTGCGCAGGGTATCTTTGATGCCCAACGCCAAATAGAGGGTATTCTAAACTCATTTAAGAAGTTTAATGGCCTTCCATAAATCATATGAGATTTGAAATAAAAAAAATCAAAATAGATTCAGAGCATGCATTTAAAAAATTTCCCGAAGGCTTGAAATATCAGAAGGAATTGAGAAATGAGTGGGTAGAATTGGAAAAGAAGGAGGCGTTGTGGATAAAAAAGTAAAACTGGACATGCTGCGCAAATTGAACGAATCCCAGCTCAGGAAAGAAGTCCTGGTTCCTTTATTTGAAAAAATGGGTTTCAAAGACGTCATCCAGTACCACGGTTCCGTGGAGAAAGGAAAGGATATTATTTTTTATGAACTGGATAAGTTTGATGAGAAAATCTACACCGGGGTGGTCGTCAAAGCAGGGGATATCACCGGTTCAGTTTCGAGTTCCAGCGGAGCAATGAATGTCTTGAATCAAATCCAGCAAACCCTTAACGAGCCTTATACCGATATCTATGGATTGAAAGAACTGAAAATCGATCGCTGCATTGTTATTACCACCGGGGAAATCACTCCCCAATCCATCGAAAGTATAAAAGGGTCATTAAAAGGATTCAACCTGGATAAGTTGTTGTCTTTTTTCGACGGAAGTAAAGTTGTGGATTTGCTGGAAAAGCATATGCCGGATTATTTCTTCAATGAGATAGAGTGTTACACAAGGTATTTTAACAAGATGAAAGAGGATTTTGAATCCATCCGGGATATTGCCGCCATCGGACAGAAAGAACCAGTCCCGCTGGAAACGATATACGTCTCCCTCAAGCTAAGCCAGGAAATAAGAAGACCGGAATTTCCATTGGAAAAAGATCAAACGGAATACCGCATTGACGACGAAAAGGAAATGCAGTCGATGGAACTATGGAGGGAAACAACAGAAAGACGGGACCGGGTGATGGATGTGGATTCCGCGGTGAAAAGTTTCAACCGGATGGTGATAGTGGGCGCCCCGGGTGCGGGAAAAACAACACTGCTCAAGCATCTGGCTCTTAAGTACTGCAAAGAAAACATCGATAAACTGGAACGGGTTACGGTTCCTATCCCGGTCACGCTTCGGGAATCGATGCAGAGTGGAAAGGATTTGCGGGAATATATCGATGTTGTTTTTGAAAAATACTGTTTCAAAGAAGCAAAGGAGTTCGTGGAAAAGGAACTGCAAAACGGCAAATGCATGCTGCTGCTGGATGGGTTTGACGAGTTGGCAACAAAGGAGAGCCAGACCAAAGCAGCGGAACAAATTCACGGTTTCGTCCAAAAATATCCCCTATGCCGGTTTATCGTTACCTCCAGGATCGCCGGGTATCACGATGAGTTATCCGGTTTTACGCGGTTGGAATTGATGGATTTCGATGAGAAACAAATGAAGGAATTTATCGATCATTGGTTCGGCCAGGGGGAACCGAAAAAAGCCGCCTCCATGTGGAACGCGGTCAAAGAGAATGAAAATATCGAAAAACTGGCCCGGAATCCGTTATTAATGACGATTATTGCCATTATATACGAGGAAGACCAGGAACTGCCGCAGGGGAGAGCGGCTCTTTATGAACGTTCCGTGGATGTGTTGTTAAGCAGATGGGACAAAGCCAAAAAATTAAAAAACAAATTCTCACCGGAAAACAAAGAGTTCATACTGCGACAACTGGCGTATGAGAACCACTGTTTGAACCGTCGCGCCATGTCGCATCTTGAGATTATGGGAATCATCGACCGATATGCATCCCGTATTGGGCTAAAAAAGGAAGAGTATGAGTCGTTTCTTGCCGAAATATGGGA